>CDZK01028575.1_pt1 | contig 15392 bp, 15 predicted proteins | sample 557401 | NCBI WGS metagenome assembly CDZK01 (sample SAMEA3182108, study PRJEB8094) | gut metagenome | biome: human; feature: gut; material: Stool; isolation source: human stools | place: Canada | collected 2013-04-25 | reverse complement strand
GTGGAACCACGATACTATTCTGACAAAAACGGAGAGATCGACTTCGTTCTGCAGCATGGGATGGACATCATTCCTGTCGAGGCAAAGGGCGGCGAGGAAAAATCCGCTCCGTCCTTTAAGCGGTACATCTCTGAGCGTCACCCCCAATATGCCATCCGCTTTTCGAAGAGAGGGTACCGCAAGGACGGAGCCATTACCAATATTCCGCTGTACCTAGTCAGAAAGACAAAAGAGCTTTTATGATTTCATCTTTGAAGAGAGGGCCTACAACGTTTTACAGCAGACTTTTATTATGTATTCGTCGCAGGGCGTGAAACTTCAGAGGCGTCATCATCTGGCTCCCAATTACGCCAGAAGGGTGACTTTTAGAGAATACTTCGCCATGCCATCTTTTCCGGTCTAGCCCCCGAAAAGGGCACCAAACAGAAGGAGTTCCCTTTTGAACACAGCTCATTTCGCTTCTTAATGTGTTGTAGTTATGAATAGGGGAGGAGGGGGGCCTTATAAACACCCATTTAACCTAAACCCTCAGCATTCTCCCACGGCGTCACCATTGAGATACACCCAGGCTCCAGTCTGCATTTTCTCTTCCAGATTGAGAAGGCATATCCGATGTTCCCGGAGCATCTTTTGCAGTTCTGGAGAAATTTGTAAAAATTCTGATTCATCGGTGGATTCTTCCGACAAAGCTGTTCCGATATCTTCATCGTCTGATTTGGCGGACATCAGTGTGCAAGGTTCCTGCTGACCACAGTTGTCACAGTTTGAACACGATTTCAATAATCCGTCAACCAATCCGGCGGTCAATTTCAAAAGGGAGTCGCTAACCTCTATCAACTCACTGGCGGTCATCTCGCCGGGGAAAATCACTACCGCTTGGTTCAGTAGATGAAGTTCTAATCGATCAAATCCCGCCAGGTTTGCCTGATCCAGGTCCTCAGCAGAAATCATAATCTCATTTCTCTGATCAAATTGTCTTTGTTTCATTCTTTTTCCTTTCCACAAAATTCCCTATGACTTGACCCATTTTCTCGTACCGAACTGACCCATTTCAAGATAGACAGGTGTAGACTTATTGGACATAAAAGTTCGCAAAATAGCACAAATACGCTGATATTGGATATATTTTGACAGGTTATAGTAACAAACGGTAGTTCGGGACCAAGAGGCCGTGGGTTCAAATCCCGCCACTCGGACCAAAATGTGTTGATAAAAAAGATGCACAGCAGAAATGCCGCACAAAAGTGCGGCATTTCTGCGTTTTCACAAAGAAAACGAGCTAAATAACAGAAAAAAGTCAAACAATCGGAAGCAGGGCCCCGTTTTCCAAAAATCACGCTACAGAGAGATGCAAATACGGCAATTTCCGCACAGAAGTGTTTCGAACTCTCCGGCTCTCCCAGACCTCCATAGTTTGCCAGCCTCGATGGTAGACTTTAGGGGCTTTTTCCTTTCCGCAGGGCTTGGTGCTTATGCTGCGTTTGTTCGCCAATCCTTGGTGGTGTTGGTAATAGCTTTCTCAAGTCTTTCCGGGTATACTTGCGTTACCATCAAGGAAGGAGGCCGGCACAGAATGGCAGAGACGAAAAACCTATGCGCTCAGATTGACCTGGCCCTCCATACGAAGGTATGTGAGGAGCGAGAAAAAGCAGGCCAGACCACCAGCCAGTACATCACCCAACTGCTTATGGAGTACTACGAGATGAAAGAAAATGGAGGGAAAAGCGACATGGCAAACAGCGGAAACAGAACGATGGCATTCCAGATCTCAGAGGAACTCTTCCAGCGGATCAAGCGGCACCTGGAGCGGGAGAGCAAACGCCTGGGGCGCAAATATACGCAGCGGGAATTCGTCCTGGACCTGATCACCGAGGCGCTGGACGCAGCTGAAGCGGCCGAGGAGGACTCTGAAGCCCATCAAGAGGACGGAGAGGACCTGGAGGCGGCAGCGGCAGGAAATCCCTCGTAGGAGCGGAATCCGAGCCGGAAAAGCCAGGGTATGACGCTGGCTGGTGAGCCGCCGTCGGATGATGAACCAGGCAGGAAAAGCTTCTCAGGGCATCCGCTCAGATCGGATGTCCTGAGAAGCTTTTCGTTTTTTGAGGGCCTTGAAGGGGGGACTTGCCTGAGCTTGACAAACAGCAGTCCCGGAAACAGAATCAACTACAAATGACCAGAACAGCCCGGAGAGAGCTTTTGAGTTAAAAGCTCTCTCCGGGCTGTTTTTGCTTTTGGGAGGTGAAGTATATGGAGACAAAAACAGACCATCGTTTTTCAGATGCAGAGATGGAGATCGCCAGGGAGACAGATCTGCCGGGATTATTGGAGTCTCTCGGCTATCATGTCCATCGGATCGGAAACTATCATACCACCAAGGAGATGGACAGCCTCCGCATCAGGAATCGCCGCACATGGTTTCGCTACTCTAACAAGACCGGAGGGGATGCCATTACATTCCTCCAGCGGTTCTGCGGCAAGAGTTTCCAGGAGGCAGTGGAGTACCTGCTGGCCTACCATGGACGGTCCAGGAATGCGCCAGCCAGACCATCGCCACAAGCCCGGCCAAAGGGAGAACGCTCTCTGTTCATGCTTCCCCCCGTAAGCGCGGATCACCGAAGGGTATTTGCCTATCTTCAAAAGAGAGGGATTGCGCCGCAGGTGATCCGTGCCTTTCTGTGTGCTGGCCTGCTGTATGAGGATGCCCTGCACCACAACTGTGTATTTGTGGGCAGAGATGCTGCCGGAGTACCCAGATTCGCCAATCAGCGAGGGACGTATGATCTGAATGGACCCGGCTTTAAGGGGGACGTGGCCGGCAGCGATAAGCGCATTGGATTCCGCCTCCCCAGCAGACCGGACCTGGATTGGGTGCTGGTGTTTGAGGCGCCCATCGACCTGATGAGCTACCTCACCCTGCGCCGGCAGGTTACCAGCAACGCCATCGCCCTGTGCGGCCTGTATGAAGGAGCCCTGGACACTTATCTGCGAGACAACCCCGCCATCCAACAGATTGTCCTGTGCCTGGATGCGGACGGCCCTGGGCAGACGGCGACGGAACAGTTCCAGGCCAAGTACGAAAAGCTGGGGTGCATCGTAAAAATCAAGAAGCCCCCCAGAGGGAAGGATTGGAACGAATACCTGCGGCAGCGCAGCCAGCGGAAGGAAAGGGGGGATGCCTGCCAAGAACAGAGCAGATAAACAAAATCCAGGACATTTATAATCAAAACACGGAGGAATGACCATGAAACGAATCCTGACAACCCTTTTTGCCCTGGCCATCATCATGGCTGGGAGTGTACCTGCTCTGGCTTCCGGAGAAGAAACCTCTACCGGCCAGAGCGTCAGCTTCTACCCCATCTCCGTGGAGGAGTACACCTATGGCGAGGCAGAGGAACCCCGCATCAACAAGGTGTATCAGCTGTCCCTGTCAGATGACCCCTCCGGCATCCCTACAGAGGACTTCGTGCGCAATGGCCGCCGGTACTATCTGCTGGACATGACCCGGAAAAATGAGGTGGGCGTGGACACCAAGCCCCACATTGAGACGGTCACCCAAGCCAGCAGCACCGACAATATGGAAACCATCCTGCAGCAACTGAGCGCAGAACTGGAGGTCACCACGGAGGACGGCTACACCGGAACCCTGCAGTTGGATCACACAACGGTCAAGGTGACGGTGGATGGCTACGCCACCAAGACCCAGGCGCTGTCCGCCAGCCGAAGCTATCCGAACTTGTCGGAGGCGGATGTCTCCCTCATTCCGAAAAGCATCGAGGACAACGGAAAGACCTTGACCCTGGCGGATGTCCAATGGGACAGCACAGAGCAGACAGACGGCGTGGGCGGGATCGTCACCCGTTATACCGCTACCGCCAGCTACACCGGCACCAGCAGCTCCCGCTATGCCACAGGCTACACCGTAACCGCGGATTATACCGGCGAGGTGGCCAAGCCCGACTGCGATGTTGTGACCTATACAGCGATCTTCGGCAGCACACAGGCATCAGAGGAAAACGCCAAGTCCTCTGTGAGTCTCTCCGCGGTGAAGATTCCCCTGCTGGCAGGCGGCGCGGCAATTGCTTTGACTGCCGGAGGTGTGTTTGTGTTCCAAAAGATCAAAAAGAGGAGATGATCACGTTTGAAAATTCGGGTCCTATTTCTGGCGGCCATGCTGTGCGCGCTTTGTGTCGGCCAGGCCAGCGCACTAGAGTACACAATGGAGGCACCGGACGATTATCTGTTCGCACGGCCCACCAGTGACGAAACGATCTACGAATGGGAGAATCCCAATGTGGACCGGAGCAAGAACACCGCTCTGATCCCGCCTGTATTCGGCTCCCCGACCAGCTATCTCCCCGGATCGGGGACGCCGTTGACGCCAAATCTGGTGCCGGGCGCTCTGGACGGAGGCCTGGTTACGCAGACGGGTCCGGTGAACTATCCTACCATCAGCGGCGGGGTGTCCTCGACTGGATCTGCCGGCTCAGGCTATACCGAAGTGACCTTAGACCTTTATTACGCCAACGGCAGCCTGGGTACTCTGAAAATTCCGGCCATCGGCCTGAGCGTCAAGGTCTATGAGGGGACCGGCAGCGCCACACTGGCCAAAGGAGCGGGTCACTTCTCCAATACCAGCCTGTGGGATGGGAATTGCTGCCTTGCAGCGCACAATCGTGGAACAAACAATTACTTTGGTAAAATCCATACCTTGGAATCTGGGGATACGATCACCTGGACCACAAAGCTGGGTACCCGCACCTACGAAGTCGTGTCGGTAGAAAAGGTCCTGGAGACAGATACTAGCGGGACAGCCGCCACGTCAGATAACCGGCTGACATTATATACGTGTGTGCGCAACCAGCGGGAATACCGCTGGATGGTGCAGGCTGTGGAGAAGTGACATGGACAGATACCACATTTATATACAGCTTATTTAGCCCCCGGCACCGAGGATTTCTTGGTGCCGGGGGCTTTTTTTCTCGTTTCTGGAATGCAAGCTATTTTTAAAAAGGAGGCAAATTATGAGCCGAAGATTACAGTCCACAGCTCTCCGGGCGATGGCAGTCCTGATCGCGCTGATCTGCGTATTGGGGCTGATCCCCGCCCGGGCGCAGGCGGCCGGGACCGATACCATCACGCTGGAGCGGTTTGGGTATTCCGGCGTGTCGTATGAGTCGGCAAGCCTGGGCCGCTGCCAGCTCCACCAGATGTATTACGACTACGGCGGCAAAACTGCCGTGGGTTTCTGCGGCACAAAGGGCGGCGGCATGGGCAGCGGCCTTGAGGGCCAGACCTGGGGGAACCCCACCCCCATCACAGATCCCACCGTGGAAATGATGATGGCCTACTACTACGCCCACTCCACAGGCACCTTCACGGACGCGGCAGTGGCTGCCGGTGTAGACACCGTGTGGGACGCGGGGTACACCTGGTACATGAACGCCTGGGTCCAAGCCATCCTCTGGCGCTATCAGCAGGGGTCTCTGCAGGACCCGGTGGAAGCCTGTGCGGAAGAGTTCATGTACGTCTACAACTCCCTGGAGGGGACCCACTACACCAGCATCGATCAAACGCAGGGAGACAGTTCCTTCCGCTCCCGCACCCAGTATATCTTTGACCTGGGCAGCGAGGTCTGGGGCGATTGCAGCGTCTATCTCTATACTTTCACCGGTGCCGGGACGAGCGATCATCCGGCCTCGACTGTCCAGGATGTGGTCATCGGCAAGCTGGCGGTGGATACCACCGAAGAGCAGTACACGCTCACCGTTAAAAAGGTCGATGCAACGAACCCCACCAAGGGCCTGGAGGGGGCGCGATTCCATGTAGAATCCGTCAATGGAGCTTTTTCGCAGGACATCGTGACCGGGCCGGACGGGACCTATACACTCTACAACCTCGATGCAAACACCTATGCCGTAACGGAGACGGACGCGCCCCCGGGCGGATACCGGATCGACAACGCCGGCCCGGAGTATGTGGTGCTGCCCAACGGCGGCAGCAATACCGTCACCGTCACCTTCAGCGATACCCCGGAAATCACCGGCAGCGGTACGATCCGCAAAGTCGATGCGGATGACTCCACCCGGGGCCTGGCGGGCTCTGTCATCCAGATCACAGGCGTCGATAACAATTTCCGCTGGCAGAATACCACCGCAGAGGGCGGGTACCTGCCCGATATCCCGTGGGAGACGATGCCCATCGGCTCCTTTGTGGCCGAGGAACTCACCCCGCCCTCCGGGTACACCCTGAGTTCTGATCCCGACAAGGTCAAGCAGGAATTCTATTGGGACGGGAAAAATGAGGTCTCCCTGGTCTTTGAAAACGATGCCAAAGTCAAGATCCAGCTGCTGAAGCTGGATGACTCCGGGAATCCCCTCCCCAACGCTGTCTTCAATATCTTTAAAGACGGCCAGTTGATCGCCTCTGACAAGACCACTGCCGCAGGCACCATCACGGTCCCCAATGTGACCGAAGGCCTTTTTGCGTTTGTGGAGGTCTCCGCACCGTCCGGCAAGGCCAAACTCCAGGAGCCGGTGCTGGTCTATGTGGACCAGGCCATGGTGGATGGCGGCGGCACGATCCCGGTGACGGCCACCGATGCAGACCTCCCCCAGCTCACCATCCTGAAGCGGGATCAGCAGAACCGGGAGCCGATTCCCGACACCACCTTTGAAATCCGCGGCATCCACTTTGGCTACCACAACGATGTGACCACCGGGAAGGACGGGACGGTCACTCTCACGCTGCCTGTTGACAGCTATGAGGTGACGGAAGTCTCCGTGCCGGAGCCGTATGTGGTCAGCGACGCGCCCACCCAGACCATCTGGCTGGGGCCTGGTGACGAGCAGCAGCTGATTTTTGAAAATCTCAAAAAGCCGTATCTCACCCTGTCGAAAACGGAGGTTGGCACAGACACTCCGATCCCTGGAACGGTATTCTCCATTGAGGGGATCGACAGCGATTTCAAGGATGAGTGGGTGACCGGGGCCGATGGCACCGTCTCCGGCTATGTAGAGCCGGGCAGCTTCGAGATCGAGGAGAGCTCCGTGCCGGACCCCTACTACATCTCCCAATTTGAAGAGGAACGGGTAAAGACCGTCAGCCTGCAGCCCGGCGACGAGACTACGCTCTATTTTGAGAACCAGCGCCGGCCCGTCATCGAGATCCTGAAACTGAATGAGATCACCCTTGACCCCATCAGCGATGTCCCATTCCGGGTCTGGTATGCCTCCAACCATACCACCACCGGCGAATATAACGATCTTGGCGTTTACTACACCGACGAGGACGGCCGCATCGTCCTGGACGATCCGGACCTCTATCTGCGGGACGGCTGGTTCCGGGTGCAGGAGCAGAGACCTGCCCCTGGCTATGCCCTGCCGGAGGAGGACACCCAGGAGGTCTTTATTCCTGCCGGTGGGAGCCATACGTTCCGGTTCGAGAACCGGCCTCTCAGCGCCATCTGCGTTTGGAAGTATGATTCCGAGACAGGGGCCGCCATCGAGGGGGCTGTGTTCCAGGTCCGTTATCTCTCCGGAAATACCAGCGGTACCGGTGGAACGGTCATCGGTACTTACCGGACTTCAGCCAATGGGTCCTTCACGGTGACCAACTGTGAGCCAGGCACCTACATCATTGAAGAGCTCTCCAGTGACGGCTCTCACGTCATCGACACGCCGCCCCAGACGGTCTATCTCTCGGGTGAGGAGCAGGAGGTCATCCGCGTCGAGTTCGGGAACAGCCCCAAGGGCTCTCTTTTGGTCACGAAGGTTTCCACCGACGCGGCAAAAACACCGCTGTCCGACGTGGAGTTCCTGGTCACCACCAGCGACGGAACCGTTGTCGGCAATGCCAACGGCAAATATGTGACAGACAGCAGCGGCAGCTTCCTAGTGGAAAATATCGCCCCTGGCACCACGCTGGTGGTGCGCGAAACCAAGGCAAAGCCCGGCTACCTGCTGGACGACACGCCGCAGACAGCCCAGATCAAGGCCGGCCAGACGGTGACACTGGAGTTTCGCAACCAGCCTCTCGGCAACCTGATCATCCACAAGCTGGACAGTGTTACCAAGGAGCCGCTCGCGGGCGTCCAGTTCAAAATCACTTATGCGGATGGTTCTTTTTTGCCTGCCGAGGGTGGGAAGCTGTCCTCCAATGGCCTGTACTGGACCAATTCCGAGGGCCAGATCGTCCTCTCCAATGTCACCGGGACAGTGGTCGCAACCGAGATCCAGACCATCCCGGGCTACACCATCGACCCGAACACGCAATCGCAAACTGTTGTTGTCAATCCCGACGATACCCAGGAGCTTTGGTTCTACAACACGCCGGTGGGCGGCGTGGAGCTGGTCAAGGTCAGCGCCGCGGACAAGACGGAGCGGCTTCCTGACGCCGTCTTTGAGATCCGCAGGGCATCGGATGACGCCCTGGTAGACACCGTCACCACCGGAGACACCGGTACCGTGTTCGCCCCGCTTGCCGAAGGGGATTATTATGCCTTGGAGCAGGAGAGTCCCTCCGGATTCCGCCTGGACCCCACCCGGCACTATTTCTCCGTCAAGGATGGCGAGGTCACGCAGGAGGTCATTGCCAACGAGGCCATCTCCGGCATCCTGGTACACAAAATCTCCACCGCAGATGGGGAGGGAATTCCCGGCGTATCGTTCATTCTCTATGACAGAGGCCATAACCCCATTGACCAGCAGACCACCGACGACCGGGGCTACGCCTGGTTCGAGGACTTGGAGGGAGGCAGCCGCTACTATCTGCGGGAACTGGAAAATGAGGGCTACATCCCGGACACCCAGCTGCGCACGGTCTATGTCAAGGCGGGTGAAACCACAGAGGTAACCTGGGAAAATACGCCCATCACAGGACAAATCCAAATTGTCAAGAAGTCTGCCGATTACAACCCCACCAACGGCCTGCCTGCTGGGACGCTCCTGGAGAGTGCTGTCTTTGAAATCTACGACAAGGCCGGCAATCTGGTTGACACCATCAAGAGCGATAGCCGGGGCCTTGCTGTTTCCAAGCAGCTCCCCCTGTCCCGCTATACCATCCGGGAGGTCAAGGCCCCTGCCAATTATGGAATCAACGAGGAGGTCTTGACCGCCTACCTGGAATACGAGGGGCAGATTCTCCGTTTTGAGGTGACCGACCAGAGCCTGTCCACTGGTGTTTCCATTACGAAAACCGGCCCCAAAGAGGTGGTCAGCGGCCAGCCGGTCAACTACACCTTCTCCGGGATCGCCAATACCTCCAATGTCCGGCTGGACAGTTTCTATTGGCGAGATACCCTGCCTGCACAGGTACGGCTGGGCACTGTGGTGACGGGCACCTACAACTTCCCCGGCACCTATAAGATCACCTACCGGGTGAACGGCGGAGAATACCGGACGTTGGCGGACAACCTGTCCACGGCGCAGAATTACACGCTGGCCGCGTCTCCCGCGGCGCTGGGCCTGGCCGCCAATGAGCGGGTAACGGAGATCATGTTCGTATTCGGCCAGGCGCCAGGCGGTTTTGCCCAGGTGGAGAAGCCCATGCTGAAATGCACCGCGATCAGCGGCCTGAATGCGGGCAGCTCCTTCGTCAATGTGGCCGATGTGGGCGGCGTGTACAACGGCCAGTGGGTGCAGGCCATCAGCCGCTGGGTCACCACGGTGTACGGCAAGACCACCCCCCTGCCCAGAACCGGATACTGATCCACACCAGGGAGGCCCCTTGCGGGCCTCCCTTCTCATACCAAAGACAATCACAAGAAAATTTATTTGAAAAGGAGATCAAACCATGCTGAAGATCACTGCAATTGGGAACCTGACTAACGATGTGGAGCTGAAGATGAACGAGAGCACCGGCAAGCCCTATGCCATCCTGCGGATCGCCTCGGACCGCCGCTACCGGGATCAGGCGGGCAACCGGCTTACCGACTTTATCTCCATTAAGGTGCGCGGCCCCCTGGCGGAGCGGTGCGCCGCCTTTGCCTGGAAGGGCTGTAAGCTGGCCGCCGTGGGCGACTTTGAGACCATCACCTTTGAGGACGATCCCACCCGGCAGCCCGGCTTCCTGATCAAGGCCACCGAGGTGGAGTTTCTCTCCCCCCGCAAAGCGGAGGGAGAGGCCGAGACCATGGATCAGCCGGACGTCTGTGAGGCCGCCTGACCATGCGAAACACAGGCATCCTGTATAGCAGCACCGAGCGCAAGCCGGAGGTGCTGCCGGAGCTGGCCGAACTGCTCCCTCCGCTGAGTGAGGAGCAGCTGGCCGCTCTGGAGACAGACCTGCTGCGGAATGGCTGCTACTCGCCCATCGTTGTCAATGAGGACTTGGCCATCGTGGATGGCCACAACCGCCAGCGGCTGTGCGAGGAACACGGCCTGCCCTATCAGATGGCGGTATTCGCCTTTGAGGATTTACTGGAGGCCAAGCAATGGGCTCTGGATACCCAGAAAGGCCGCCGCAATCTGGACAAGTGGGAGTTGGGTAAGATCGCCCTAAAGCTGAAGCCGGAGATCGAGGCCAGGGCAAAAGCGAATATGTCCGCAGGCGGTGGCGACCAAAAAAGCGAGGATGCAAAATCGGGTTTGACAACATTGTCAAACCCGATTTCTGCAATCAATACTCGTAAGGATTTGGCGGAGTCTGTTGGCATTGGAGAAGTCACCATGGGCAAGGTGATGCAGATCGATGAGCACGCCCCTGCCCCGGTGAAAGAGGCGCTGGACAAAAAGGAGCTGTCCATCAACCAGGGATACAACCTGACCCGACAACTCCAGGAGGTGCCGGAGGAGCAGCGAGAACAGGCGGCCATTGCCGCCGTGGAGCTGGAGAAGGCCAAAAAGGAGATCCGGCAGAAGGACACAGAGATCGACCAGCGGAGCCGGATCGCCGGACTGTTTTGCAAGGCGTTTGAAAAGGCTGTTCTGCTGGAGCCCACAGAGAAGAATGTGCGGGCTTGGGTGGAATGCACCCGGATGAACCAGGAGGAGATGGAGGACACCGTAAAGGAAGCCCGTGAGCTGGCGGAGACCTTCTCGTCTATCGCAGATATCATGGAGCAGAAAATCCTGCCCAACCAAGATCAAAAAGAGGAGGCGGTATAGTGGCGGAGATGTCTGTACGACAGTGGCAGGAGCGGTTCCGCGCAGGTGACTTTAACAGCCGGGACCTGTCCGTGCAGTGTGAGGCCGGCTGGTACGACTGGTTTTGCCAGGACGACGCCCTGGCAGGCAGACTGAAGAAACTCTCCAGCGTGGTGCTGCGGATCAGGGCCCCCTTCATCCTGAACAACTACTATGTGTGGTTCAAGGACAACTGCCCCATGGCTGGGCCGCTGTATGACGATGTGCGGTTCGAGCCGTTGTCCGGTGAGCGTGATGGGAAACACTTTGTCGTTACCCTGGACTGCCCCCACGAGCTGGCCAAGTGGGTGCTGTACACGGAGCGATATGGATATGACGCGCCGGAGTTCAGCAGTGGCAATGTGCGGGATATGGCAGAGTATATCAACAGCATGGCCGCCGAACTGGAACAAGGCATCCAGCCTGCTTTTCTTTTGGAGAAACAGGCAGTCAGCGAGTATGTCCTTCGCCATGAGGGAGAACGCGGCATCCCCGTCTATTGGGACGGAGAACATGAGTTCAGCTACATCTCCCGGAAAGACCGCCAGCTGCGGAAGGTGACGGTCACGGACAGCATGGAGGCCCTGCCTCCCGGCTGTGGTGCGGAACAGGCAGAGCAACACGGGGAACTGTATGTCTTTGGCGCGGAGCCACCTATCCCAGAAAAGCCCCCTGTCCGGCCGAAAACTGTTCAGCGAGGGGGGCGGGAGCGATGAAGAAACAGAATCAGGTTAGGCCGGGGCTCCCACCTGACGCCAGGGCCGAAATCCTGGGGGCACTGTGCGCTAATATGGAGATCAGCAGCGATGAGATCGTGGCCATTTTAAAACGGCACCATGTGGCGGAGGATACAGGCATTCTGCAGGACCGCTACCGTCGACAGCTTGGCCAGCGGCTCATGGCCAGCCTGCGGGATAACGACGGCAGGCGCGAGGTCATGTCCAACGGAAAGGGACAATATTTTGTGCTGGAGTGTTGCCGGGATCAGCGGCAGCTCCAGAGCGTCCAGCGCCGTATCCAGAACCAGATGCGGGGCCTGGACGCCACGGCGGGCAAGGTGCGGGTGCGCATCCGCGTGCTGGAACGTCTGAAAGCCTGGCTCATGCCCGAGAAACGGAGAAGGGTGGGATGAGTACGCCGGACAATACAGAGAAGCTCAAGCAGTTTTATCAGCACATCTCCCGACAGTACGACCCACACGGATTTCAGCTCTATTTCGCTGCCCAGAAGGTCACGGGAATCAAGCATCTGTGGGAGGTGTTCCCCTATGAGGATGCCTGCGGCTGTTTTGAGTTTGCGGATGGCCGCCAGCTTCTGCAATACCTGACCGCCGCTTACTTTCAAGCGGTGTCCTGGGAGATCGTGCCCGGCACGACCTATGAACAGGCCATTCTTGGTAAAGTAGACACATCCACCCCGGAGTACATCGCCTTCGAAAAACGGCTCTATGAGACTGTCCTGGAGCGCATGGGTTTCCAGGAACAGCTGCCTCATCTGCCAGGCAAAGCACAGATGGACCATGCAACTGGAAAAGACAACTGCAAGCGAGGTGACGCGCGATAGATTCTACGATCACGGAAATCAACAAGGAGACCTTTTGGGCTCTGATCCATGAAGCAAAAGAGAAGTGCGGACAGGATATGGAGGCCATGGCTCATGAGCTGCAGGATCGACTGATGTCCATGGGGCCGGAGCAGGCCCAGGCATTCCATGATATTCTGCATATCTACGAGGAACTGGCTGACCAATACGGCCTCTGGGACGCAGCCAGCATCATGATGGAATGGTGTTCTGACGATGGATTTATCGATTTCCGGGCCTGGCTGATCGCCCAAGGCAGGGAGGTCTATCTGGCCGCGCTGAAAGATCCAGACTCGCTGGCAGATGTGGAACCGTATGGAAACTGCTGCTTTGAGTCTCTGACCTATGTGGGTGATGCCGCATATAGGCAGCTCACAGGAGAGAACATCAACGAAAACGCAGACCCAGCTGCCAAAGAGAAGCAGAAAGACATTCAGGAGGCAGACATCATTTATCGGGAAGATATCCGATTTCCCAGACCGAGCCGGGCTCTGCCTGCCGCCTATCCCCGGCTGTGCGCCAAATATGGCGGGGAAGAACGATTTGACACCGACAATATCGGCTGGAACATCGGATTGGCGCATGTGCGGTCGATGCTGGAGCAGGGGAAACAGTATGACTTAAAGAAGAAACTATCGCGGAAGAAAGACGGTGAGGCGAGATGAGTGACTTGATCATCATTGGGGTGGATCACGGCTATGCGGCCATGAAAACCGCCCATATTTCCTTCTCCACCGGGCTGGTGGAGTACGAGCATGAGCCGTACACCCAGAAAGACGTCCTGGAGTACGGCGGAAAGTATTATGTGGTGGGCAGCGCCCGCCAGCCCCTCCAGCGGGATAAGACCCGAACGGAGGATTATTACCTTCTGACTCTGGCGGCTATCGCCAAGGAGCTGGACTATCGGGGCATGGAGCGGACAGCGGAGGTGCTGCTGGCCGCCGGGCTGCCCCTGACCAGCTTCGGACGGGACAAGAAGAAGTTCCGGGACTACCTGCTTCGGGACGGCAAACCCGTGTGCTTCCGCTACGAGGGCAGGGACTATACCGTTCACCTCACAGATGTGATGCTGTTCCCCCAGGGCTACGCCGCCGTGCTGACCCAGACGGAGCTGCTGGACGAGCCCTCTGTCATCGTGGCGGACATTGGCGGCTGGACAGTGGATTTGATGCGGTTGGACAACCGCATCCCCAACGCCGCTACCTGCCGGAGTCTGGAGCTGGGCATGATCCGCTGCCTGGATGAGATCGGCGAGAAGGTGCGTCAGATGTTCGGCGTGTCCGTGACGGACGCGCAGATCGAGAGTATTCTGCGGGGCGGCGCTGTCAGCGTGGATGACCGCATCCGGGCTGTCATCCACACCCAGGCGGGCCAGTATGTCCACGACCTGCTCTCGGCCATTATGGAGAGCGGCCTGGACGTGCGCGCCATGCCCGCCATCTTTCTGGGAGGCGGGGCGGCGCTCCTGAAGCACCATGTTTCGGCCACAGAGGGCCCGTGCCGGCCTTTGATTCTGGATGACGTATGTCTGAACGCCAAAGGATATGAGCGGCTTGTGGAGCGGATGACGGGGAGTGCAGCCCATGGGCAGTGACCGGCGCCGCCTGAATCTCTCCCTCTCCATGCAGTCACCCCAGCAGCGGGAGGCGTGGAAGGTCCTGCGGGCCATTCCCCCTGGGCAGCGGACGGATGCGGTATGCCGGATGGTGTGCCGGGCCCAGGAGCAGGACCGCCTGCTGGACGCCATCCGAAAGATGTTCCGGGAGGAATTGGGGAGGTTGGAACTTTACCCTACAAGAGAAAAAACAGAAAAACCGCAGGCCGGGGATGTGGACGAGAGCATCCTCGGCTTTCTGCGTGCGCTGCAGGAGGGAGATGATACAGCCTGATACGCTATTTTGATATGTTCGCGGGAATTGGAGGTTTTCGGGCCGGTCTGACCCGTGCGGGCGGTTTTCAGTGTGTCGGGCACTGTGAGATCGACAAGCATGCCGACGCCAGTTACCGCGCCATCCACAACATTCGAGAGGAGGAGCGATACTATCCAGACGCCAGAGACATCGACCCAGACGACCTGCCAGACTTTGATTTGTTGTGCGGGGGATTCCCCTGCCAGGCATTTTCTAATGCTGGCCGCCGCCGGGGATTTGCCGACGCCAGAGGCACTCTCTTCTTTGAAATTGCCCGGCTGGCTGAAGCCAAAAGACCTCGGTATATGCTGCTTGAAAACGTCATTTATGCACTTCAACGCATAAGGTACGTTATGAGCAGAAATCAATTAGATAAGGTATAATAAATTGCGCAAATTGAAAATAGCAGAAAAAGTAGACACGGCTTGCCGGTCTCTGGTAGAATGACGTTGCTACACACATTCTGAAAGGAGACGACAAACCATGTCCAACAACATTGTACAATTCAACGAGGAAATAATCAAGGGGCAAATCAAGGAATTGGTCCGTGGCAGCGTGGAGGAAACCCTGAACGAGCTGCTGGAAGCCGAAGCCCAGAAGCTGACCCAGGCTGCCCGGTATGAGCGCAGCGAGGCCCGTCAGGGTTATCGAAGCGGCCACTATGACCGAAAGCTGACTACCACCTCCGGGGACGTGACCCTTCATGTGCCCCGGCTGAAAGGTATTTCCTTCGAGACAGCCATCATCGAGCGTTACCGCCGCCGGGAGAGCAGTGTGGAAG
>CDZK01020639.1_pt1 | contig 15420 bp, 12 predicted proteins | sample 557401 | NCBI WGS metagenome assembly CDZK01 (sample SAMEA3182108, study PRJEB8094) | gut metagenome | biome: human; feature: gut; material: Stool; isolation source: human stools | place: Canada | collected 2013-04-25 | reverse complement strand
GGTGTAAGTACGGCTCAGGCCGAATTTCTTCTTCCAATAATGGAAACAGGAGGATGAATAGGCCTCATTCTCACAGAAATCTTTTATGGTCAGGCCACTGGCCTGTTGTCTTTCATAAACAGACAGGAACTCTTCTTTACTCATTATTCGTTTCATGGTCTTTTTATTGGCAAAGTAACGGAAGAGTGGATGGCTTTACAATGTGTACTTTATCGGATGCTTACCGAACGGTGATATTTTTGTTCTTTACATGCTGCTGGAAAACAAAAAATCCCGATTTCGCTTGGAAATCAGGATTTCATTGTCTCTTATTCTTTTCAAAGTGGTGCCACCAGGAATCGTAATCTAACGATAAGTGGCTGAATATCTTTGATGTATCTTTTAGCTAAAGAAGTAATCTCCCGCTATTGCTCCACCGGATTCTTGCAATATTTTGCACTAGGTTGCGTGGAGGTTTCCGCAACAAAGATACGGAAAAATATTAAAAGATATTACATAATGATTTTAGTTTATCAATTTCTGTTCTTAAATTAATCAAACTAAGGTTAGACTCTAAAATTAGCTTATTAGAAACATAGGATATTTTTGATCTAATAAAGAGTGACAAATCTAAATTAATATTATAAGAAGAAATAAATGAATTTATGGAATTCAAAGCTAGATATGCCATCGGGAAAACTATATTTTTACTGTTTCCTATTTCATATTCAGCTAATTGTAATGCATATATAATAGCATGAGTTAAATATGTATTTCTTTCATTTTCTATAGAATGAAGGCTGACCTTTATATTATTTTGTTTAACAAGATTTTGGATATTCCGTTCACTATCACTATTACCATATTTCAGATTAATATCTATGAGTTGTAACTCAAATTCCTTTTGTGAGATCTGCATTTGGCAATTATTCGCTTGTCTTAACTCATTTGAGAATTGATTGTATAACTGACTACTGTCCATCTTGCTGCCCTCCATTTTCAGAATCATTTTTTATTTGATTTTTTTTCATTGCTTCTTGAAGCTTTTCAATAAGCTTAGCAAGGTTTGCATTTCCTTCTGTAGTATCATTAATACTATTTTGTAATGTAGTTATGATAACTGCAAATAATCTTTTTTGTTCTTCAATAGAACTTATTTGTTCTTTAACATCACTTAGATAAGAATCTAATTTCTCTTTTACTTGTTGTAATGCAATTGTAAATTCTCCTATTGAAGCTAGTTTTGATTCAAAACCTTCAGTTTTCTCATTTATCTTTTGGGTGTAAGTCTTTGACTGTTCTTGAAGTATATTATAATATTCTGATAATATTTTTTGACTCTGCTCATCAGAGTTTCTTCTCAGTCCATTTAAGTATTCATCTGCTCTTCTATATAGATCGTTTTGTTGTACACTAAAATTAGAAGATATGCCTTCCAGTTTTTCTCTATGCTCTTTAATGATTTGTTCTGTATCTTCTTTTAGTTTTGTAATTTGTTCATTATTCTTCGCCTTAATATATGCGATACTATCATCTCCTACTTTTTTAAGTCGCTTTATATCTTTAACCCCTTCTCTTCCTTGTTGAATAAGTTCGTCCATCTTGAAAATAGAATAAAAGCTAAAGACTAGAAAAAGTATGGTTAAAATAGCAGCCCACATAGTAATATTATTGTACTCATGGTCAATTTTAGTCAAATGTAAATCTATCATTGCTTTAGTTTGTCCTTCTAATAATGTTCTTTCAGCATTAAATTGTAAAGAATCACGTGATAACTTTGACTGATGTTGTTCTTGTATCTTAATTGACTGATTATAATAATTAGATATAATAGTAGACAGATCTTTATATTGATTTTCGGATAATTTTTGTTTGGAACCTAATGTATATTTTATCAATGAATCAGCCAATAATGCATTATTGGCTTTCTGGATATTTTCAATCAGTGCTGTATTATATGCTGAAATGCTGAAACATAAACTGTCTGTTTTATTGATATGATTAATATAATAATCTTTTATTCGCTTTTGAGACAGATTCAATGTATAGCTAGAATAACATAGATATCCAATAAATAAGCAACAAAATAGCCCTGTTACACTTAAGAAAAACTTCCCATAGGAAGTAGCCATTCTTTTTAATATTGCGAAAAATAATTTTTTATCGTGCATCTTTTATTTTTTATCTTAAAGATTCTTTTTACATGAAATATAATGTTGCCAAAGTTACTTTATTCATGGCTGAAAAACAAAATTACTGATTACAAACTGAATTAGGATTTTCTTTTTTATCTTTCATTATTGCGCTATCGGAGGTTTGTAGTGTTTATAAAAGTTAGATGACTAATTTTAAAATTTAAGATTTTTATAACAATGGTACAAATCTTATATTGAATAAGATTTCAAGATAGTAATTATTAATAGTCCATTTCTGCCATTCTATATAACTGGGGTAAATAAAAAATGAATATTAATTATATGCTATTAGAGGATGAAATTATTAGAATATAGTCTGCTTATGTATATAAGTCTTTTGCTACAAGTTTACTTATTTCGATAATCTATGATTATTATTAAAATAATATAACTATCTTTGTATCAAGATTAATTAGATTATATAATTGAGTATGAAAATAGATTATTCAAGTTGGAGTACCCGTTTATTATCAATTGACAATCTAAAATTAGATGTTAAGAATCCTCGCTTCTCCTATCAATCTACAAAAGAAATGAATCAAACAGAGATAGTAAAATATCTCATTACGAACTATGCTGTATATGAATTGGCTAAATCCATTGCTATAAATGGATATTTGTTGAATGAAGAACCTATTGTTTGTAAAGAAGGAGATTATTATGTCGTATTGGAAGGTAATCGCCGAATTGCAGCTTGTAAAATACTATTGAATCCCTATAAATACCTTTCTCCACAACGAGCAAAAGAACTATCTAAATATGGTTCGATTGAAGATAAAATAAGATGCAATATAGCACCTACTCGAAGAGATGCAGATACTATCATTTACAATAAACATACAGGTATTCCATTACAGAAATGGGATAAGGTTAGCCAAGATGCATTTTTAGTAAATTTATTGAGAAATGATAATCTGTCGGCGGAAGAAGTTGCCTTAAGATTAAGTGTTCCTGTTTCTGAAATAAGAAAAGCTTTACGTCGTTATTCTATACATCAATATAGTATTAAACTTTTTCAAACTGAGCCATATGAACTAGAACAAATTCAAGAACAAGGATTTCCTATAACTAATTTTGAGCGTTTCTATGATGATGAGCGAGGCTTGAATTTTCTTGGACTAAGTTTTGGTAGTAATGGTGAAATATTAAAGCGATTACCTCAAGAAGAATTTGATAAACGTTTCAAATTTATAGTAAATCAAATCTTATCGCAAGACTTAACATCTCGAACCTTTAATAATGAAAAGGATAAAGAAGAGTATTTTTCTTCTATTAAAAGTTATAACAAAGATAAATTTGACTTAGATATAAAATCATCTCAAACACCAATGGAGTCTAAAGAGGTTAATGACTCTAATAATACCAATAAAGATCAAATTGAAGTAAATGTACAAGGAGAAACGGAAATAATTGCAAAGACAAAACGTACTCGTAAAAAGTCTGGATTATTTGCTGATTATAATTGGGGAGATACTGGTGTTAATAAATTAGATGCATTATTCAGGAGTTTACAAGAATTAAATCATAAGAAACATACTGATATGGCAGGAATAATCTTACGTTGCTACGTTGATATGCTGATATATGAATTCTTGAAAAAGAAAAAACAAATTGGAGAAGTTAATAAAGAAGATGCAATTAATAGTGCAACTAATAATGATAAAAAATATAATGAATTAAAACAGTATATAAAATCGGCATATGCTTTGAGTGATGAGGAAATAAAAGATGAAGAATTAAGACGTTATACTAGATTTACAAATAAAGAATCGTCAGGTAAAATACCTGAATTAGGAAATATGGTTGCATATATTATTCGCCATCCTGAATTGCTTGACGATAATACGCGATTAATACAAGTTTTGGATAAATTCAAGAAAAGTCGTACTGATTTCATTGATTTGACAGCTTGTAATATGTTTGTACATAACCAATATTACTCTGCAAATGCAATAGCACTTGAGGCAAGTGCAAATGATTTAGCACCTGTTTTAGATGCTATGTATATAGCGATAAAGAATGAAGAATAATAATTATAGCCCATTAAGGTATCCAGGAGGAAAAAGTCGCTTAATAGATTTTATGAAATCTATAATAGAGCAAAATAATCTGAAAGGAGGCACATATATTGAGCCATTTTCAGGTGGAGCAGCTATTGCTTTAGCATTGGCTATCGATGGATATATGAAACGCGTTGTTGTTAATGATTATGATCGGTCTATATATGCATTTTGGCATAGTATACTATATTATACTGATGCATTTATTGATAAAATACGTAATACTCCTTTATCTATTGATGAATGGTATACACAACGACAAATTCAACAAAATAAACAAAATGTAGATCTATTTGATTTGGGGTTTTCTACATTTTTCCTTAATCGTACTAATAGATCTGGAGTTCTAAAGGCTGGTGTAATTGGAGGATTACAACAAATTGGCACTTATAAAATCGATGCTCGTTATAATAAAGAACAACTTATAGAACGCATACAACTCATTGCTCAATTTAAGGATAAGTTTATTTTACATAATGAAGATGCAATAAACTTATTACGTCGATATCGTAATATCGCTCGCAAAAATTTAATATACTTAGATCCACCTTATTATATAAAAGGGAGAGAACTTTATGTAAATTTCTTTAAAGAGGCAGATCATATTGCATTGTCACAAGCTATACAACAAAGGGATAACATGAATTGGATTATTACCTATGATAATCATGCCTTTATTCATAATTTGTATCCCAATGCAAAGTCATTATCTTATGCATTACCATATAGTGCTGGAACCAATAAGCATGGTGTAGAATTACTTTTTAGTAAACAAGATATAATTATACCAGAAAATCTTTTACCTTCTTTGGTATAAACCTTAAGCTACATCATAGATAAAAATGTAGAATTTATAATGTAGTTCTATTCTATCTATATAATATTCTTGATAATGTATTAATTATTGTTTTTTGAATTATGGACGTTTTGTATATATTTTTGACCATTTTCATCAATACCCAATAATTTATAAAGCTGTGTATTTATATCTTTATCATAATCAATCAAACTATTGGTATCCGTATAATCTAATAAATCTGGAACTTTTTTCGCTAATGAAGTAAGCGATTCGTCCGTTAGGAGAAACGCAAAACGAATAACCTCACTCGTTGCGTATTTGAAGAAATTACGAGCTTCTTTTTCTGTCGCAAATGTTTTTAACGCTACACGTGAACGTCCAAATGCGCTATGATTATCAACAATAGCTATCTGGTTACTACGCTTTTGTCCTCCAGCATTAGCACTGGAAACAATTACTTTCCACTTATTCAAATATTCACTTCCTGATGTTATAACGTTTTTATCAGCAATATACCAACGAGCTCTTCCGCTTTTACCAGCTTTGTCATTAGTAAAAAGTTTTATCTCTGTCTCCGGATTATAATAATCACCATCATTGTATTCTTTTACGAGAGAAGGATTCTTTTCAACAAAATCACTTTCAATAGAGAATAAATTACGAGGAAGTATGGAGTCATGCAAACATCCGAATGATTTGATTGCATTATCTAATCTTTTTATAATTTCATTATCTTGTGGGTTAAGAGAAAACATATCATTTCCTGGATTGTTAGCTTGGACAGTAATCGTTTTACCATCTACAGAATATTTATATGTAAATCCATATTCTTTCTTTTCCATGTTTTTTAGTACAATGGAAAGTCCATCTGCAATAGCTACATCTTTAAAAATATCTTTAGAACAAGGGAAAAATTCAAGTAGAGCTAAATGGGGATCATTCATTTGAGTCAAACCGAATTTTTCAAGTCCTTTTCCTGAACGATGAATCCACCGAGAGCCTGGATATATTAAGGCTGTATATTTCCCTATCTTTTCACTGATAGTTTGGAAATATTGAAAGATACTTATGCTAACTTTTTGTCCGTTTGTACTTTCTTTCTGATCAACAACCTCTTGATATGGTGGATTTCCCACTATAGCATTAAATTTCATATTGTCATTATCTATGGCTTTCCAGTAAGAACGACCTTTGGCAACTTTGGCTATAAAGTTTTCGGGCTTATTCTTAATCTGGTTGATTAAATCTTCAAAATATCTTGTATTTACTTTAGCTTTACGGAATCCGGCAAGTGTACGTTTGGTAATACTCTTCGCCATTGGAGTCTTACAGATGACAAAGATGTTCTCAGCTATGACCTTGTCCCATACAGCCTGCTGCTCTTCTACTGTTTCTACAGCGAAAAGAGAAGCCTTTGCCCTTGTCCGGTAAATGCCGTATGCCATATAAAGCGGATAAAGTCCGGATTTGGAATTGATTTCCAGAATACGGGATTCAGGGGAGAAAACTTCTGCGGTAACTTCTCCTTTGCCTATAAACCGTGGTTCAGAAATTACATTCTGATACTCTGTGTCATAGAAGTTATAGCCTCCCAAACAGTCACCGAGGTGCATGTTTACCACGCGCCACGGAGTAAGTACCGTTTCCTTGTCCGGATTACGGAACGTACTGAAGATGTCCGTAATTCGTTCGATTCGTTCCTCTATACTCAGTTTGTCCGCGGCACGGGCCATCGCACGGATTCGTTTTCCAGCGGCACAGAATATTTCCGGGTCATAGTATTTTTTGAAGCTGTTGAATTTCTGCTTGGTCACTCCCTTTGGCATGAACTCTTCCCATGACTGCGGGTCAATGAGTGAGGCAAAATTATCAATCGTGACTTCCTGACTCTCATCACTCAGTTCCGCACCATAAATCAACAGGGGCATACGGATGGAGATGCCACGGAGTATGGAAATGGCCGCTTCCCTGTTCTTGGTCTTCTTTTTCAGTTCTTCCAGCCGTTTCCGTTCTTCCTCTGTAAGTTCCTTCTTGGGTTTCTTCTCCAGCTTCTCCTTTTCCTCGTATTCCTCATTATTCAGGCCTTGACTGTTGATGTCCACCTGGTTGGTCTTGGGCATAGCTTTGGTCTGGCCGATGATCTTTTTCAGGTCATCGAATTCCTGTAGTTCCAAATCATCCAGTTTCATCAGCTCATCGTTATACAGACTGTTGTCTTCAAACCCGTTACGGACGACACGTTCCACATATACCCGTTTCAACTGTTCCAACATACGGGGTACATCAAAGCGGTTCATCTGTGAGCCCTCTATGGATATGATGGGACAGAAATTGATAAACTCACCCATAGCCTTACGGTCGCTTTGTGAAGTTTTTCCGGCTTTGGACGATATTTTGGCTGTTTCGGCAATCACTTTCAGGGTACGGTCAGGAGCAAAATCAAAAACATAGCACTGCTCCTTCATCCGTCCGTTGATGATGGCCGGTGTCTGTACGCGGAAGATGGTCTGCATATAACTGGATGCGGCTGTATTATAGGAACCGGACAGCATGAATACGGCAGTCCATGCCTTTACACTTACTCCGGTCGTCAGCCGTCCACAAGAGAGGGTAATGGTCCGTGTAGCATCCGGATCTTTTCCGATAGCCTGTTCCACGGCTTCCAGGGCATCACGGCTTTCCTCGTCCTGATCACCGTCACCGGCTACATTGACCACCTTGAAATGCTGGAACACCGGATGTGTCTGGAGCATGGCACTCAGTGCCCTTGCTTCCTTCACGCCGGGCACCATCCAGAGGGTATGGCGGAAAATATTCCGATATTCCTCGTTGGCATATGGATAAAGGCTGTCCTTGTCCTCCTTGATAAGAAGATTCAGAAAAGCCCGCACATCTTTTTCATGACAGAAACCGCCAGCCTCATTGACCCGGAAAAATTCCCTGAAGTTAAAGGCGACATCTTCATCTACAAATTCATGAAGTAGCCGTCCCAAATCGTAGGTATAGATATTGAATGTAGGCAGTGAGGCATACGGATTGGGGTCACCAAAATGGAGTTCGTCCCAGCTCATCTTGGCCCGCTGTTCCATCACATAGTCCCATGTATAGATTTCATCCTCCTTGAAATCATCCAGCAGATTGAATGGAGTACCTGACAGGCGCAATACTTTGGTCTGTTCCTTGACCAGCTCTCCCATAACCGCTTTACCCAGTTCGGTCTGGGTGCCTTCGTGCGCTTCATCAACGATAATCAGGTCCCAATCGGTAGCAAATACTTCGTTGTTTTTGTCGAAGTTGCCACCCACAAGTTCAGAGCCACGCAAATCTTGCATGGATGCGAAATAGACATAATGCAATCCGTGGCTTTCTGCCCGCCGTTCAAGACTGCTGTAACTTTCCCCGTTGTTCTTGGAACCGTATGCAAAATCCTTGCGGTCGTAAAATATCTTACCGAAATCCTCAAACCATCCGGCATCCACCACAGGGCGATGAGTCAGAATCAGGGTACGCTGAAACTCCATATCCTTGACAACTTGTAGGGCAGAAAGTGTCTTTCCAAAACGCATCTTTGCGTTCCAGAGCATCTGGTTGCCTTTCTTAAACTGCTTCTTGGTTTTGCTGATGGCTTCCTGCTGTTCCGGCCGGAATATAATTGGAGAATATTCACGGGTAACTTCCACTGATGAAAGGGAGCTCCGCCCTTCCTTGACAGCCGTAATGGCACGCTTGACGGTTTCCAGATCGGTGATGAACCATTCATTGGCTTTGTTGACAGTATCGAAGACTTTCTTTTTGATACCGGAGCGTTCCAAGACATTGTGTACCTCTTTGTCGTTGAATGAACGGAGTCCGCCACGGTTATAAACGGTCAGTTCCGTATATAGCAGATCGTATGCTATGCCTGCCGTCTGTGTATATTGGTTGATACGCTTTCTTGCCGCTTCATTGAGCGCCTTGCTGTTAGGAGACAGACCGAACACGTTTTCATCCTCACAGGTTGCCTCGCCAATCTTCAGGCATCCATGGTGCGCCGTATCATTGACACGGAACACATAGATCAGTTTTAGTTTCAGGGACGATGTGAATCTCATGCTTCTTCATTTATGAGGTCGATAAATCGGATTCGTTTCCCCTTTTTGCCAGTTGCCTTGTCTGTAGCCCGCCAGTCCTTAATAATGCAGTAAATTCCGTTGTGCTTGGTCAGGTCATTTTTCAGACAGCCCTCGCACGGCTCACGTCTTTCAATCGTACCGAACAGACTTGGTTCCATCCGCACACGTTCTCCGCAACTGTCCGGAACAACACCTTTCAGTCCGTCCATCTGCCATACATTCCAGGAGATGATATAGGCTATATGGTTGATGGATTTAATTTGCGGATCTTTACCGAACTTGTTCCGGTAATATTCGATGAAGGATAAAAGAAGGGCTTCACGGGCAAGAAGAAGACTGTCACCCTGCCATTCATAGGCATAGATGCTTCTGTAAGCATCCTTGGCTGCCTCCAGCCATTCACGCGTTGTCGTAGTATTCTCACTGACAATACGGAGCTTACGGTCAAGCAGGCCGATACGCTTCTCCACGGGAATGAATGTTCCGGTAGTCGTATCATACCTGCTTACCAGATAAGGAGCTTCTCCACAGGTGATTTCCAACCGATTTTCCCGTACATAATCTTTCCATGTCCTGCCTTCAGGAAAAGCAATCTTATCAGGATTGATTTCCCATGAATGTGTACCGTCTTTAGATGTCACTTCATGGTTGAATACATCCTTTCTGCCAAACCAGGCTTCATCGATAAGGTTGTTCTGGGCATTACATATCCAGGACGGAGTAAATACCTCCGCCATTTCCCGGGAACGTGTGCTTTGGGTATCCCTGTGTTTCAGGACACGGGGCATGACCACATGCCCGTTCTCTCCGGTTATCAGCTCCGGAAGAATCTGCGATCCGTATTCATAACCTCTGCCGAGCGCTTCATAATCGGAAGTAGCCCAGAATATGTTACACTGTTTTTCTTCCTTACTCGTTGTATGATCTTTGAGCAAGGTATTCAGCAAGTCGGGTGAAAGTTCTTTCAGCTTGTTCTCCTGTATGTCGGCTTCTCCGGTCGTTCTCTCCATCTTCTTTCTGTGCGTAAAGGGGATGAGAAAGTCCTGGTGTCTGCGTCTTTCTTAGACAGAGGGAGATTTCGGGCTATAAGGCTGATTTGCCGATGAATTATATGTAGAATTGCTAAACAACAGTTGAAATTCAATGACTTCCGGATGAAAATCCAACGGTTGAAATTGCAGGATTTTCAATAAAATGTATAACTTTGCACAAGAGTGAGTCCCTCTGTCTAAGAAATGAATGCTTTTGCTAAACGTTCTCCAATCCTACAGACCTTTCAGAATTTGTGCATTGGCTTTGTCCACTACGGAATTGTCCAATGAAGCCAGATAAATTTGTGTGGTCGCCTCGGAATCATGTCCCATTCCTTCACTGATAACCGAAATCGGAATGTTCTTGCCTTTGGCTGCGCTTGCCCATGAATGGCGGGCACAGTACATGCTAAGAGGAACGGATATATTGGCCAGTCTGGCTATTTCTTTAAGGTTTCTGTTTATTCCGGACATGACATTCCTGTAATGCTTGTGCGTATCCTTAAAAGGATATTTCAATACCGGCAAAAGATAAGGACTGAGACTGTCTTCCGGGTATTTGCCGACAATCTCCTGCATACATTTTTCCCACCTGATAACCAGCTGCTGCCCGGTCTTTCGTCTGCGATACGATAAAAATCCGTTCTGAAGATCTTTCTTTTTTAGGTGAGCCATATCTATGAACGACATGCCACGGGTATAGAAACTGAACAGGAACATGTCCCTTGCAAATTCCAGATTAGGCTGTAAGGACAGATCCAGATTCTTCATTCGTTTGATGGCTGATAAGGGAACGGCACGCTTGACGGTCTTGTCCACTCCCGTATAGACATGCCTGAAAGGATTGCGCTGTTCCATCAGTTCCTTTTCCAAGGCACGGTTATATACCGCCCGAAGGATACGCATGTAGAATGAACTGGTATTCCGTACGGCTCCTTTCCCATGAAGGTAGGCTTCATAAAGCTGCATCAAATCCGAATCAATTTCGGACAACAGAACATCCCTGTCCCCTCTGAACTGCATGAAACTTTTCAGAGTGCAGGAATAATTTTCGGCTGTGCGTATCTTACCCATCTGTTTTAGACGGGCTATGATGCCTTGCATGAAGTTGAACAGCGACTGTCCCTCTGTATTGCTTTGAAAAGAAGTGACAATATCATCCGCTGTATATCCGGCTTTCCGGTTATCCAGTTGGCGGACAATCATGTCCAGCCGTTTCAAGTCCCACTCCATGTGTTCCTGCAAGGAAAGGAGCAGATTGCTTCGTTCCGAACTACCGACAATGATACAGCTTCCTGCTTCGTTCCATTCGTCCGTAAATATCCGGTAATCCGTCTTTAACTGACGGATTACACGGTTCTGGATAATCTGATAATAGACGGTACCTTCCTTTCCTTCTATGGTGGAAGGTCTGAATCTTATTTTAACACTGGCCATATCAATCTGATTCAGATTCTACCTGTAATTTAAGTCTCTCCTGCATCAGGCTGTCTGAAACAGCTTTCAGCTCCTTCTCGTACCCGTCAGCCTGTTTTCTGACCCAGTCGATGGCCTTCTCGTCACGATGGATGTCGAAAACCTTGTTCAGCCAGAGAATATCTTCCGGAGTACACCCGCTCCAGGAGCGGATGGCACGGAACTTCAGGGCATCATCCGCATATTGCCGGTTGGACTGCCAAAGTCTGATATTTCCCCATAAGGACAGGCTGCATACCACGCCCATTCCGATCAAAAGAGAAAATACTTTGCTTGACCTGATGTCAAAACTATGCCGGTGAATATGCCTTACGCATGTCGGGATCACTTCTTCTGCCTGTCTGCCAGTTGGTGTTCCGGTCTTCTGTTCCAGCTTCCCGTTTATCATCTCAATCTTGTTCTTGATTTCTTCAAACAAAACATATACATTGTCTTTTTCCATACTTTACCATCTTATTTTACGTTGTTTTTTCTTTTTCTTCTTTCTCAAATAATCGTCCGGATAACCTTCAGGTTGTTTCGGTTGCGGGTTAGGTGTGAACAGACCTAAAGAACCGCTGTATAATTCATAGCCATGCGGTTCCTGTTGATATGCCGGTTCACTCTGAACAGCTATCTGTCTTTCTGTTTCCGAATATGACGGTGTCTTTAACGCGGCATCTATCTTGGAATAGCTGAACTGTCTGTCAATCTTGGAACCGCTGAAGGAATAGCCGTTCATGATGAACACGACACCCTGTACTTCATCGGATTTTCCCTTGTATTTGAACCGTACATCCACTCCCTTTTCGCTTAATCCGGCAATCAGTTCCTTCCAGTTTCCTGCTTTTCTGACTTCCGTTTTAAGCAGACTGTAAAGTTCATATTTTGTCTTGTCCGGTTCCCTTAAGCGTTCAGTCTTGACATGATCCTTGCCTTTGGCCATGTGAAGACCATATTTCAAGGTCAGTTCCTTGCAGATGCGTGCACTCCGTAACCGCTCGTTTTTGTCGGATATGGTCCTGCCATCATTGTCTATCCGGTTGTAGGCAATATGTATATGAGGATGCTCCTTGTCAAAATGTCTGGCTATAAAGAACTGTGTGTTCTTTATGCCCATCCGTTCCATGTATTCCAGAGCAATTTCTGCCATAATCCGGCTGGTCAGCCTGCTTTCATCCTCTTGGGAAAATCCCAGTGCAATGTGTCCGACCGGTCTGGATACTTTCGGATTCATTCCGGCCTGTGCTTCGAAAGCCTTTGTTATTGTGTCAACATCCTCAATGAACAAGCCGGCATGTGCGATAATCCTGGCATCCTTTTTACTGTCAATGATATAGCCGGTAACCTCACGGAATCCGCTTCCCTTTACAATCTTCGCAATCATAGCAGGATATGGTTCAGCAGTTCTTCGATTCTTGCCACCTGTACACGGCATTCCAGCTTTGCCGTATCGAACCCTCCGGCATTTGCCTTATGAGCCAGCTGGTTCAGATTGTTCGCCATACCGCATAGCTTACGGATATAGTCGGAATGTTCCGCTGTAAGTCTTTGCCGGACATATCCCTTACGGAAACATTCCCTCAGGTATTCGCTTGCCGATATGCCTGCGCTTCTTGCCCTGCTTTTCAGTGTATAGTAATCCGGTGTCGCCAATTTCACGGTAACACGGTATTTCAGTTTGTCGGTCGTACTCTTGGGAGGACGGCCGCCCTTGTTGTTTCTTTCTGCATTCTGTTTCTTTTCCATCTGTTGATTTTGTATAAAATGAATGTACTGATTAGACCAGCGGGATGAACCTCTCACTGCGTCCAGTAGTGGGAGCAAGCGGTTTCGGTCTGCCCGAAACACAAACTTGCTCCACTAAAAATCAGAGTCCCGCTATTTTGAGCGTCTCTGAATATGCTCCCTATAAATTGGGGAGAAATAATACCGTTGTTGGTATCTTTTTATGGAGGGGACAGACCTGTTTTTTCGTTTCTGTTCATCATGTATTTTCTCATTTTGTTTGCCATGTTCCGATATATCTCGGAATAAATTGTCTGGCAAAAAAAGAATATAAGTTTCCAATAGTCAAACAGTTGGTCGGGATGTGGCAACAATGTGACCTATTGCAGTTTGTATGCAGGGCAATCGGTGTGGAATGCGGCATTTTTCCTGTTTGATGAAACAATGAACCGGGGATTCAAACAGTTACTGATATATTGACTTGAATATTTACTGACTTAATGTCGTATTGTCGTACTGTAGTAACTATTCATGTCTGTGAATCATTGAAGGAACACTTCTTTGCTTCCTTATCTAATCAATGGTTTGGAAAAGTGATGAAGTAAGGTTACATGGAAATAAACCATTCCTTATCCATTGCTATGGACCTTTATTGAATCAGATTCATAGATCTTTTATTCTGTAATTCATTATTGGATGGAGTCCCTGAATATAGGAATATTTGCAGAAAAGGATATGAAAGTGGCCTCATAACTAGGATAATCAGCGCCACATGCTGCCAGTTAGGCGGAAACCATTGCCTTTCAGAATATATGGCTTTTCTTTGTCGCAAACAACGAAAAAAGAATAAACATCAATCAACAAAAAAGGAAACGATATGGAATTTGTAGGAATAGAAAAACAACTGTTTGAGGAATTGGTGCGTAAGTTTGAATACTTTGAGCATCGGGTCATGGAAATTTGCAACCGGGAGAACGATAGGACGCTGCACAAGTGGATGGACAATCAGGACGTATGCCGGTATCTGAACATTTCGCCCCGTACCCTGCAGACACTCCGTGATAACGGTACACTGCCTTTTTCTCAAATCAATCACAAGATATTCTATAAGCCGGAGGATGTGCAGGGTATCGTCAAGAAAGTTGAGGACAGAAGAAAAGAGGCTCATTACAGAGGTCGTAACATATAACAGTTAAACAATAACCACTAAATCCATAATAACATGAGTGAACTGAGAACAGACAGCAGAGAATGGGTACACCGTATCATGGGAAGTCTTGACCGTATGCTGGTCGGGATTGAGAATCTGGCGGTCGGAAACCGTCCCGTGCTGGGCGGCGAACGCTATCTGACCGACAAGGAAGTGTCGGCACAGTTGAAACTGAGCAGACGTACGCTTCAGGATTATCGTAATGAAGGGAGAATATCCTATTACCAGTTGGGCGGTAAGATACTTTATCGGGAGAGTGATATTGAGAAAATGCTTCAGGAGAATTATCGGGAAGCATATATGAGTGGTAAATAAAAGATAAGCATAAAGGCTGTGTGACATTGGTTTATCCAAATCGGCACACAGCCTTTATGCTTGTATGATGAACAATTATAAATCTTCGGGCATGGGGATGACAAGTACTTACTATACAGGATTTCGTAAATAGAGGAATTTTATACAAAATAATGTAGATGATTGATTTGCTACTAATTTTCACTAGTGTCCACTAAAAATTAGAGGACGAGTTAAAAATTATAATTACTAAATAAATTTGGTCCATCAAGACCGCTTTGTCCTTTGACATCATTGAATTTAGTTTTGCTGAAGAGCTCCCTTAATGGAGTCTTGTCCGTAAGAGAAATGCCAAGAATTTGTAGAACCTCGTATGTCGATCTATCCAGTTTCATATCATGTTGCATGATAGCTACAAGACAGTAGGCAATGATTGCTGAGTAGACTTGTATCTTTACAGCGTTCTCGGAAGTACCCCAAAATTTCTTTATTTTAAGGTGTTGCTTGAGCCATTTAAAGAACAGTTCCACTTGCCAACGATTCTTGTAAAGTTCCGC
>CDZK01034437.1_pt1 | contig 15478 bp, 14 predicted proteins | sample 557401 | NCBI WGS metagenome assembly CDZK01 (sample SAMEA3182108, study PRJEB8094) | gut metagenome | biome: human; feature: gut; material: Stool; isolation source: human stools | place: Canada | collected 2013-04-25 | reverse complement strand
GTCCCGGTTCTGGAACTGGCTGCGCTCCTGCTGGCACTCCACCACCAGGCCGGTGGGCCGGTGGATCAGCCGCACGGCGGAGGAGGTCTTGTTCACGTGCTGGCCGCCGGCGCCGCTGGCCCGGTAGACCTGCATCTCGATGTCCGCCGGATCCAGCTTCACGTCCACCGCCTCCGCCTCCGGCAGCACCGCCACCGTGGCGGCGGAGGTCTGGATACGGCCGTTGGACTCCGTCACCGGCACCCGCTGGACCCGGTGGACGCCGCTCTCGAACTTCAGCCGGGAGTAGGCGCCCGCGCCCTCGATGAGGACGCTGCACTCCTTCACGCCCCCCAGCTCCGTCTCGTTCAGTGCCACCGTGTCCGTCTTCCATCCCCGGGCGGCGGCGTACATGGTGTACATCCGCAGCAGCGCCGCGGCGAACAGCGCCGCCTCCTCGCCGCCGGTGCCCGCCCGGATCTCCAGGATCACGTTCCGCTGATCGTTGGGGTCCCGGGGGATCAGCAGCAGCTTCAGCTCCTGGCGGAGCCGGTCCATCTCCTGCCGGGCGGCGGCCAGCTCCTCCTGGGCCAGCTCCCGCAGCTCCGGGTCGGAGAGCATCGCCTCCGCCGCGGCGGAATCCGCCTCCGCCTTTTGATAGGCCTGATACGTCTCCGCCACCGGGGCCAGCTCCTTCAGCTCCCGGTTCACGGTCCGCAGCCGGTCCGCGTCGCCGTAGACCGACGGGTCCGCCAGCTGGGCCTGCAGATCCTCATACCGCAGGGCCAGCTCCTTCAATTTTTCCAGCATGGGGCATCTCCTCTCCTGTTGATCTCAGAAAGGGGGATGCCGCTACTGCCCCTCCAAAAAGGCCCGGACCTGCCGCAGGAACTCCTCCTGCCAGAATTCCCAGCCCACGTCCCCGCTCCGCAGGGACACCGCCGCCCGGTGGCCGGCGGGCACGCTCAGATCCATCTGGCGGTAGACCTCCTGGTACTGGGCGCCGCTGCTGCGGGTCAGCACATAGGCGGCGTTTTGGAGCTCACCCCCGTGTTCCCGCAGAAAGGCCCGCATGACGGCGCTGGTCCGCCCTGCCCACACCGGGGTCCCCAGGATCACCAGCCGGTAATCCCCCAGGGGCCGGGCTGTCTCCACCGGGGCCACGGGGCGGGTGCTCTTGCGCATGGCGTCCAGCCCGCAGCGGAGCCAGCCCTTCCAGCCGCTCCGGTCCACGCCGTCCCGCAGCTCCGCCAGCTCCGCGTCCAGGGCGGAGGCAATCTCCTCCATAGCCTTCTTGGTGTTCCCCGTCCGGGAGTAATAGATACATAAGATGTCGCTCATTCCATTCCTCCGTGTCCGCTCAGTCAAGCAGAAAGGTCTTTACCAGGGCAAAGGCCTCCCGCAGGTGGTAGTTGATCTCCAGATGGGCCCAGGGCAGCGGTGCCGGGATACCGACCACATGTCCGTAGCCCTCCCGGGAGGCGATCAGCTCGGAACGGGCGATGTGAAAGTCGTTGGTCACCACCGCCACGGTGTCCCTGGCCGGGTCCACCCCGGCCTCCTCCAGCAGTTCTTCGGAAAAGGCGAAGTTCTCCGCCGTGTTGGATGCCTGGTCCTCTAAAATCAGCCGCTCCGGCTCCACGCCGTGCTCTGTGAGGTAGTCGTACATGCACGATGCCTCGCTGATCTCCTCGCCGTACCCGGTGCCGCCGGTGAGCACCGCCGGAATGTCCGGCCACCGCTCCAGATAGTCCAACGCCTTGTCCAGCCGGGTTCGCAGGGACAGGGACGGCTCGGTGCCGTTGACCCCCGCCCCCAGGACGATGACGGCGTCCGCCGGCAGGGACGTCATGTCGCTGTCTCCGCGGTCCATGATGACCACTTCCAGTCCCACCAGCAGGGCCAGGCCCGCGGCCACACAGCCGTAAAAGCCCCGGCGAACCAGCCGCCAGCGGTCATCCCCCGCAGCCAGGCGATCCAGCAGCCAGGAGAGCGCCAGCAGCGCCGCAGCCCCCAGCAGCAAAAAGCCGGAAAACCGGATGCCCAGCCCCCGGATCAGCACCAGGAGCAAGCCCAGGACCGCGCAGACGCCGGCCGCCAGCAGCCGGACCTGTCCTCTCCGGCGGCCCCGGTAGACGTCGTACCGGTACAGGGGCCGCTGTTTAGCCCTCTGCCTCTTCACTGAGCTGTTCCCACCTTTCGTACAGGGCATCCAGCTCCGCCTGGGCGGCGTCCTTCTGCCCCACCAGCTCGTTCAGCTTCTCGTAGTCGCAGGCGGCGGCCTCCATGTCCCGCTCCAACGCGGCGATGTGCTCCTCCGCCCTGGCGATGTCCCGCTCGCAGATGGTCAGCTGCCGCCGGGCCGCCTGCTGGGCCTTGTTGCCCCGCTGGGGCCGCTCCGCGGCGGGTTTTTCCCGCTCCTTCTCCGGCTTGGGGGCGGCGGCCCTCTCCGCCTCCTCCTGGGCCTTCATCTGCCGGTACTGGGCAAAGCCACAGGGGTAGTCGGTGATGGTGCCGCCTGCCAGCTCCCAGATCCGGGTGGCGAAGCGGTTGATGAAGTACCGGTCATGGCTGACGAACAGCAGCGTGCCGTCGTAGGCCTCCACCGCCTCCTCGATCCACTCCCGGGAGTCGATGTCCAGGTGGTTGGTGGGCTCGTCCAGGATCAGGAAGTTGATCTCGTCGTCCATCAGCATGCACAGCCGCAGGCGGCTCTGCTCTCCGCCGGAGAGCACCGATACCGGCTTGAGCACGTCCTCCCCCCGGAAGTCATAGGCCGCCAGCCGGTTTCTCGCGCTCTGGGCGGAGAGGCCCCGCTTGGCGGCCATCATGTTCTCCACCAGATTCCAGTCCGGGTGGTCGAAGTGGACGATCTGGGGCAGGTATGCCTCCTTCACCTGGGGGCCGGTCTTGATGCGGCCCTCGTCCGGGTACAGCTCCCCCACGATCATCTTGATGAGGGTGGACTTGCCGGTGCCGTTGTCGCCGATGAGGGCGATGCGCTCGCCCCCCTCCACCTTCAGGCTGACGTTCTCAAACAGCTTCTTGTCCCCATAGGACTTGGACACGTTTCGGATGCCCAGCACCTCGTCCCCGTGGAACTCCGCGGAGGAGAACCGGGCGTCCATCTTCCGGGCTTTCGTGGGTTTGGCGGTGGTCCGCATCCGCTCGATGCGCTTCTCCATGGAGATGGCCCGGCGGTAGGTCTTGTCCATGCCCATGAAGGCCCATAAGCGCAGCTGCTCCGCCGCCTTCTCCAGCTGCTGGATCTTGGCCTGCTCCTTTTCGTACTGCTTCATCCGCTCCTGGTAGCGGCGCTCCTTCTCCACGGCGTAGAAGCTGTAGTTCCCGCTGTAGAACTCCGCCTTGCCGTCCTGGATCTCGATGACCCGGGTGACGGTCCGGTCCAGGAAGTACCGGTCGTGGGAGATGGTGACCACCGTGCCGCGGAATCCCCGGATGTACTCCTCCAGCCACTCGGTGGCGTGGAGGTCCAGGTGGTTGGTGGGCTCGTCCAGCAGCAAAATATCCGTGTCCTCCAGGATCAATCGGCCCAGGTTCACCCGGGTCTTCTCCCCGCCGGAGAGGCTGTCGAACAGCTGGGACCGCTGGCTGTCCGAAATGGACAGGCCGTTTGCGATCTTGTTCACCGCCACGTCGGTGTCGTAGCCGCCGAAGGCCTCGAACCGCTCACTGAGGGTGCCGTACCGCTTCAAAATGGCGGGATCGCTCTCCCCGGCGGCCATCCGGGCCTCCAGGGCCCGCATCTCCTCCGCCAGGCTCTCCAGCCGGGAAAAGGCGGAGCGCAGCACGTCCTCCACCGTGTAGCCGGCGGGATAGACGGGGATCTGGGAGATCAGGCCCACCCGCCGGCCCTGGCCGATGACCACGCTGCCCTCGTCATAGTCCAGCTCGCCGGTCAATATCTTGAACAGGGTGGTCTTGCCGGCGCCGTTGCGGCCCAGCAGACCCACCCGCTCCCCCTGGTCCACCTGGAAGGTGAGGCCGTCCAGCACGTTCTTCCCCACCTCAAAGGACTTCACCAGGTTGTTTACTTGAATCTCAATCATACGCTTGCTTCAGTTGCTCCACGATCCAGCCGAAGTGCATGGCGTGGGACGCCTTCACCAGCATGGCGGTGTCGGCCCCCAGCAGGTCGGTCAGGGTGCGGACTGCCTCCTCCTTGGTGGCAAAATGGGTGACGGAACCGCCGCTCTGGGCGGCGCCGTCGGCGATCTTCTCCGCCTTGTCTCCGATGGCGATGACCTCGTCGATGCCCAGCATGGCCGCGAGAGCCCCCATGTTGTAGTGGGCCTGATCCGTCAGGCCCCCCAGCTCTCCCATGTCGCCCAGCACGGCCACCTTCCGGCCGCACTCGGTCTTGGCCAAGATCTCCAGGGCCGCTGTGACGGACTGTGGATTGGCGTTGTAGCAGTCGTCCAGCACCAGCCGGCCGTCCCGCAGGTGCAGCACCCGCATCCGGGACCCGGCGGGCTCATAGGAGGCCGCGCCCCGGGTGATCTCCTCCCGGTCCAGGCCCAACTCCTCCCCCACCGCCACGGCGATGGCGGCGCAGTAGGCCATGTGCTCCCCCGGCGCGGGGATGGTCAGGTGATAGGTGTCCCGGGGGGACACGATGGTGCAGGTGATGCCCGCCACGCCGTGGTCGATCATGTCCGTCACCCGGACGGCGCAGTGCTCCGACCGGCCGCAGCGGACTGTCCGGAAGGGCAGGTCCAGGGTGTTCAGCAGGGCGTCGTCCCCGTTCAGCACCGCCAGTCCCTCCGGCTTCAGGTTCTCAAAGATCTCGCTCTTGGCCTTCAGGATCCCCTCCCGGCTGCCCAGATGCTCGATATGGGCGTCACCGATGTTGGAGATGACGGCGATGTCCGGCCGCACCATCTCCCCCAGGTAGCGGATCTCCCCGAAGTGGTTCATGCCGGTCTCAATCACCGCCGCCTGGTGCTCCGGCTCCAGGCCCAGCAGGGTCAGGGGGGTGCCGATGTCGTTGTTGAAGTTCTCCGGCGTCTTCAGCACCCGGAGCTTCGCCCCCAGCACCGCCGCCAGCATCTCCTTGGTGGTGGTCTTTCCCACGCTGCCGGTGACCTGGATGAAGGGGATGGCGAACCGGTCCCGGTAGGCAGAGGCCAGGGCCCGCAGGGCCAGCCGGGTGTCCGCCACCTGGATGTAGAACTTGCCGGGCCGCAGGCTCTCCGGCGTCCGGGCGCAGAGGCACCCGGCGGCGCCGGCGTCCAGGGCCTTGTCGATGAAGTCGTGTCCGTCGAACTTCTCCCCCGCGATGGGCAGGAACAGGCTGCCCGGCGCGATCCGCCGGCTGTCGGTGCACACCGCGGTGACGGGGGCCGTCTCCGCCCCGGCGTCCAGCCGGGTGCCGCCCACGGCGGACACGATCTCCGGTATGGTCATGGGCTGCATGGGCTCACCCCCTTCTCTCGATCTGGCAGGAGAGCCGCACGATCTCCTCACAGAGCTGGTTGTAACTCATGCCCACGGCGGCGGCCTCCTTGGGGACGAAGCTGTTGGGGGTCATGCCCGGCAGGGAGTTGGCCTCCAGCACCCACAGCTTCCCGTCCTGGTCCAAAATCATGTCCGTGCGGGAATAGACCTCCAGCCCCAGGGCCCGGTGGACCCGCAGGGCCAGCTCCCCGGCGGCCTGCATCACCTCCGGCGGGACCTGGGCGGGGCAGGTCTCCGTGGCCGCGCCGATCTGGTACTTGGCCACGTAGTCGAACTCCTTCCCGGCGGGCACGGTCTCCACCGCCGGCAGCCACCGGTCTCCCAGCACCGCCACCGTCAGCTCCCGGCCGTAGATCCGCTCCTCCGCCAGGACCTTGGCGCCGTAGCGCAGCACCTCCTCCAGGGCCGCCTTCAGCGCCGTCCGGTCCTCCGGTAAGTACACCCCCAGGGACGACCCGCCCCCGATGGTCTTGATGACGCAGGGCATGGGCAGGGTCTGGGCCAGCGTCTCCGCCTCCTCCTGCCCGTAGGTCAGCAGCCGCCACTTGGGCGTGGGGATGCCGCACGCGTCCAGGATCTGCTTGCTCACCGCCTTATCCATGGCGATGGCGGAGGCCAGATGGCCCGCCCCGGTGTAGGGCACCCCCAGCAGGTCCAGGGCCGCCTGGATGCGGCCGTCCTCCCCGTCCATGCCGTGGAGGCCCAGGAACACCAGGTCCGCCCGCTGGCAGATGTCCAGCACGTGGGGGCCGATGTGGCTGGGGCTCTGGTCCCGCCGGCTCCGCTTCACCGCCTCCAGGTCCGGCGCCGTCACCTCGATCTTCGCATCGGGGCACAGGCCGTCCGGTGCGTCAAACAGCGCCTCCAGGTCCGCCGGGACCTCCTTCAGCCCCAGAAACAGGTCCACCAGGATGGCCCGGTGGCCATTCTGGCGCAGGGCCCGGCACACGCCGGTCCCCGTCACCAGGGACACCGCCCGCTCCGTGGAGATGCCGCCTGCCAATACAACGATTTTCATGTCAGCTTCCAGTCCCTTCTCTTTTGACTGTTCTCTGAGTAGTCATAATCATCCTATTTTAATCTTCCATAGTTTAGCACAATCCGCCTGGGAATACAACTCCCAAAACGGGGATGGCCCCCCGAAAAAGGCGCCGGAGCGCCCTCGGGGGGCTGTCGCTTTTGCCGGAGTTCCGCCGTCAGAAGAGCCGGTCCAGCAGACCCTCCGGCCCCCCCTCCAGCAGCGTCGCCGCGGCGGAGAGCATCTGGGCCGCGTCCGCCCGGGTGACGGTCCCGCCCATTTCGGCGCTGCCGAAGCTGCCGGCGGAGAGGACGCTGGCCGCCTCCATGTTGGCCACGGCCTGGGCCGCCCAGGAGGGCGCGGCCTCCCGGTCCGCGTACCAGGCGGCCAGGTCCACGTCCTCCACCGCCAGCAGGCGGTTCAGGATGGCGGCGGCCTGGTTGAAGGTGATGGGCTCCTCCCCCTGGAAGGCCGCGCCCTCCTCCGTGGAGACGCCGCCAACCAGGCCCTCCGCCACGCCGGCGGCGGCGTAGGCCTTTGCCCAGGTGGGGATGGCCGCGTCATCGCAGAAGCCCGTCATGGTGACGGCGGTGGGGGTCTCCCCGGCGGTCTCCAGCACCATGGCCAGGAACTCACTGCGGGAGACCGTCTTCTCCGGCTCAAAGTAGTACTGGTCCCCGATCCGGGCGCCGGTGAAGATGCCCGCCTCCGCCAGGTCCTGGGCAGCCACCGCCGCGGCGGAGTCCCCGATGTCGGCGTAGGTGACGCCGGACTTGGCCTTTTCAATGGTGACCGTCACCTCCGCGGGCTGGGACACCCGGCCGGAGGCGTCGGTGGCGGTGTAGGTGAAACGGTCCGTGCCGGAGGCGTTCTCCTCCGGCGTGTAGGTGAAGTGGTCTCCCTCGATCTGGACGGTGCCCTTCTCCGGTGCCTCCTCCACAGCGTAAGTCAGGGCGTCTCCCGCGCTGCTTGCTGCCAGGAACTGGGCCCGGTAGGGGATGCCCCGGTAGGTGCGGATCTCCAGCGCCTGGGCCGTGGGCGCTCCGGCCCCCGGCTGGGCCTTCTCCACGCTGCCGAACAGGGCGGCGGCATTGACGGACAGGGCCAGAGCGGCTGCCAGGCACAGGGCGGCGGTGCGTTTTGTCAGTTGGGTCTTCAAGGCGATCAAACCTCCTGTAATGGATTGGGTGCACCGCTAGTTTCTTCCCGCCCGCCGGAAATATACCAAAAAACACGGCTGGAGTGCCATCCAGCCGTGTCGATGGAAACGCGCCGCCCTCACACCAGGGGCCTGCCCGGCCTACGGCCGGTCATGGGAGACCGCTTCTTGATGCCGGACACCACACCCATGGCCGCGAACAGCGTCAGAAGCGAGGACCCGCCGTAGCTGAAGAAGGGCAGGGTCACGCCAATGGTGGGCATGACAAACAGGCACATCCCGATGTTGATGACGGTCTGGTAGATCAGCATGGCCGCCATCCCCACGCAGATGTAGCAGTGGAGCGGCGTCTGGGCGTTCCGGGCCACCAGCAGCACCCGGACGATGATGGCCGTCAGCAGGGCGATCACCAGCAGGCAGCCGATGAGTCCCAGCTCCTCCCCGCAGACGGAGAAGATGAAGTCTGTCCAGCGGTTGGGCAGGGACGGGGGATAGCTGCTCTGGGTCTGGGTCCCCTGCATATACCCCTGGCCGAAGATGCCGCCGGACCCGATGGCCATCAGGCTTCGGGTCTGCTGCCAGCCGGTGTCCAACGCGTCGTAGGAGTGGTCGAACAGCACCCGGAAGCGGTCCATCATGTAGCCGGGGATCAGCTCCAGTGCCCAGGCCGCCGCAAAGGCGGCCCCGCCGCCGGCGAACAGCAGGGCGAACCACCGCAGGGCGAACCCGGCGGCAAAGGACATGCACAGGAAGATGAAGAAGAAGGTCAGTGCGTTGCCCATGTCTCCGGAGATGACCACGTAATACCCCATCAGCAGCAGGGTGTGGCCTGCCACCATGGCGGCGGAGGGGAAGGACCGCAGGTCCCGCTTCTCCTCCCGCAGCCACTCCAGCTGCTTGGCCAGCAGCAGGGTGAAAGTGATCTTCACGATCTCCGCCGGGCCGATCTGAAAGGGGATGCCGGGGATCTTCAGCCAGGCCTGGTTGCCGGTGGTGTCGCTGCCAACGCCCAGGGGCGTCACCAGTAGGCCGATGAAGACGATGTTGAACGCCACCACCCATTTCCACTTTTTCAGCACGATCTCCACGTCGATCATGGACATGAACACATAGGCGCACAGGCCCAGCAGCAGCGCCACCCCCTGGACGCCCACATACCGCATCATGCCGCTCATGCCGCTGGTGTCCATGTAATGGGTGGCGCTGGCGATCAGGACCATGCCGTACAGCGTGGCGGCGCAGCAGAGTCCCAGCAGCACCAGATCGGCCTGCTGGATGAAGTCCGCCAGGATGGCTTTCAGTCGGTTCCACATGGGTGCTCGTTCCTCCGGGGCAAAATTTGACAGATGCAGTATACCACAAAGAAAAAGGGGTGTAAACGCCGGAAATTTGTTTTTACAGACTGTTCAAAATGTGATATACTGAATTAGATTTGGATACAACGCAGGAAAGGAGCGCTGCTTCTTGGAGTACATCTCCCACAGCGAGGCGGAGACCGAGGCCATCGGAGAGCGGCTGGCCGCCGCCCTCTCCCCCGGTTCCGTGGTGGCCTACCGGGGCGGCCTGGGCATGGGCAAGACCGCCTTCACCCGGGGACTGGCCCGGGGCCTGGGGTGCCGGGGGCGGGTCACCAGTCCCACCTTCACCATCGTCAACGAGTACGAGGGGACCATCCCCCTGTTCCACTTCGATATGTACCGCCTGGCAAACTCAGACGACCTGTTTGACATAGGGTGGGAGGACTACCTGACCCGGGGCGGCGTCTGCGCCGTGGAGTGGAGCGAGCAGGTGGCGGACGCCCTGCCGGAGGACGCCGTCACCGTCACCCTGGCCCGCCACCCGGACCACGACAGCTGGCGGATCATCACTGTGGAGGGAGGGACCGTTCAATGAGGATCCTGGCTCTGGAGACCTCCGCCAAGGCGGTCTCCGCCGCCGTGACGGAGAATGGAAAGGTCCTCTGCTCCGGCTATCAGGACACCGGCCTGACCCACAGCCGCACGCTGATGCCCATCGTGGAGGCCATGCTGAAAAACACCGGTCTGACGGTCCAGGACTGCGACGCCATCGCCGTGGCGGCGGGCCCCGGGTCCTTCACCGGCATCCGCATCGGCGTCTCCGCCGCCAAGGGGCTGGCCTTCGCCGCGGACAAGCCCTGCGCCGCCGTCTCCACCCTGGAGGCCATGGCCCGGAACGTGGCCCATATGGACGCCCTGGTGGTCTGCGCCATGGACGCCCGGCGGAATCAAATTTACAACGCCCTGTTCACTGCCGAGGGGGGCCGTCTGACCCGGCGGACGCCGGACCGGGCCATCGGCCTGGCGGAGCTGGCGGAGGAGCTGCGGGGCGAACCGCTGCCCCTGGTGATCGTGGGGGACGGCGCCGTCCTCTGCGAGAAGGCGCTGACAGAGGCGGGTCTCCCCTGCCGTCTGGCGCCGCCCCATCTGGTGATGCAGAGCGCCGTGTCCGTGGCCCTGTGCGGCGAGGACCTGGCCCGGACGGGGAAACTGGTCTCCGCCCAGGAGCTGCTGCCGGTCTATCTCCGGCCGCCCCAGGCCCAGCGCCTGCGGGACCGGTTGCAGACCTGACAGGGTTTCACCTGTGATGATATGATTGTATAAAGGAGTTATGGAATGATGAGCGGAAAAGTACACGTGATGGACCATCCCCTGGTGGCCCACAAGCTGACCATCCTGCGGGACAAGAACACCAGCGTCAAGGATTTTCGGGAGATCGTCTCTGAGATCGGCATGCTGATCACCTACGAGGCCACCCGGGATCTGCCCCTGACCACCAAGGAGGTGGAGACCCCCATCTGCAAGACCATCGCCCCCACCCTGAAGGGCAAGAAGTTCGCCGTGGTGCCCATCCTCCGGGCGGGCCTGGGCCTGGTGGACGGCGTGCTGCGGATGGTGCCCTCCGCTCGGGTGGGCCACATCGGCATGTTCCGGGACGAGGAGACCCTGGAGCCCCATGTCTACTTCTGCAAGATGCCCAAGGACATCGCGGAGCGGGACATCATGATCGTGGACCCCATGCTGGCCACCGGCGGCAGCGCCGAGGCCGCCATCACCGAGATGAAGAAGCGGGGCTGCAAAAACATCAAGCTGATGGTGCTGCTGGCGGCGCCGGAGGGCATCGAGCGCATCCAGAAGGCCCACCCGGACGTGGACATCTACTGCGGCGCCGTGGACGACCACCTGAACGAGCACGGCTACATCGTCCCCGGCCTGGGGGACGCCGGCGACCGGATCTTCGGGACAAAATAAGGTACTCTCCCTTTTACACATGGCAGGCCGGCCCTGTCCGGCAGAAAGGAGCGCACCATGAACGCTGAGCAGACGAACGCCAAACGGCACGGCCCCAGCCGGGTCACGACGGTGATCTGTCTGGTGCTGGTCCTCGCCGCCGCTCTCATCATTGCCCGCATGGTGAAATTCCGGTCTCAGGTGGATGTGACCCTCCCGGCGGTGCTGTGGGAGGACGGCGAGGCCACGGCTGTGAACACCTCTCTGCATTTTCACGGGGAACTGGTGAAGCAGTGGGGGCAGGACGACAGCTTCACCGGCTATCTGGAACTGGAGGACCAGCCTTTCACCTCTGAGGAATCCAACAAGGTCTGGCTGACCATGGCCCGCGAGGATGGCGGTCTCAACCGGGGCCTGCTCGAATACGGAAAGTTCCCCGCCCACACGCCTTTCGGGGAGCTGTACACAGACCGGGAATATACGCAGTTCTTCCTGTTCCCCTTTGCGCAGGTTTCCGGTGAGGATGACAGAACGTCGACATACGTAGCCGGCTCCTCTGTCTACGCGGCTCCGGCGGCCTCCCTGGACGAAGCCAGGTCGCTGTTGGAGAAGTACGGCCTGCTGAAGCCGGATGGAAGCCTGCGGTGAACTGTGCCAGCGTCCCGATTGCAAAGATTTCAAAGGCCGCCCGGCGGAACATTCCGCCGGGCGGCCTCTGTTTTCCGCCGCGGTATCACAGCACATACAGATACACCGCCAGGTAGTGGAAGAAGGACCCGGCCAGGATCAGCAGGTGGAACAGCTCGTGGAAGGTCCACTCCGCCGAGAGGTTGGGCTTCTTGATGGCGTAAAACACCGCCCCCACGGAGTAGCAGATGCCGCCGATGGCCACCAGAGTCAGGCAGGGCTGGCCCAGGGCGGCGAAGTCCTTTGCCACAAACACCACGGACCACCCCATGATGAGGTACACCGCTGTGGACAGCATCCGGGGAGCGTTGATCCACAACAGCTTGGCCAGCACCCCCGCCAGGGCCACGCCCCAGAGGATCAGGCAGAACCGGGTCCCCTTGGGCTGGGGCAGCAGCACCACGCAGAAGGGGGTGTAGCTGCCGGCGATCAGCACGTAGATCATGCTGTGGTCCATCTTCCGCAGCACCCGCTTCACGCCGCCGCTGGCGGCGGTGCCGGGATAGTAGTGGTAGACGGCGCTGGCGGCGTACAGCGCCACCATGGACAGGCAGAAGCACATGGCCGCCGCCACCGCCGGCACAGCGGCGTCCGTCCACAGCCCCCGCAGCACATACACCAGCGCCCCGCACAGGGCGGCCGCCGCGCCGAAGGCGTGGGTCTCACAGCTGACCCGGTCCTGGGCCTTTGCAAACAGTTTGCGCATAGAATGGTCTCTCCTTTTTGAAATCCGGCAAGTCGCCGTCCATATTGTATAATCTGGTTTTCAATATTATATTATACGCTGTCGTCCTCTATTTCAAGTAGTATATGTAAATTTTCTGTGACAATTCCATTCCATGCAAAAAAATTCCCGGCGCCGCAGCGCCGGGAATCCAATTCAAATCCGGCCGATCCGGCGGCTGTGCCGTCGGAACGACTTCAGTTCCAATAGTCCGTTTTCTCTTTCAGCCCGATGTCCGCGGCCCGGAAAGTGGGGTTCTTCCCCGCTCTCCGCTGCTGGGTATAATTCCGCAGGGCGGCCGCCGCGGGCCGGGAGAGAATGGCGATCACCGGAATGTTGATGAGCACCATGATGCCCATCAGCACGTCGGACAGGTTCCACACCAGATCCAGCGTCAGCCCGGCCCCCAGGAAGATCAGCCCCATGGCCACCAGCCGGAACACCACCATGAACCGCTTGGAGGGCACATGGCCCAGCAGGAAGGCCAGGGCGTTGTCCACGTAGTACAGGTTGCCGATCAATGTGGTGAAGGCGAACAGCACCATGGCCACGGTGATGAAGATGGGGCCAAGAGTGCCGAAGGAGGCGGACAGGGCCTCCTGCACATAGGGGGCGCCCTGCAGCTCCGCCGCGGGCTCCACACCGGAGCACAGCAGCATGAAGGCGGTGGCGGAGCAGATCACCAGGGTGTCCAGGAATACGGAGAGCATCTGCACCAGGCCCTGCTTCACCGGGTGGGAGACATTGGCGGAGGCGGCGGCGTTGGGAGCGGAGCCCACGCCGGCCTCGTTGGAGAAGAGGCCCCGCTTCACGCCCTGCATCACGGCGGAGCCGGTGAAGCCGGCGAAGATGGCCCGGAAATCAAATGCCTCGGTGAAGATCCGGCCGAACACCTGGGGGATCAGCCCCAGGTTCATGACGATGACCACCAGGGCCACCAGCACGTACAGCCCGCCCATGATGGGCACCAGGGTGGAGGCGAAGGCGATGATCCGCTTGCCGCCGCCCATGACGCAGTACCCGGTGATCAGGGCCACGATGCCGCCGATGATCCAGGGGGTGACCTCCGGGGCGTAGAAGCTGTAGCTGGAGAAGGTGGACTGGAGATTATAGGAGCAGAGCATGTTGAAGCCGCCGGCATAGGTGGCAATGAGGCTCAGGGCGAACAGCACCGCCAGGGGCTTGCTGTGGAGAGCCGCCTCGATGTAGTAGGCGGGGCCGCCGTAGCTCTCGCCGGTCTCCGGGTTCCGGCGCTTGTAGATCTGGGCCAGAGTGGACTCGGTAAACGCCGTGGCGCCGCCCAGCAGGGCGATGAGCCACATCCAGAACACGGCACCGTAGCCGCCCACGCAGATGGCCACGGACACGCCGATGATATTGCCGGTCCCCACCCGGGAGGCGGTGGACACCATCAGCGCCTGGAAGGAGGACACGCTCCCCTCCTTCTCCGGCCGCTCCATCACCACCCGGACGGACTCCTTCAGCAGCCGCAGCTGCGGGAAGCGGTTCCGGATGGTGAAGAACACACCGGCGGCCACCAGCAGGATCACCAGCAGATAGGTATACATAAAGTTGCTCAGGGCGACGATCATCTCTCCCAGCATGTACAAATTCCTCTCCTTCTGTCATTGTTGGGGATACGCAGTCTCTCTGCACTTGTCAGCCCGACTAGAATATCAGAACCTTTACAGGGTTGTCAATGGCAAAATTCAAGTTTTTGCGTCAAAATCAGAGACGGAGGGGCAAAATGCCCCTCCGCGCTTTCAATTCGCCGTCGGGAGGCCGCAGAGGGCCTCTGTCAGGTACCCGCTCTCCGGGTCGAAGTCATAGCACACCGTGCCGCCCTCCGCCGTCTCGCAGGTCAGGCGCAGGGTGCCGTCCGCCTGCCAGGCAAGGCCGGTGATGGACGGCGCGCTGTCATACCAGTCCCCCAGGTCGTACAGGCTGCCGCTGTCCGATCCCTCCACGCCGAACTCCGTGGGCGTCCGTGTCAGAAACGCGCTCTTGCCGCCGTCCTGGGTCCAAACCCGGTACCAGGCAGTATTTCCCGTGGTCTGGCCTCCCATCAGCTCCTGGGCCACGGACAGCAGGCCGCTCCCGGAACCAGAGGGCACCAGAAAGGCCCGGTCACTGTCGTATGCTTCCGTGGCCGTCCAGTCGGCGCCGTTGGAGAGGTACACATCCGCCCCGTCGGTGACAATGTAGGAGAACCGCTTCTCCGTGATCTCCCCGCCGGTGCGCATCCGCCAGAGGAAGCTGCCGTTTTCATAGATCACGTCGATCAGCATGGGCCAGCTCTCGTAGTAGCTCTGGAGCGTCCGCAGCTGGCAGGGGATGCCCAGGGACACCTTGTCCAGGAAGGTCTCCGCCGCGTCCGCGTTCTCCGTCCCCGCCTCGGTGAACACCACCGCGCCGGAGGCGGCCAGCTCCGCCGGGTCGCCGTACTCCGGCACCTCCTCCATGGGGCCGAAGCCGTAGGGGGCCTCCGCCGAGACAGCGGCACCCTTTCTTAGCGTAAACTCCGCCCAGCAGGGCAGGGGCTCCGCCTCACCGGGCAGGACCTCCAGGTCCTTCACCACCCGGTAGGTGCCCTCGGTGAAGTCATAGTCGAACAGGGACAGCACACAGGGGAACGCCCAGGACTCCCCCGCCGGCAGAGTGTACAGGATGTCCTCCCACGCCTCGTTTTTCCAGGGCACCTTCTCCCAGCCGCTGTCCGTCTGGACTTCCAGCCGGTACTCCGCCCCAAATTCCAGGGGCTCTCCCTCCCCCTCATAGGACAAGATGCACCAGATCGAGTCCACGGAGGGATCGTACTCCATCCACTCGGTCTCCATATTGAGACTATAGGACCCTGCGGACTGGGGGACCACCAGGGTCACTCCCACATCCGTAGGATTGCCTCCGCAGCCCGCCAGCACCAACAGCGCCAGCAGGCAGATCCAAAGCCGCTTCATCTCCATATCCCCTTTCCTTCTGTACGGTCTTTGCCTGTCTCTCTATTGGTATAGACGGAACCACCGGGAATTGGTTCCGCTGTTCTCTGTCAAACTACACAAAATCCACCAAAAAATTTTTGAGCTTCCCTGCTTGCATTTTAGCGGATTGTCCGGTAAAATACAAGTACAAGGGAAGAATGATAGCTGCAACGTAGTGCTGCGCGCACGGGCTGACACCTATCATTC
>CDZK01007377.1_pt1 | contig 15487 bp, 16 predicted proteins | sample 557401 | NCBI WGS metagenome assembly CDZK01 (sample SAMEA3182108, study PRJEB8094) | gut metagenome | biome: human; feature: gut; material: Stool; isolation source: human stools | place: Canada | collected 2013-04-25 | reverse complement strand
CGACCAGGTCTGTCAACAGGAATGCGGAATAAGCATTGTCGGGATTGGTTTTTATATAATCGAGCAGGGAATTGAAATAACGGTTGTGGAAACCGGCCATTTTTTCCACACATTTAGTCACCTGGACAGAGTCGTTCTTTTCCGCCGCAGCTTTGTAGTCATCCATAAGCGCGAAAAACTCTTTGCTCAAAGCCCTGATAGTGTCGAACTCATGACGACTGTAAAGACCGCCCGATATTTCCGACTCCAGAAATTTATCGGCCTTTCCGGTTATGCTTATCATCTCGCCTTCACGGTCCACGAAAAACTCCACATATGTAGGCTCAGAACCTTCTTTTTCAGGCATATAAAGTATGGAAACCAGGGTCGGCGTGATAAAAGGCGCCGAAAATTCCACTTTCTGGTTGTCGGAAGTCAATTTTATCACGGTATCGGTTATCTGTCCTGCGCCGTATTCCACCGAAAGACTATCACCTTGTTTAGAGCCTTCTATGGAAACGACAAATCCCCAGTTGCCCTCAGGCATGCCGCTTTCGTTTTTACACGACCATGCGAATAGCAATGGTAACAAAACAAGGCACAATAGTTTGATTTTTTTCATATTGAAAGTTTTTATTTGATTAAAAATGTATTATTTACCCGATCGAAATATGCCGGATCATGCGAAAAAAAAGCCGACGGCGATATTCATACCGGTCGGCTTTCAGGCATGCCTTATACCGTTTATTTTACTTCCTCGCGCCAACCGTAAGGGTCGTCCGTACGGTTGTACTGTATGTCGAATATGCGTTGGCGAAGGCGTTCGGCAAAAGTCTCTTCGGGGTTGAGTTTAGGTATTTCCATATAAACGTCCTTGTAACCAAGGGCGCAGATGGGGCTTATCACTGCAGCCGTACCGCATCCGAATGCCTCTTTGAGTTGTCCGTCGCGACTGGCCTGAACCACTTCGCTGACGGTTATCGGGCGTACTTCGACGCTTATACCCATGTCTTTGGCCAACTGTATGATGCTGCGGCGCGTTATCCCGTCAAGTATGCGGTCCGAAGTGGGCGCTGTGAGCAGGGTGTCGCCTATTCGTATCATGAAATTCATCTGTCCGGCCTCTTCAAGATGTTCGTGCGTGGTATCGTCGGTCCATATCACGCTCTGAAAACCTTCCTGGGCGGCAAGAGCCGAAGGATAGAACTGTCCTCCGTAGTTGCCCGAACATTTCGCGAAACCAGTGCCTCCGTTGGCAGCACGGGAATAATGGTCGGCTATCTTGACCTTCACGTCGCCGTGAAATATCGCATCTACCGGACCGCCTATTATCATAAAAATATATTCTTTGGAAGGAACCGCGTTAAGCGCATTTTCGCTTCCTATCATGAACGGACGTATATAATACGAACGGCCTTCTCCCTGCGGTATCCACTGACGGTCGAGTTCGAGTAGTTTCACAAGTCCTTTGTGAAATACATCCACCGGGAATTCGGGCATGTTCATACGCACGGCCGATTTATTGAAACGCTCTTCGTTGTCATGCGGACGGAACAGGAACACACGTCCGTCCTTGTCCTTGAAAGCTTTCATTCCTTCAAAAATAGCCTGCCCGTAGTGAAATACCTTCGATGAAGGTTCCAGCGTAAGCGGCTGGTAAGGAACTATTTTGGGCGTCTGCCATTTACCGTCCGCAAAGCGGCAGATAAACATATGGTCGCTCATGTGCTTGCCGAAGGGCATATTGCTGAAATCCATTTCCGATATACGGCTCTTCCCGCATTTTTCTACTTCTATATCCATAATTGTATGTGATTTGATATTCGACTTCCAAATGTATAAATATTTTTATAAAAATATCCTCAAAGCGTTGCCAATATTGCACCGATATAAAACCAGACGCATGCTTTTTGTGAAAAACAGGCTTTAGTGCTTAAATCATGTTAAATAAAACGACACTTATTGCCGGACTGCAATATCCGGACCTTGGTTTTCTTTGCTTACATTTGTCGATATTTAAAAAATCACCCGACACGAAAAAATGACATTAAAAAATATCCGCCTTCTCTTTCAGCAACTGGCATCGCCCGAATTTTCAACCCCCGGAGAACTGGTAAGGCACATGGGAGCGGTACAGGCGCAGGACATGGCCATGTCGTTGTGGGCAGTCGGAATGCGCCTGAAAAAACCGTCGCGCCGCGAGGTGATGAAAGCTCTCGACGAGGGCAGAATACTGCGTACGCACGTATTGAGACCTACGTGGCACCTTGTCCATGCGGACGATATACGGTGGATGCTCGCGTTATCTTCCCGGCGTATAAAAGCAGCCAACGAATCGTTCGGAGCGTCGAACGGAGTAAACATTTCCCGTCAGGACCTTCACAAATGCTTCAATGCGATAGAAAAAACGCTCGAAGGCGGAAAAAGCAAAACAAAAGCGGCAATAGCCGAAACCCTGTCGGCCGAAGGCTTTAAGACGGACGCCCCGCATATAAACCGTATAATGGCCTTCGCCGAAGCGGAAGGGATAATATGCAGCGGAGTGGCCGAAAAAGGCAAACATACTTACGCGCTGCTTGACGAACGAGTCCCCGCCACAGCGGAAACATCCCGCGAAGAGGCCTTGTCACGTCTGGCACAGATGTATTTCAGGAGCCATTCACCGGCTTCCGTAACCGATTTCACATGGTGGTCCGGACTATCGGCTACCGAAACGAAACTTGCGGTAAGGATAATACAGGACGAGCTGAAGACAGAAAAGTTCAACGGCCGCGAACTGCTGATACACACATCATGGTTATCGGTAAAAGCAGGCAAAAAACACGACACAACGCATCTTCTGCCTCCGTTCGACGAATACCTGATAAGCTACAAGGACCGTTCGGATGTTCTGAATGCCGGTTTTTTCCCGAAGGCATTCAACAATTTCGGCATTTTCTATCCCGTAATCCTACACAATGGACAAGTTATCGGCAATTGGATACGGCGTGCGGGGAAAGGTATGCCGGAGGCCGGTATTTCGTTCTTCAGCGACCACGACCGCATACCCTGTGAAAATATAACGGCAGCCTGCGCCAGGTACCGTTCTTTCATGGAAGATTGACAACGTCCGGACAACGTGTTAAAAAAGGTTTGGCCGGCATGACATGCATGAGTAAATTTGTAGAATCAAAACAAAGGAACATCAATATAAACTGATATGAGTGAAAAACGCAACTGGAAAGCGATAAAGGAATATTCGGACATCCTTTTCGATTATTTCGAAGGTATCGCCAAAATAACGATTAACCGTCCGCAGGTGTACAATGCCTTCAGGCCGGACACGAACCAACAGATACTCGACGCACTGGAGATATGCCGCGAACGAAACGATATAGGCGTAGTGGTGATAACAGGCGCAGGCGACAAGGCATTCTGTTCGGGAGGCGACCAGAACGTGAAAAGCCGTGGAGGATACATAGGCACTGACGGCGTTCCCCGACTTAACGTTCTGGACGTACACAAAGCCATACGCTCGCTTCCCAAACCTGTCATTGCCATGGTCAACGGCTACGCTATCGGCGGAGGACATGTGCTTCACGTGGTATGCGACCTTACGATAGCCTCGGAAAACGCGCGTTTCGGACAGACCGGACCTAAAGTCGGTAGTTTCGACGCAGGATTCGGCTCGTCGTACCTGGCACGGTGCGTGGGGCAGAAAAAAGCGCGGGAGATATGGTTTCTCTGCCGCCAGTACACGGCCGAAGAAGCCGAACAGATGGGAATGGTGAATAAAGTCGTGCCTTTGGACCGTTTGGAAGACGAAACTGTCGAATGGTGTAAGGTAATGCTTTCGCGTTCGCCGATGGCGCTGCGGATGATAAAACGAGGGCTGAATGCCGAACTGGACGGACAAAGAGGGCTTATGGAACTGGCCGGGGACGCTACGCTGATGTTCTACCTTATGGACGAGGCTCAGGAAGGCCGTAACGCATTTTTGGAAAAACGCGACCCGGATTTCGACCAGTTCCCCAAATTCCCGTGAGACATGCCGTACGGACGCTTCACGAACTAACAACCCGGAGATATGAATATCGAAGAATTCAGAAATTACTGCCTTTCGCTCGAAGGGGTACGCGAAAAGATGCCGTTTACCGGCGTCAAAGACAAATACAGCAGGGACGTCCTTTGTTTTTACGTGGCCGACAAATGGTTTTGCTTCGTAAACATAGAGGTGTTCGATTTCTGCTGTATCAAATGCCCTGCGGCAGAATCAAATGAACTGCAACAGGAATACGAAGGCATAAAACCGGGATGGCACATGAATAAAAAGCACTGGATAAGCGTATATTTCAACAGCGATGTTCCTGGCGGCAAAATAAGGGAACTGGTAAAAAAATCATACGATACGGTAGTTGGCGGACTAACGAAAAAAGAGAGGGAAATGCTGGCCGGAAACGGCGAATGACATTGCCATACAAACTTTTCAAGGCACACGGACAAATGGAAGAAAAAGTCGATATATACACCCCGTCCGGGATTCCGTCCGGGACGACGGCAACAAAACGCCAGGCTCACGAAAAAGGGCTGTGGCACACATCGGCACATATATGGATATACAACTCCAAAGGGGGCATAATGCTCCAGAAACGCTCGGCGTCCAAGGATACTTTCCCAGGACTGTGGGATATTTCAGTCGCGGGACATATTTCGGCAGGAGAAACGCCGCTACAGGGAGCTTTGCGGGAAATAAACGAGGAAATAGGGCTTGACGTAACTCCCGACATGCTCGAATACCTTACAACGATACATATGGAATACCCCTACCCTGCCCGTGGATGGATCAACCGCGAACATTGCTACGTTTATCTTATGAAGGCCGATTTTGACCCTATGGAACTCACCCTCCAGAAAGAAGAGGTCGAACAGGCGCGTTTCTTCACACCGGAAGAGTTCGCTGGCATGATAAAAGCCGACAGGGGGAAAATAGTCCCACATAAAAACTATTACGATACGATACTGGATGCAATTGTTAAAAAACACATTTAACTTTATGCAAACATCCGGTTAATTTATGAGGATGTTAATATTTGATTCATGTGTTAAAAGATAATTTTGTACCTGTATGAAAGCTAAGACCAAATTTATCCTGCTGACTACCCTTATGGCTTTTTCGCTGATAGGGCTCGTGTTTATCCAGTCATACTGGATACATTCGGTCATCGTGGAACGCACTGTGGAGTTCGAAGAGAACGTTAACCGTTCCCTGCGCGAGATATCACGAAAACTCAGCGCGGACGAAGTGGACGAAATCCTCTCGCGCTATCCCATGATAAAGGATATCTCCATACAGCCGAAAGTCAAACAGATGGATTTCACGTATATGAGTTCCCGCCCGGAACTCGGCGAATCCATTTCCCTGCAAATGCGCACACAAGTGGAGGAAATAACTCTACCGCTGAGCAAAATGGGCAGTCCGTACAACGACTCGATACAGATACGCAACTATTTCGATTATTCTTCACGCGTGCACACCAAACCTTTGTACGAAGGCTCGACTGCAGGTCCGAAATATTCCATATCGTACGGAGGGAACGACGAAGAGGATATGCTGCTGGATAATTTCCTGAGCAAAATAAGCATAATAGGCGACAAAACGCCTATACAGAAACGCATAAACCCAGAAAAGCTCGTATCCACGATAAACGACATACTTGCCGAAAACAACATAAACATACGCTACCAATGGGGTATTCTCTCCGACGGCGAACTGTCGAGCCTGCATTCCGACAAGTACGACACCAGACTATCACCATACCATACCGGTATTTTTCCGCAAAGCGACAAAGACCAGGGAACCAAATACGAACTTGTCCTGCGCTTCCCGCATGAAATGGGATTTGTGGTAAAATCCATCATACCTATGATTATCATGTCGATTGCGTTCATAATAATCATACTGCTGGTGTTCACTTCGGCCATATACCACATGATAAAACAGAAAAAAGTGGCCGACATGAAGAACGACTTCATCAACAACATGACGCACGAGTTTAAAACCCCTATCGCCACCATAAACATAGCTGCCGACGCCCTCCATTCGGAAAGGATAAACAACGACTGTAAAAAAGTGGAGCACTATGCGGAAATAATCAAACAGGAAAACCGCCGCATGCTGCTACAAGTGGAAAGCGTGCTGCGTATAGCGCGTCTGGAACGCGGCCAGATGGATTTCAACAAAGAGCCATCGGATCTGAATTCGTTGCTGGAGGAGGCGCTCGAACACATAGAGCTGATAGTATCGGACCGCAACGGCTCGATAAGCGAAACGTTCGACGCATCCGCCTGTGAGGCTACTGTGGACCGTATGCACATGATAAATATATTCCTGAACATATTGGACAACGCCAACAAATATTCGCCGGACAAACCTGAAATAAGCGTCCGCACGTACAACACGGAAAATTTCTGGGCGGTCGATATAACCGATAAAGGCATCGGTATGAGCAAGAACGATATCAAAAAGATATTCGAAACATTCTACAGGATACCCACAGGCGATATACACAACATAAAGGGCCATGGGCTGGGACTGGCGTATTCAAAAAAAATAGTGGAAATGCACGGCGGTGTCATAGAGGTAAAAAGCGCACCTGAAAAAGGCAGCACGTTCACCATAAAAATACCGCTTGACTGAACTGCAAAAAAAGATTAACTTTACGAACGGAATAAAACCAAAAAACACGATAAACCTATGAACAAGGAGAAAATCAACCTGCTTTTGGTAGAGGATGACACCAACTTCGGCGCCGTGCTGAAGGATTTCCTCACCTTCAACGACTATGAAGTCGTGCACGCTGTTGACGGTGAAGACGGATGGAAAAAATTCAACGCCGGAAAATTCGACCTCTGCATACTCGATGTGATGATGCCTAAAAAAGACGGATTCACCCTGGCCAAGGAAATACGAGAAGTAAACAAACAAGTGCCTATAATATTCCTTACGGCAAAATCTATGAAAGCCGACGTGCTGCGCGGCTACCAGGTCGGGGCCGACGACTACCTGAACAAACCGTTCGACAGCGAGGTACTACTGTACAAGATAAAAGCCATAACCGAGCGCGGAGCCGCCGAGACGGCTGAAAACGACGAGAACTCCCAGACGGAATTCCGCATAGGCACATTCGCTTTCGACTCCAAATTGAGAAGCCTCTCCAACGGAAACGAGGAATACAAACTATCGCCCAAGGAAAATGCTCTCCTGAAACTCCTGTGCCTGCACATGGGTGACCTGATGCCTCGCGAGTTGGCGCTTGTCAGGATATGGAAGGACGATAATTACTTCACAGCGCGTTCGATGGACGTTTACATCGTAAAACTGCGCAAATACCTCAAGAGCGACCCGAAAGTGTCCATAAGCAATATTCACGGCGAAGGCTTCCGCCTGGTAGTCGAAGAGTAGAAATTGTACGCGCCTTCGCCACGGCGGCGCACATACCCATAAACGGGAAAGCACGCCGCCCGGCTTTTTTACCGCCGGAAATTTTTGGCGTATGCTTTCCCGTATTTATCTTTGAGCAAAACAACTAAGATTATCCCGAATGAAACAGAGTGTACCTCTGCCAGGAGCATCCATGATTTGCCGTTTATGGAATGTGTCCCGTATAACAAAAACAACACCGAAATGAACAAAGAACTGAAACTATACCGCATAAAAGAGCGGCTCGAAGACAGTAAGAACAAACTGGCCTCGACGGACATTTACGTGCCATCGGTATGGACAAAACCGTTCTCACGTCCGAAATACTCGTTGGTAAACGCCGGTAAATACTACGCAGGCACGGTATCGGCCATACTTAAAAAATCCAAATCCGGCGTGAAATACGGCCGCAGCCTTTCGACAATAAACAGAGAAAAAGGGCCCTGGACACCAAAAGCCGTCATCTACAACGTATTCACCCGTCTTACAACGGCATTCGACCACGACGGCAACAACGCCATAGGATCGGCACAAATAGACATGACGGTCAATGAAAAAGGCATACGCGACTGCGGGACATTTCTCAAGACCATAGCTATTTTACCATATATAAAATCTCTTGGCGCCAATACTCTGTACCTTTTGCCCGTCAACAAAATAGGAATGGACAACCGCGCAGGCAACCTCGGTTCGCCATACGCCACGGCCGACCTGGAATCTTTCGATCAACGTCTTGCAGATCCCCTTTTGGGGGATATGAGCGTGGAAGACCAGTTCGCCGCACTGGTCGAAGCGGCACACATTATGGGCATACGCGTGGTAACCGAATTCGCTATGCGCACTGCCGCCCTGGACTGCTCAAAAGCAAAAAAACACCCGGATTGGTTTTACTGGATATACCGCGAAAATATAGCAAATTACGGCAGTCCGGCATTCGCTGAAAGCGAACTAGAAGAAATAAAAAAAGTGCCCTCAGGCATCGGTAAGTACATAGCTCCGCCGCAGGAGTACCGCGATATGTTCGCTGCGCCGCCAAAACCGTCCGATGTGAAAAAGGACGGCAACAAATACCATGCCCTATCGCCTGACGGGGAAATCGTCATCCCCGGCGCGTTCGCCGACTGGCCGCCGGACGATGTTCAGCCTGCATGGAGGGACGTTACGTATTTCAGGATGTACGACCCCGGCAAAAAACACAAAGTCGATGACGATGATTTCAATTACATAGCATACAACACGATACGATATTACGACCCTCATCTGGCAAAAAAGAAAAACGCCAAGACGGAATTGTGGGAATATCTTTCCGGCATAATACCTTCTTACCAGGAAAAATACGGTATAGACGGCTCTATGATAGACATGGGCCACGCCATACCTAAACAGCTGATAAAGGAAATCGTAAAACGGGCGCGCAAGAACGATCCTTCGTTCGCTTTTTTCGAAGAGAACTTCTACCCTACTCCGGAAAGCCGCAAAGCCGGTTACGACGCGTCGCTTGGTTTCGGTTGGGAATGCAGTTACGAGACCATCGGGCATATGGCCGGTTATACGGCCAGTGAAAAACCGATGCCGGTATTCGGCACGCTGGAAACGCACAATACGCCACGCGCCGCTTCGCGCGGAGGAGCCGGCTTCTCAAAGCTGGGGTACGGCTTTTTCAGTTTCCTTCCATCGGTCCTGCCTTTCATTCACGGAGGTTTCGAACTGCTGGAAACGATGCCGGTAAACACCGGCGTAGGTTTTACCGCAGATCAAAGCGAATTTTACCGCAAGCTTCCATTGCCACTATTCAATACCGGGGCTTACAATTGGCTGGCAGAGGATAACATCACCGGATATATCTCGGCAATAAATACATTCCGACGAGAAAACGAAAAGCTGGTATGCACGACGGCAAAAGGTTCGTTCGACATGCCGCATACGGAATCTCCGGAAGGGAAAATAATTTCGTACAGGCGTGTAAACACAAAAAATCCATACGAACAGATCGTTGTGATAGCCAATACGGACCCCGTAAACAAGCGTAAGTTTTATATGAACGTACCGTATTCCGGACACCGCAAGGCTAAGGACATACTTTCCGGGACGGTGCACTCGTTCGTGTCCGACTGGCTGTCATACGACATGGGGCCGGGGCAACTCATCGTACTCAAACTGAGTCCCGAAAACAACGAATAACTCAGACCGACACAACCATTTCGGAGTTCAGTATTCCCAATACCCCTGGCGTGAGGGTAAAAATCGGCACGAAAGGGTATTTTGCAGCCGATATGTGAAAAAACAGGCAGACCATTACGTGTGTCTGCCTGTCGTTCATAGATTCCTTTACGTCAGATGTTCTTTTCGATCCATCTCCGGATTTTTCCATCCGCTTCCGGGCCGCCGTCTCCGAAAATATCGAGACATTCGGCAACACGTACATTAGGGATGTAGCCACGCAAATCGGTTACTACACGTGAGACGCCGTTGCCCCCGTGCGTACAGAACGGAACGACTGTTTTACCTGAAAAATCATTGCCTGCAAGAAATGAAGCTACGGCAGGTGCAACCTTATTGAACCAGTTCGGAGTTCCAACGAAAACGATATCGTATTGCGTCATGTCCTGCGGTTTCTGCGCCAATACCGGACGAAAACCGTCTTTCACCTCCTGCCGTGCTTGGCGTTCGGTCTTATTGTAATCTGTGCAATAAGCTTGTGCCGGACGTATCTCGAAAAGGTCTCCACCCGTAATACGGCATATTTTTTCCGCTATTTTCCGCGTATGTCCTTCGTAAGAGAAATAAGCGGTCAATACTTTTTTGTCCATACTTTTTCCCGTTATCTGAGATTAGATTTGAAAAACTCCTCGAGCTTATCGAAAGGAATATTCCGGTCATAAAGGTCTGTGTGGTTGGCTCCGGGAACTATCAGCAACTCCTTGTTATCGCCTTTCAATTTCTTGTACGTATCCTCGCTGAAATAACGCGAATGGGCATTTTCTCCGTGGACAAGCAGTACTGCGCTACGTATTTCACCGGCATAGGCAAGTATGGGCGCATTGATGAAAGCGAGCGAAGAGGTAACGTTCCAACCCTGACCGGAATTGACTGAGCGTTCGTGGTAACCTCGCTTGGTCTTGTAGTAATCGTAATAGTCTTTCATGAATTGCGGAGCATCGGCAGCAGGCTCCGGGTTCATTACGGTGCGTTTGTAAGTTCCGCTACCAGCATCTTCGGTACGCTGTGCGTTGAGCTGACTACGCATCTTATAACGAGCGTCGGCATTGTCGCTCTGGTCGAAGTAACCGTTTGCCTGACAACGGCTGATATCGTACATAGTGGAAGCTACGGTAGCCTTGATGCGTGTGTCGTTGGCAGCTGCGTTGACGGCGAAACCGCCCCATCCGCAGACGCCTATGATGCCGATACGCTCCGGATCGACATTATCGAGCAGGGACAGATAATCAACCGCCGCGCTGAAGTCCTCGGTGTTGATATCGGGAGACGCTACGTTGCGCGGCTCGCCGCCGCTCTCTCCGGTATATGACGGATCGAACGCAAGGGTTATGAATCCGCGCCCTGCCATCGTCTGCGCATAGAGCCCCGATACCTGTTCCTTGACAGCTCCGAAGGGACCGCTCACTGCGATCGCCGCCAACTTGCCTTCCGCATTCTTCGGTTCGTAAAGGTCGGCGGCAAGTGTAATGCCGAAACGGTTTTTGAAGGTTACTTTGCGATGATTTACCTCGTCGCTCTCCGGGAACGTCTTGTCCCACTCCTGAGTCAAATTCAATGTTTCCATGTTATCACTTGTTTCTTTATTCGTTTTAATATCGGTACAACCGGAGAGCATTAATATGCCCAATAATGCAGTAACAGCTGCGTATCTGGTTTTCATTGTCTTCATTTCGCGATTGCTTAAATGGTTATTAAATTTCGTTTTTGCGACAACCGAATGCCACACGAGGGGCCTTAATCCGTTTGTATCAGTCGTTATTTCACAGACTTACCCATTTCGTAAGCCAGCACCAACGAAGGATGCCCATGTGTTTCACCCGGAGCGCCTACGCCTCCGGCAAATACGGTTCCTGCAAGACGTGCTTTCCCGAAACAGTCGATCCACCCCGTGAGTCCGGCTACGGCACGTTCAGGTACATGATCTTCATCTTCCGCCGCACTGGTAAGCATATAAATGTCGCGGAAATGATAATCGGACGTGTATAGCGGATTGGCTCGGTCGAGCAGCGTTTTGAGCTGGCCGCACATCGTGTAGTAGTAAATGGGCGATGCGAATGCGATTACGTCCGCTACGCGCATTTTCTCTACTATGGCAGGAGCATCATCGCCGATAACGCAGCGTTGCGTTTTCTGACAGGCAAGACAACCTTTGCAAAAGCGGATATCTTTTCCCCTGAGCGTTATTTTATCTACCTCGTTTCCGGAACAGGCAGCTCCCCTGGCAAATTCATCTGCCAATGCTTCCGAGTTGCTCCGTAGGCGAAGGCTCGACGATATTACTAATACTTTTTTCATCATGGCTTTATTTGATACCGGTTTTACTATCCGGACATATTTTTTTGATAACGCGCGCCGGATTCCCGGCAACGATCGTCATGGGCGGGACGTCTTTCGTCACGACACTGTTGGCTCCGATTATGGAACCGTATCCTATCCTTACGCCTGGCAAAACCGTCGAATTTATTCCGACCCACACCTTGTCCTCGATAACGATAGGTTTTCCGTAGGTAGCGCTGCGGTTTTCGGGATCCGTATCGTGATTGATGGTTATCAGATTCACTTTAGGGCCGATAAATACGCCATTGCCGATGGTTATGCCACATCGGCCGAAAAAGGTACAACACTGCTGGATAAAACAATCTTCGCCTATGGTGACAGGTTTGCCGTAATCGATATAAAACGGTGGCAATACCGTTGTGCTTTGAGGCAACCGCTTGCCGAGAATTTCCGTCATAAATCCATGTACCTCTTCAGGCGTGCGATAGCCTGTATTCATTTCCGTCGCTTTGCGGATAGTGGTAAAAATATCGCCGATCAGTTCGTCGTAACCGGGATCGTTCGGCGATACCATTTCGCCGCTGAGGTCTTTTTCAAAAATATCGTTCATTGTTCTTCGAATTTTATTTATACTCTATCCATTTAATACCAGCCGTATTTTCCGTCTGCTCCACTACCATGAATATGTACGTGTAAATACTGCATATGCACAGCACGATGCCCAACATTTCGTTTTACGTACATGGATCATATGGCAAAATTAATTGGAAAGCCTCACAGCGATATTGCTGTGAGGCTCAAATATAATTACTCAAAAGCTCAATGCCGATTATAGCGACTTATGCAAATACTGCTGTCGGAGGTATTCCGTATTGTTTTTTGAAAGCGGTAGAAAAATGCGACGGATTCTTGAACCCTACCTCCGCATATACATCCACGACTTTTTTACCGCCTTCCTTCATCTTGGCGTAAGCTACTTCAAGACGCTTACGGATGAGCCATTTTTCAGGCGTCAGGTCGCTTATTTTTTTGAAATCACGTTTGAATGTTGCCAGACTGCGTCCTGTATAATGGGCCATTTCTTCCATCGTGAACTCGTACATGTAGTTCTCGTTCAGAAATTCCATGATATCTATCTTCCACGGCTGGTTGAAATCAAAAAGCGTAGGAGCGAAACGGTTGTCGATATGTAGCAATGCGAGCAGCCCTTCCTGCAATTTCAGATTCATAAAGTCGTCTTTAGGCTTCACTTCGGGATCGAAATACGGAGTCATGGAGGCGAAAAGACTGGCCAGTTCAACGGTCTTAGGCAGTTTTATAACATCCGGATCGAGTTTCGGCGTGTTTGCCGGCACTTTGCCCTGACCGAACTTACTGTACATTTCACGTAAAAAACGGCGTGTGAACATCAAAAATATACCGCAGTATCTCTCTCCGTCTTTAGTCTTTTTGTACATAGTAATGTGGTGGTTGCGTGGAATAAATACGCATTCGCCCTTTCCGACACGGATTTGCTCTTTGCCGTTGTCGAGGATCATCTCGCCCGAATAAACATAGTTGATGGCATACTCGCGCGAACGATGGGTACAACCGCTGAGGTCGTCGTAATAGAAGCTGTAAAATACATCGTTGTAATTGAATATGAGCTTCATCGGTGCTGTTTTTTCGTCTGTCATATTTCTGCGTTTTTATTTACGAAGATAAATATAATGAAAGCCTAATGCATAGCTCTGGTTTACTTGAAGTTATGCTCCAGCAGCATCCTATATTATGCAAATATACATAACTATTTCTTTTCTCTGCGGCTCATTCACTCTTTTAAAGCCATGTCGTGTTGTCCGCATCCTTACAATCACGCGTATATATAAAATCACATATTGTTATTATTTTCCGATGCAAAAAATCCAGAAGCCGCATGCAGCTTAACTATACAGCTATAATTACCGGATTTATCAACAAGAAAAAAAAGCATCGAGGAAGTGTGAAAAAGGCACAAAAAAAGGCAAGCTACCCACATCGCACCGCTGCGACCACCGTACCCTTGCTGCGTTCCCACCCTGGGGGGTTGGGCAGGAGCTGGTCGTGTGGGACTTGCCGGGTGCAAATATAGGAAAACTTTCCCATTTGTCGAACATTTTATGTTTTTTATCGCAAACGGATATGAAAAACGCAATTTTAGAATTATCTTTGATGTACGGAAAATAAAAGACATTATTATTTCCGTAAACATTAACAAAGAATAAAAATACCGCATATGAAACTGATAAGGAACGTAAGAATGATATCCCCCGATGTGGACTATAAATACGCCAACATCATTATAGACGGGGAAAACATAAAATCGATAGCCGAAAAAGAAGTAAACCCGGATAATTTCGACGATATAATAGAAGGCGAAGGCCTGATGGCGCTTCCCGGATTTATCGACGAACACACTCACGGCGCGGTAGGATTCGACACCTGCGACGGCAAGTACGAAAGCATAGACAAGATAGCCGAAGCACGCCTGAAAGAAGGCGTTACGATGTTCCTGCCCACTACCCTGACCATGCCCCACGAAGTGCTCGTAGCGGCTGCCAAAGCAGTTGCCCAGTACCGCGAAAACGAACGCTGGGCCGAAACGCCTGGACTGCACATAGAAGGGCCGTTCATAAACTGCGCATACAAAGGAGCTCAGAACCCGGAATACATACGGCTGCCGGACACTAACGAGATAAAGGAACTGAACGATATAACCCCGGTTAAGATAGTGACCGTAGCCCCCGAAGTGGAAGGCGCGCTCCAGTTCATATCCGACATGAGGGAGATGGGTATCGTTACTTCGGCCGGACATTCCGGAGCAACATACGCCGAATTCCTGGCAGCAAAAGCCGCCGGGCTGACACACTTGACGCACTTCTTCAACCAGATGTCGCCGTTGCACCACCGCGAAATAGGACTCGTCGGAGCCGGATTTGCAGACAACGACATAAAGATCGAACTCATCTGCGACAAACTGCACGTAAAACCCGATATCATAAAAATAGTGTTCAATACCAAACCTGTGGACCAGATAATACTCATCACCGACTCGCTTCTGGCCTCGGGCCTACCGGACGGTAAATACGTGATGGGCGGTTTGGAGATGTTCGTCAAAAACCGCGAAGCGCGTCTGGCTTCAGGTGCGCTGATGGGAAGCACATTGCCATACCAGTTCGGTCTGCGCAACGTACACGAGATAACAGGCATGCCGCTGAAAGAACTGGTCAAAGCGACATCGTGGAACCAGGCGCAAAGCCTCGGCCTGCAAGGGGTAGGAAAAATAGAAAAAGGATACAAAGCGAACATAGTGTTACTGGACAAACAATTCAATGTTATGGGTACTATGGTCAAAGGCGAACTGCGTTACAGGAACGAAGCGCTTAAGTCGTGATCTTACCCTTCCGCACAAAGCCATTCGACGACTGTATTTTAAAATTCTAATCTCAAAACGGGCATTTTCTGCCCGTTTTGATATTTTGATAAGTCTGGGTCGATAAGCAAAAACCAAACCTGAGCATATATTGCAGTACC
>CDZK01035410.1_pt1 | contig 15521 bp, 16 predicted proteins | sample 557401 | NCBI WGS metagenome assembly CDZK01 (sample SAMEA3182108, study PRJEB8094) | gut metagenome | biome: human; feature: gut; material: Stool; isolation source: human stools | place: Canada | collected 2013-04-25 | reverse complement strand
TTCGTGGACTGCCGCACCAAGGACGTGGACAAGCGGGAGATCTACATCGTGGAGGGCGACAGCGCCCTGGGCAGCGTGAAGCTGGCCCGGGATTCCGAGTACCAGGGCATCATGCCGGTGCGGGGGAAGATCCTGAACTGCCTGAAGGCGGACTACGCCCGCATCTTCAAGAGCGAGATCATCACGGACCTGATCAAGGTCCTTGGCTGCGGCGTGGAGGTCCAGAACAAGCACGTGAAGAACGCCGCCCCCTTTGACCTGAGCAACCTGCGTTGGAGCAAGGTGGTCATCTGCACCGATGGCGACGTGGACGGCTTCCAGATCCGGACGCTGATCCTGACCATGCTGTACCGGCTGACCCCCACCCTGATCCGGGAGGGGTACGTGTATATCGCAGAGACGCCCCTGTTTGAGATCAACAGCGGCGACAAGACTTGGTTCGCCTACTCCGACAAGGAGAAGAACGACATCGTCAAGAGCCTGGAGGGGAAGAAGTACAAGATCGACCGGTCCAAGGGCCTGGGCGAGAACGACCCGGACATGATGTGGCTGACCACCATGAACCCGGAGACCCGGCGGCTGATCCGGGTGATGCCGGAGGACGTGGAGCGGACGGCGGCGGTGTTCGACCTGCTGCTGGGGGACAACCTCCAGGGCCGGAAGGACCATATCGCGGAGAACGGGTATAAGTATTTGGAGATGGCGGATATTTCGTAAAAGCCGTCAAGGAGGCGGGCTGCTGTGAAAAAGATGTGGGAGACGTGGAGAAAACCTCTGCTGTGGCTTGCTGTCTTGGGGGTCCTTGTGCTGTATATCTGCCAGGATGTGCTTCCACGGCTTCTATACTACTGTGTGACTGTGGAGTTCCTCGCCTGCTGGGGTGGACTGAACTTTCTCCTGGGAGACGGCACGACACCGGATTGGGAAGTAAAAGGCGTGAAGAGGGAACTCCAAAGGCGGTGCAGCAGGCGGCTGGGCGCGATATTCTTTGCGGTTGCCGCCGTGGGCCCGCTGGGTTGGCTGCTGACTGCCTTTGCGGCGTTTGACACCGATTTCATTTTCCTGCTCCAGGGAATTGCCCTGATGGCAGCGGCCATGCTGAGCCTGGCCCTGCGGCTGTTTTGGCCGAAACGTGTGGCCGCACCGCGTTGAGCGTGGAAAACGCCATGGAACGCCCCCAGCGAAAACGGCTGCGTTTGCCGGAGTATGATTACGCACAGCTGGGATCTTATTTTATCACGATCTGTACCAAGGAGCGGCACCAGGAGATCCTCTGTTCCATAGAACCCGCCGTAGGCGGGCGATTATCAATCGCCCGCCCCGGATTTCTCTGACATCCCTGGGGCAGATCGTAGATGAAACCATCCGGGCGATCCCGGACCATTACCCCGGCATATCGGTGGATCAATATGTCATCATGCCGGATCATGTGCATTTGATTTTGTCATTCCGGCACATCGGACCGGACGGGCGGCAGATTGCCGCTCCTACGCCGCTGCCGAAAGTCATCCAGCAAATGAAGCGGATCGCCAGCAAACAGGCGGGCGTTTCTCTTTGGCAGAAGGGCTTCTATGACCATGTAATCCGCAATGACGAAGATCTGACCAACGTTCGCCGGTACATCCGCAACAACCCCCTGAAATGGATACAAGATAAGGACTGATTACACTTGCCCAAAAAGAAAAAAACTGACGAAACCCACCACAAGGTGGATATGTCCAACGTCATCGGCCTCCACGCGGCGGTGGTGGAGCAGCCCATCACCGATACGTTGGAGACCAACTACATGCCCTACGCCATGAGCGTCATCGTCTCCCGGGCCATCCCGGAGATCGACGGGTTCAAGCCCTCTCACCGCAAGCTCCTGTACACCATGTACAAGATGGGGCTGCTGACGGGCGCCCGGACGAAATCCGCCAACATCGTGGGCCAGACCATGCGCCTGAACCCCCACGGCGACGCCGCCATCTACGACACCATGGTGCGTCTTTCCAAGGGATACGGGGCCCTGCTGACGCCCTTTGTGGACTCCAAGGGCAACTTCGGCAAGGTCTATTCCCGGGACATGGCCTGGGCCGCCCCCCGGTATACGGAGGCCAAGCTGACGGCCATCTGCAATGAGCTGTTCCGGGACATCGACAGCGACACCGTGGACTTCGTGGACAACTACGACAACACCATGAAGGAGCCGGCCCTGCTGCCCACCACCTTCCCCAACATTCTGGTGAGTGCCAACAGCGGCATCGCCGTGGGCATGGCCTCCCAGTTCTGCGGGTTCAACCTGAAAGAGGTCTGTGACACCACCATCGCCTACCTGAAGAACCCGGACTGCGACCTGATGGAGACCCTGCTGGCCCCGGACTTCCCCACCGGCGGGGAGCTGATCTACGACGCGGGCACCATCCGGGAGATCTACGAGACCGGCCGGGGCAGCGTCCGGGTCCGGGCGAAATACCGCTATGTCAAGGAGCAGAACCTCATTGAGATCTACGAGATCCCCTACTCCACCACCGTGGAGGCCATCCTGGACAAGGTGGCGGAGCTGATCAAGGCGGGCCGGGCCAAGGAGATCGCCGATATGCGGGACGAGACGGACCTCTCCGGCCTGAAGCTGGCCATCGACCTGAAGCGGGGCACGGACCCGGACAAGCTGATGACCAAGCTCTACAAGCTGACGCCTCTGGAGGACGCCTTTGCCTGCAACTTCAATGTGCTGATCGCCGGTGTCCCCAAGGTGCTGGGGGTGCGGCAGCTCCTGGAGGAGTGGACCGCCTGGCGGACCGAATCCGTCCGGCGGCGGGTCTACTTCGTGATGAAGAAGAAGCAGGACAAGCTGCACCTCTTAAAGGGCCTGAAGCGGATCCTGCTGGACATTGACAAGGCCATCGAGATCATCCGGGAGACAGAGGAGGAGTCCGAGGTCATCCCCAATTTGATGATCGGCTTCGGCATTGACCAGATCCAGGCGGAGTACGTGGCGGAGATCAAGCTCCGCAACATCAACAAGGAGTACATCCTCAAGCGGGTCAACGAGACCGCCGCCCTCCAGGACGAGATCGCCGACCTGGAGGACACCCTGAACTCCCCCCGCCGGCTGAAGCAGATCCTGGTGGACGAGCTGACAGAGGCGGCGAAAAAGTACGGCGAGCCCCGCCGGACCTCCATCGTGTACAGCCACGAGATCGAGACCTATGTGGAGGAGGCCCAGGTGGAGGACTACCCCGTCCACGTGTTCCTCTCCAAGGAGGGGTACTTCAAGAAGATCACCCCCGCCTCCCTGCGGATGGCGGCGGACCAGAAGTACAAGGACGGGGACGGACTGTCCCAGACCTTTGAGACCACCAACGGCGCGGAAATCATGTTCTTCACAGACCGGTGCCAGGTGTACAAGACCCGCCTCAGTGAGTTTGAGGACACCAAGGCCAGCGCCCTGGGAGACTATCTGCCCGCCAAGCTGTCCATGGATGCCGGAGAGAACGTGATCTACGCCGTGCTGCCGGGGCCGGACTACGACGGCGCCCTGCTGTTCTTCTTTGAAAACGGCAAGGTGGCCCGGGTGGATCTGAAGGCGTATCAGACCACCTCCAACCGCCGCAAGCTGACGGGGGCCTACTCCGACAAGGCGCCCCTGGCCTGCGTCCGAAAGCTGGATGAGGACTGTGAGCTGGCGGTGTACTCCAACGAGCGGCGGTGCCTGATCTTCCACACTGCCCTGCTGGCCCCCAAGACCACCCGTACCACCCAGGGGGTGGCGGTGATGACCCTGAAGCCCAAGTACCATCTGGAGACCGTGAAGGCCCTGGAGGAGACGGCCATCACCAACTTCAGCCGCTACCGGGTCCGGAGCCTGCCGGCCGCCGGCGCCCTGGTGCGGGAGGAGGACGCGGAGGAGCAGCAGTTGAACCTGCTGGATTAAAGAATCGAAGAGGAGGCGGCCATGGCCCAGAAAGTAAAAAGCTACGGCATCATCGCCCTGGGGGCGGTGCTCTACGCCCTGGCCTTCGACTGGTTCGTGGCCCCCAACCAGATCGCCATGGGCGGCGTGACGGGCCTGGCCCAGATCGTCAACGCCCTGCTGCCCATGCTGCCGGTGGGCGTGCTGACCATGGTGATCAACGTGCCGCTGTTTCTGGCGGGCTGGCGGCTGCTGGGGGGCCATCTGCTGGTGAGCAGTCTGTTCGCCATGGCGGTCAGCTCCGTGGCCATCGATGTGATCGCCTGGCTGGTGGCCTTCCAGCCCATGGACCCCATGCTGGCCTCCCTGTGCGGCGGCGCTGGAATGGGCTTCGGCCTGGGGCTGGTGTTCTCCCAGGGGGCCACCTCCGGCGGCACGGACATCATTGGCAAGCTGCTGAAGCTGAAATTCCCCTGGCTGCCCACGGGCAAGCTGGTGATGGTGCCGGATATGGCGGTGGTGGTGCTGGCGGCGCTGGTGTTCGGCACCGTCAACGCGGCGCTGTACGGGCTGATCCAGATGTACCTGCTGGCCAAGGTGATGGACGGGGTGCTGTACGGGTGGGACACCTCCCGGGTGGCCTACATCATCACGGACCACTGGGAGGAGGCGGTCCGGGGCCTGCTGGACATGGAGCGGGGCGTGACGCTGCTCCAGGGCCAGGGGGCCTACACCGGCGCGGAAAAGCGGGTGCTGCTGGTGGCCTTCAAGCAGCGGGAGATCGTGCCCATCAAGCGGATGCTGCGGGAGATCGACCCCACGGCCTTTTTCATCGTGTGCGACGCCCACGAGGTGCTGGGCGAGGGATTTGGGGACTATCAAAAGGAGGAGATCTGACATGACGGATTTCAAAAAGGTGCAGGCCAATCTGGAGGCCCGGGGCTACACGGTCCGCACCTTCGCCACGGCGGCGGAGGCGGCGGACTACCTGGACGGAGCCATCGACGGCAAGACGGTGGGCTTCGGCGGTTCCGCAACCCTGGACGCCCTGGGGATCTACGACCGGCTGGAGAGCCACAACACGGTCATCTGGCACTGGAAGCAGCCGGCGGACGAGGCCCGGAAGGCGGCCATGCAGACCCAGGTGTACCTGACCTCCGCCAACGCCCTGGCGGAGACCGGGGAGATTGTCAACATCGACGGCACCGGCAACCGGGTGTCTGCCACCCTGTTCGGCCACGAGAAGGTGATTTTTGTCATCGGCCGCAACAAGCTGGCGGCCACCTATGAGATGGCAGTGGACCGGGCCCGGAATGTGGCTGCGCCCCAGCGGGCGAGGCAGCTGGGAAAAAAGACCCCCTGTGCGGTGAAGCTGGACCGCTGCTACGACTGCAAGAGCCCGGAGCGGATCTGCCGTGGGATGGTGACTCTCTGGGGCCCCATGCTGGGCATGGAGGGAGAAGTCCTGCTGGTGGATGAGGATCTGGGCCTGTAAGGCCCGGCCCCAAATCCTGATGAGAGGAGGCGATGGACCGTGAAGCTGCACCGGCTGCTGTGCCTGCTGTGTGCCTGCCTGACACTGACGGGCTGCGGCGCCCTGCTGGAGCGGGAGTACGTCACTGTGGAGCCCCACAGCAGCAAGTTCTGGGAGAGCGAGGCCGCCGGGACCCTCCGGGCGGAGAACTATCAGGACATTGTCAACGACCTGCTGATCCTCATCGGCCAGCACACCGAGGGCGCCACGGTCCGCCTCTACAACTACGAGGACGATGTGACGGTGGCGGACGCCTTGGAGCAGGCCACCACTGAGGTCCAGCAGGAGACGCCCATGGGGGCCTATGCGGTGGAGTATATCACCGCCTCCAGCCGGGCCCAGCGGGGCTACTATGAAATCAGCATCCAGATCAGCTACCGCCGCACGGCGGAGCAGATCCAGGCGGTGGTGAACGCCACCAGCATGGAGGCCCTGTCCTCTCTGCTGGAAACCGCCCTGGACGAGGGGCGGACCGAACTGGCGGTGCGCATCGGCTACTGGGGTGAGGACGACCAGGCCCGGGTGGAGGAGACCGTGGCCCAGCTGCGGGAGGAGCGGGGCCTGACGGAGACACCGCCCTGGACCATCTCCTACTATCCCGCAGAGGGGCCGGTGGGCCTGATCGAATTTGTGATGGGCGGCCAGGAACTGCCGGCCTCCGGAGAAAATGGAGAAAATCTTGCAGAAGAGTCTTGACAAGCGGGTGTTTCTTTGTTAAAATACCCCTTGTTCCGCGGGCATAGCTCATCTGGTAGAGCGCCACCTTGCCAAGGTGGAGGTAGCGAGTTCGAGCCTCGTTGCCCGCTCCATTTGAAACAGGACACCCAGAGTTGGGCGTCCTGTTTTTTCATTAGAAGGCGAACTCGCTGCCTCCACCCCGCGCCGGAGGCGCGATTCAATCAAGAGGTGAGGCAGGGTTCCTGCGAATGGCGGGGAGCCATTCGCGGGATGCCGGGAAGCGAGTTCGAGCCTCGTTGCCCGCTCCAAAAAGAAGGACACGACATTTCGTCGTGTCCTTCTTTTTGGATTCCGTGGGAAATTGAAATGCTCGGCGGAAGTCAATTCCGCCTTCGCCAAGGTTTTGCCTCCGGCAAAACGCTTGTACGGCGCAGGGGCGCCGCCGGCCCTTTGGGCCGGAAATAATGGGGGTGAACTCGCCGCTTCCGGGCCGGAGATATTTGGAAACCAGCACGTTATTCTTTAGAAATCTCAAAATACTGTTGACAAAAGATGTACTGTGTAGTACGATATAGCTACGCTAAATACTGTGTGACACGATATACCGTTTGGAGGTACAGTACATGAATCTCGAAGATTGGAAATCTCAGATCAAACGCGGGACGCTTGAATTCTGCGTCTTGCTGATGATTCGGCAGCAGCCATCCTATGGCTATGAGATCATCAGCGCCTTGGAAAAATACCCTATTTTGGCCGCAAAGGAGAACACCATCTATCCCCTGCTCCGGCGGTTGCTGAAGGAGGACTACATTTCCTCGTTCTGGCAGGAGAGCACCGAGGGACTGCCACCTAGAAAATATTACTCTATCACGGATAAGGGACGGGAGTACCTCTCTGCCATGTTGGAAGAGTGGGATCATTTGCTGGCCGCCATCAATGAGATCAAAGGAGAGTAACTATCATGGAGAAAGAACTGAATGACTATCTTGAAAAGGTTGAAAAGCACCTGAAGCCCCTTCCGGTTTCTGAGCGGATCGATATTGTACAGGAGATTAAAAGCGAAATTCTGGAGCTTCGCGGGGAGGGGAGGAGCGCCGAGGATATTCTCGCCCGGCTGGGGGATCCCCGGGAACTGGCAAAGGCCTACCTGGGAGATCTGATTGCGAAGAGCGAGACCCTGACCCGGAACCGCGTCCTCGCAATCTGTGCATATTACAGCCTTGCAGGACTCTCGGGGCTCATTGTCATTCCGGTATTGGGTATCTGCGCACCAGTGTTCTTGGTATGCGGAGCCATTACACCCATTCTAGGGGCGATCAAACTGTTGGACACTTGCCTTCATCTGGGAATTCCCTTTGTGGATCAGATCATGATCGCTGGGGTCCAAAGTCCTCTGGCAGTGTTTCTCTTGTGCGTCGTGACGGGTGTGCTACTGCTCCTGATGGGGTGGGGCTGCTGGAAGCTGTTAGTCGGCTATATCAAGGCCGTCAGCAAGACAAAGGAACACCTGGCACTGTGACGGAGCAGAGTGAATGACTGCGCAAGGTTACTATCATAGACAGACAAAAGTGCCGCCGGCCTATGGCCGGCGGCACTTTCTTACGCTCTGTCGGAACCCGTGCGGTCCCGCTTATTTCTCCATCCCGCAGGGCAGGGCCTCCTGGGCGGCGGCCTGATCCTGCATGACGGCCGTGTACAGCCGCCAGCCGCCGGCCAGGTGGCTGCAACGCAGCCCATGCTGGGCCAGGATGCGGCAGGCAATGTAGCTCCGCAGGGCACTCTGGCAGATGACATACACCGGCTTGTCGGCGGGGATCTCCGCCAGATGCTCCCGCAGGTCGTCCACCGGGAGGTTCACAAAGCCCTCCGCGTGGCCGGCGGCGTACTCGCCGGGGGTCCGGACATCCAGCAGCGTGGCGCTGCCGTCCCGGGGCAGGGCGTCCACGTCCTCCGGGAAGAACTGCTCCACCAGCCCCCGGGACAGGTTCTCGATCATAAAGCCCGCCATGTTTACCGGGTCCTTGGCGGAGGAGTAGGGGGGCGCGTAGGCCAGGTCCAGGTCCTTCAGCTGTGGCCCGGTGAGCCCGGCGTGGATGGCGGTGGCCAGCACGTCGATCCGCTTGTCCACGCCCTCGTACCCCACGATCTGGGCCCCCAGCAGACGGAGGGTGCCCTTCTCGAACACCACCTTCATGGTCATCACCTTGCCGCCGGGGTAGTAGCCGGCATGGCTCATGGGGGAGAGGTATACCTTGTCGCAGTCGATGCCCGCCTGCCGGGCGGTTTTCTCGTTGACGCCGGTGGAGGCGATGGTCATGTCGAACACCTTGATGACGGAGCTGCCCTGGGAGCCCAGATACCGGCTGTCGCCGCCGCAGATGTTGTCCGCCGCAATGCGGCCCTGCTTGTTGGCAGGCCCTGCCAGGGACAGGAGGGTGTCCTGCCCGGTGACGAAGTGCTTCACCTGCACCGCGTCCCCCACAGCGTAGATGTCCGGGGCGGAGGTCTCCATCCGGTCGTTCACCACGATGCTGCCCTTGATGCCCAGCTCCAGCCCGGCGTCCCGGGCCAGCGCGGTGTCCGGCGTGACACCGATGGCCAGCACCACCATGTCGGCGGTGAGGGGGGCCGCATCCTTGATGAGCACGTTCACCCGGTCCCCGTCGGCGGCAAAGCCCTCCACCGTCCGGCCCAGGTGGAGATGCACGCCCTTCTGCCGCAGCTGGGTGTGGAGGAAGGCGGCCATGTCCGCGTCCAGGGGATTCAGCAGCTGCTTCGGCCGCTGGACCACCGTCACATCCAGCCCCAGCTCCCGCAGGTTCTCCGCCAGCTCGATGGCGATGAAGCCGCCGCCGGCCAGCACTGCGGACCTGGGGTGGTGCTGCTCGATGAATTCCCGGATCTTCAGGGTGTCCTCCACCGTGCGGAGGGTGAACAGCCGGTCGATCCCCACGCCGGGCAGGGCCGGCTGGGTGGGCTTGGCACCGGGGGACAGAATCAGCTTGTCATAGGACTCCGTAAAGGTCTCGCCGGTGGCGAGGTTTTTCACATCCACGGTCTTTTCCGCCGGATGGATGGCCGTCACCTCGTGGCGGACCCGCATATCCACCCGGAACCGCCGCCAGAAACTCTCCGGCGTCTGGAGGGTCAGCTCCGCCTTGTCGGTGATGACACCGCCGATATAGTAGGGCAGGCCGCAGTTGGCATAGGACACATACCCGGACCGCTCGAACACCACGATCTCCGCCGACTCATCCAGCCGCCGGAGCCGGGCCGCCGCCGTGGCCCCGCCGGCCACACCGCCCACAATCACAACCTTCATCTCATTTGACCACCTTTCCATGATAATTGCAGATTCCGCCCAGGTCTGTCACATGGGCATACCCGGCCTGCCGCAGGATCAGAGCGGCCTGACGGCTCCGGGCGCCGCTGAGGCAGTAGACGAAAAGGGGCGTCTCCGGGTCTGCCGGCAGCTCTGCCTGATGCAGGGTCCCCAGGGGCACGTTCCGGCTGCCCGGAATGTGGCCGCCGGCGTACTCATCCTCCGTGCGCACGTCCAGCAGGAGGGCACCCGGTGTCTGGGCGAACCGCTCCAGCTCCTGCCCCATGTCGGGGCGCTTCAAAAAGTCAAAGAATCCCATATCGCAAAATCCTCTCTTGCTGTCATCATAGCAGGCTTTTCCCCGCTTTGCAAATGGCAGATTTTATAAAGCGATTCTACTACGCCGGGCGGCATCTGTCTGTGACCAAATCACCTTCACCGTCCAGGAGGCCAAAAAGGGCGCGGACCTCCCGCCGGAGTTCCGCGCCCTGCCTGAGACCATGCGGATGCCGCCGGGCTCAGGAATCATACTGGAAGTGGGTGCCGTAGTAGTACTCCAGGCTCTGGTACCGGGAGAGGAGGGCCTGGCCCTCCGGATCCAGCTCCGTGGTCAGCTCCCCGTTCCGAATGTAGGAGCCGGTGGACGTCAGCACGGGGCTCTCCCGCCAGATGTCCGTGGTGGCCTGGGCCCAGGCGTCTCCGGTCCAGCCCAGGTAATCGAACAGCAAGTTCATCAAAAAGCAGGAGGACACATCGGGTCCTTCCCCCAGGAAGTCCTGTCCCAGCACGTCCTTGGCGGCGTCATTGGCCCAGATCAGGTACCGGGTGCCGTAGTAGTTGTAGAAGCCCTCCACCGTGGAGGTGTCCAGGTTGACGCCCAGCTCCTGATAGGCGGAGTTGTTGTAGCCCAGCCAGGGCTTGTGGTCCCCGTAGACCACCAGCACCACCGGCCGGTCCTCTGCCCGGAACTGGTCAACCAGAGCGGACAGCTGCGCCGCTGTGTCGGAGACGGAGCCCAGATAGTTGTCCACGATGTTGGTGGTCTCCGTGGAATAGCGGCCGTCGGTGTAGTGGTTCCCCCGCCAGACGGTCTCCGTGTCATAGGGGCCGTGGCCCTGGTAGGTGACGTTGAAGGAGAAATAGGGGGCGCCGGTTCCGTCCCGGTTGGCGGCGTAGAGATTGAAGATCTCCGGGAACAGGATGTTGTCCGGGGCGATGGCATCCGGGGACAGGGCCTGATAGTGGTTTTCCAGGAAGTAGTAGGTGGGGATGCCCAGATAGGTATTGACGTTCCGCCGGTTGTAGAACCAGTCGTAGCTGGGGTGGCTCCCCTCCGCGGTGTATCCCTGGCTGTCGAAATACCAGCCATAGGAGTTGGTGTTGGTCCGGAAATTCCACAGGTCCGCGTAGCCGGTGAGGAAGGCCCGCTCCGTGTCCACGGTGCCGCCGGCGAAGATGTTGGTGATGAGGTTGCCGGTATAGCTCTCCGCCTCCAGGGCGTGGTAGTCGCTATAGGCCCGCTCCCAGTCGATGCCCTCCACCCCCTGGAACCGGGAGAAATCGGCAAAGGCCTCCAGCTGGATGGTGACGAGGTCCACCTTCTTCTCCTCCGGGATGTCCTGGTCCGAGTAGGAGGCCAGCAGGGCCTCCGCGGCCGCCTCGTCGTACCCCTCCGGCGGCTGGATGCCGTCCGCTGTGACGCTGTGGAGGAAGGGGTAGAGGAACCCCTTGGAGAGATACAGCTGGGTGGCGGACCAGCGGTTGATGTGGTCGAAGTTCTGGGTGCCGTTGTCGTAGAGATCTTCATCCGCGTACACGCCGGACACGGCCACCGCCAGGATCACCCCGGCGGCGCAGAGCCCCGCCCGCACTCTGCCCCGGGGCCGGCCGCGGACCAGAAGCCGCAGCAGCAGCGTCCCCGCCAGGATGCAGAGCAGTCCGAGCCAGATCCGCTTGTCCGGCGACAGGTCGTAGTTGGCGTTCTGGGTGATGGCCCCCGCCTCCCGGATATACTTGATGTCCTCGAACATCAGAGGGTCATCCCGGCAGCGGAGCAGATAGTAGTTGGCCAGGGACAGTCCGCCCACCGCCACAGAGGACACCAGGAAGGACAGCCACGGCCGGCCCAGCAGCCCGTGGACGATCAACAGCAGCAGCAGGACCGGCAGGATGTTCAGCAGGGCGATCAGGGGATGGGTGAAGTAGCTTGCAAACAGCGCCCTGTTATAGGTGCCGAAGGCAAAGGCCAGGGACAGCGCCCCCAGGCAGACGCCCGCCAGCAGCAGCGCCGCGGCATTCCAAATCCAGAACAGCACCTTCCGCCGCGGCTCCAGACCGGCGGCGGAGGGGCGGAACAGCCAGAAGTTCTTCAATCTGTATCGACCTCCCAAAATGAGAACGGCAGACGCCGTCTGCCGGAGGGGAGCGCCACGGATGGCGGAGCGGCGCTGCGCCCGCAGGTGAGAACTCCCGAATGCAATCTTTTTCCGCACCAGGGGCGGCCCCGAAAACGGGGTCAGCCCCGGCTCTTTGCCTGATACGCCTCGCCCCAGTTCTGCATGGCGTCCAAAATGGGCTTCAGGCTGCGGCCCAGCTCAGTCAGAGTGTACTCCACCCGGGGTGGCACCTCCGGATAGACCGTGCGGGTCAGCAGACCGCTCTGCTCCATCTCACGAAGCTGGGCGGTCAGCACCTTCTGGCTGACCGTGCCGATGGATTTCTTCAGCTCGCCGAACCGCTTGGTGCCGGGCATCAGGTCCCGGAGGATCAGCACCTTCCACTTGTCACTGATCAGCGTCAGAGTCGTCTCCACCGGACAGGCCGGAAGCGCTTTTGCTGTAGCTGCCATCGTCATTCCCTCCCGTTTGGTTCTGTTTTTTCCGTATGGCCCTATTTTAGGGTACAGACCAATCCGCTGTCAAGTATCCGCTCGGGAGCCGGGAGAAAACTCCGGAATCCCCCCGGAGCGGGGAGGGCGCGCCGCCTCCCCCGTCCCATTCGTTACCTGCAGGTAACTACGGCACAAACTTGTGCGTACTTTACGGGGCCGCCCTCTCCGGGTACAATGGGGACAACGAGGTGAAGTATATGACCACACATGAGATCTTACACGTTTTGCAGAGTGAGATCCACTCCACTGTTTTTGCGACGCTGGACAGCCAGGGCCTGCCCCAGACCTGCGTCATCGACCTGATGCTGGCGGATGAAAACGGGCTTTACTTTTTGACCGCCAAGGGAAAATCGTTTTACGAGCGGCTGATGGCCCGGCCCTTTGTGGCCCTCTCCGGCATGAAGGGGCAGGATACCCTCTCCACGGTGGCGGTCTCCCTGCGGGGGGCCGTCCGGAGCCTTGGACGGGAGCGGCTGGGCGAGATTTTTGAACAGAACCCCTATATGGCCCGGATCTACCCCACAGAGGAGAGCCGGGAGGCCCTGGAGGTGTTTCAGATCTACCGGGGCGAGGGGGAGTTCTTCGATCTGTCCCAGCTGCCGCCCTTCCGGCAGAGTTTCGCTTTCGGCGGGGAGACGGTCCATGAGACCGGCTACCGCATCCGCGGGGAGGCGTGCATCGGCTGCCAGGGCTGCCGCAGCGTCTGCCCCGCCGGCTGCATCAGCGGCGCCGTTCCCCGGGTCATTGATGGGAGCCACTGCATTCACTGCGGCAACTGCCTCCGGGTCTGCCCGGTGGGGGCCGTGGAAAAGATCTCGTGAGCGCTGCTCGGGAGGGAGGACACCATGACGCGAAGGGAACAAGTGGCGTTTTTGATCGGCACCCTGCTGGCGGAGATGCCGGAGTACCGGCAGCAGGCAGCGGCATTTCCGGCGGATGACGCCGCCCAGCGGCGGCTGCTCCGCTCCCTGATGAACCTCCGGCCGCCCATGCCCCTGGACCCGGGATTCCTGGAGGTGCAGGATGCCCTCCTGTCCGCCGAGCGGGAGGAGCGGGGCGTGGTGGATGGGGCCGCCCTGATGCCCACCGCCGCCGATCCCCGCCTGGTGCTCTGGCAGGGGGACATCACCCGCCTGCGGGCAGACGCCATTGTGGACGCGGACAACGCCGCCCTGCTGGGGTGTTTCGCTCCCTGCCACGGCTGCATCGACAATGCCATCCACTCGGCGGCGGGACTCCAGCTCCGGGACGAGTGCGCGGCGATCATGGGGGCCCAGGGCCATCCGGAGCCCGCCGGCCGGGCCAAGCTGACAAGGGGCTATAACCTGCCGGCCCGGTATGTGCTCCACACCGTGGGCCCCATCGTGGGCAGGTGGGTGACCTGGAAGGACCGGCGGGAGCTGGCCGCCTGCTACCGCGCCTGCCTGGAGCTGGCGGCGGAGCACGGCCTGCGGTCCGTGGCCTTCTGCTGCATCGCCACCGGCGAGTTCCGCTTTCCCAACCGGGAGGCGGCTGAAATCGCCGTGCGCACGGTCCGGGACTTCCTGGACCGGCAGGCGGCTTCCATCGAAAGGGTGATTTTCAATGTTTTCAAAGACCTGGACAAGGACCTCTACCGCGGCCTCCTGGGACCCGATCGCGGCGCTGCGTGAGGCGCTGGCCGACGCGGACGCGGTGGTGATCGGAGCCGGGGCGGGCCTCTCCGCCTCCGCCGGGCTGATCTACTCCGGCCAGCGGTTCCGGCGGTACTTCGGGGACTTCCAGGCTAAATACGGCATCCGGGATATGTACTCCGGCGGCTTCTACCCCTTTGAGAGCCCGGAGGAGTCCTGGGCCTGGTGGAGCCGGCAGATCATGGTCAATCGGTACACGAAGGCGCCGAAGCCGGTGTATGCGGATCTCCTGGACCTGGTGGAGGGCAAGGACTACTTCGTCCTCACCACCAATGTGGACCATCAGTTCCAGCTGGCGGGCTTTGACAAGAGGCGGCTGTTCTACACCCAAGGGGACTACGGATTGTGGCAGTGCTCCCAGCCCTGCCACCAGGAGACCTATGACAACGAGGAGACCGTCCGCAAGATGTTCGCGGAGCAGCGGGACATGCGGGTCCCCAGGGAGCTGGTGCCCCATTGCCCCAGGTGCGGCCGTCCCATGACCATGAACCTGCGGTGTGACGACACCTTTGTCCAGGATGCGGGCTGGTACGCCGCCGCCCGGCGGTATGAGGACTTCCTCCGGCGGCACAGGGGGATGCGGGTGCTGTTCCTGGAACTGGGGGTGGGCGGCAACACGCCGGTGATTATCAAGTACCCCTTCTGGAAGATGACCCTGGAGAACCGGAAGGCCGTCTACGCCTGCGTGAATCAGGAGGTGTCCGGCGTCCCCGAAGAGATTCGGAAGCGGTCCATCTGCATCACGGCGGACATCGGGAGAACGCTGGACCGGCTCCGCGGCCGGCGCACCGGCGGGCCGGACCTGCCGGCCGCATCCGCTCTTTCAGAACCGGGGGATTGAAAGGGGAGAAGAATCGCCCGATGAGAGGGGATATGCAGCATCGTTGCCCCCGCGAAACCGAACCAAAACGAGACACGACAACAGAGCGGGCCACGCTGTATCAGCGTGGCCCGCTTTTTCTTGCCAAGAAAGTCTCTGTCCAAACCGGATGTGCATCGGTTCCGCCGGTTCAGCTGTCCGGCTCAGAGTCCGCGCCGGAGTCCCCCGGTCGCGGCTGCTGGAGCAATTTCACCAGTTCGCCGGTCATCTGGTCGTAGAAGAGCAGCTGGGCGGGGGAGAGGGCGGAGAGCTTTTCCAGGATGGACACGGCCAGCAGGTTCGACTCTGAGAGCGGCGCCCGGCCCCGGAGAATCCACTCCGTGGAGGTACCCAGAACCTCGCAGAGGTGGAGCACCGTCTCCAGGGAGGGGCCGGCCAGTCCCCGCTCGATGGTGGAGATGAACTGGGTGGAGCGGTCGATCCGCTCCGCCAGCTCCTCCTGAGTCAGGCCCGCCTGCTCCCGGGACTGCTGGATCCGTCTCCCGATAGCAATATTGATCGTCTTTTTCTCCCGCATGGCGCCCCTCTTCTCGTGATATTATGATTAGTTTACACATAATGTTGCTTGACTTAAACAAAGCGATATGATTATAATAGTAAATACAGAGTGCTTAGTTTTTCCCTGCTGCTGAAACAGCGGCAGGGGCGG
>CDZK01029647.1_pt1 | contig 15684 bp, 16 predicted proteins | sample 557401 | NCBI WGS metagenome assembly CDZK01 (sample SAMEA3182108, study PRJEB8094) | gut metagenome | biome: human; feature: gut; material: Stool; isolation source: human stools | place: Canada | collected 2013-04-25 | reverse complement strand
CCCATCCAATCTCTACAGTTTGGAAATCCAATCACCATCGGGCCAGACACAAAGCGGTGTTCATCACCCGATGGCGCCCTGTTTCACATGGAACACCTTCCCGCCCAGCATTTGGGGCAGCCGGTCATCCTCACAGCAGGTGATGAACACCTGCCCGCCGGCGATGCGGTTCAACACAAATTCCTGCCGCCGGGGGTCCAGCTCGCTCAAGACGTCGTCCAGCAGCAGAACCGGGTATTCGCCGGTGGCATTTTGGTAGATCTCCCGCTCCGCCAACTTCAGGGCAAGGGCGGCCGTGCGGGTCTGCCCCTGGGAGGAGTAGGACTTGGCCTCCCGGCCGTCGATGGTGATGAACAGATCATCCTTGTGGGGGCCGGACAGGCACATCCGGCTGGCCCGCTCCGCCGCCTGGTGGGACTCCATATGGCTGCGGAGCTGTTCTGTCAGGACCTCCACATCCGCCGCCGGATCCGTGACGGAGGAGACGGTCCGGTAGGTGATCTCCAGCTGTTCCCTTCCGCCGGAGCACTCCCGATGATGGCGGGCGGCATCCCGATTCAGCGCCTGGGCAAACTGCTGGCGGTAGTGGATCAGCACCGCGCCGAAGCGGACCATCCGCTCGTTGAAATCCGGCAGCAGATCCAGGAGATCCGGCCGCTCGTCGCTGTCCCGCAGGATGCGGGTCTTGTGCTCATAGAGCCGGTGATACTCCGCCAGGGCCGCCGCGTAGCGGGGCCGCAGCTGGCAGAGAGCCGTATCCATGAACCGCCGGCGGGCGGCGGCGCCCTCCCGGATGAGATACAGATCCTCCGGACAGAAGAACACCGTGTGGTACACCTGGCTCAGGGCGGCGCTGTTTTTTGCCGGCACCTGATTCACCCACATCTTTCGCCGCCGGTCCCGATACAGCTCCACCCGGGTCCGGAACTCCCGGTCTCTGGACAGGACCCTGCTCTCCAGAACGGCGGCAGAGGCGTCAAAGCCGATCATCTCCCGGTCCGTTCTGGCCCTGGGGGATTTCCCGCAGGAGAGATAGACGATGGCCTCCAGCAGGTTGGTCTTGCCCTGGGCGTTCTCTCCGAAGATCACGTTGCAGGACGGGTCAAAGGAGATCTGCTGATGCTGATAGTTGCGGAACTGCTGGAGCCCCAGCTCAAGAATCTGCATAGGACACCGTGTAATGGGTCCCCTGAAAGACCACGTCGTCCCCCGGGCGGATCTTTTTGCCCCGCATGGTGCAGACCTCTCCGTTGACGGTGACTTCCCCCGCCTGGACGCGCTCCTTGGCCTCGCCGCCGGAGGACACCAGATTGGCGAATTTCAGCAGATCCTGGAGCTTGATGAACTCCGTATGAATGATGATGTTCTCCATCTGCTCACTCCGCGCTCTTCAGCCGCACCGGCAGCACCATATAAAGGAAGTTCTCCTCGCCCTCCGTGGGAACGATGATGGCGGGGGAGACGCCGGTGTTCAGCTCGATCTTCACCGTGTCCGCCGGGGCGTACCGCAGGGCCTCCATCAGATACCGGTTGTTGAAGCCGATCTCCAGCCCGCCGCCGTCGCCGGAGAGCCGGCAGATGTCCTTGGCCTCGCCGCTGCCGGTCTTGGCGGACAGCAGCACTTTGTCGTGCTCAAACAGGCACCGGACAGGGCTCTTCTGCTTTTCCGAGATCACCACGCTGACCCGGTCAATGCTCTCGATCAGGGCCTTGGTGTCCGCCACCACGGTGATGGGGTTCTTCCGGGGGATGGCGTTCTTGTAGTCCAGGAACTCCCCCTCCAGCCGGCGGCAGATCAGCTCCGTGTCCCCCACCTCAAAGAGGATGTGGCTCTTGCCCAGGGTCACGGCGGCCAGGTCCTCCACGTCGGAACAGATGTTCTTCACCTCGTTCAGGGCGTTTCCCGGGGCCACGAAGGAGAAGGAACCGCCGTCGATCTTCTCCAGAGGCTCCCGCCGGATGGCCAGGCGGAAGCCGTCCACGGCCACCATGGTCAGGCCCTGGTCAGTGATCTCAAACAGGGCGCCGGTGTGGATGGGGCGGCTCTCGTTGGTGGAGACGGCAAAGGCCGTCTCCTCGATCATGGCCCGCAGCAGCTTCTGCTGGATGGAGACGGAGAACTCGTCCTCCACCAGGGGCAGCTCCGGGTAGTCGGCGGCGGAGAGGCCCAGGATATCGAAGTCCGCGTCGCCGCAGGAGAGATGGACCACCTGCTTGTCATCGGCGGAGAAGGTCACCACGTCGTCGGGCATCCGGCGGATGATGTCACCGAACAGCCGGGCGTTCAGTACGATCTCGCCGGCTTCCGTCACATCGGCGGAGACCTTGGTGCGGATGCCGGTCTGCAGGTTGTAGCCGGAGATGGTCAGCTGACCGTCGGCCCGCAGCAGCAGTCCCTCCAGAGCCGGGATGGAGCTCTTGGCGGCCACGGCGCGGCTGGTGACAGCGATGGCGCTCTGCAGCAGGGCCTTTTCGCAGGAAAATTTCATAAGGTAGGCACTTCCTCTCTAGTCGGGGTTTTGTAGCGGGGTGAAACCGCTTTATAAAAAAGAAAGAATTATTTTTTTAGCAAAAGCAGCCGTAGGGAGAAAAACTGTGGAAAAGGTGGGAAAGGGCTTGTGCCGTCGGATTTTGGGGCTCCACAGGGGATGTGGAGAGAAACGGATGGTTTTCCACGGATCTTCCGGGCGGACAGTTTTCCACAGAGAAGTTTTTCTTTTTCACGGGAAACGTGGAGAAATCTGGTCACCGTTTGGAGTTGATATTGGTCTTGATCTCCTTGACCATTTCGGCAAAGGAGGCGTCCTTTTTCATCTTCTTCTCGATCTGCTGAATGGAGTAGAGGACCGTGGAGTGGTCCCGGTTGTCAAAGACCTTGCCGATCTCATCCAGACTCAAATTGGTCATGGAGCGGATCAGGTACATGGCGATCTGACGGGCGGAGACGGCGTCCCGCACCCGCTGCTGTCCCCGGATGACGGACTCCTCCACATTGTAGTATTTGGAGATGTATTCCAGAATGGCCTCCGGCGTGGGGACATACTCGTTGCTGCGGCGCAGCATGTCCTGAATGGCCCGGGTGACGGTCTCCTCGTCGGTGTCGTTGCCCAGCAGGTCCTTGTAGGCCAGGATCTTGTTGATGGTGCCCTCCAGCTGGCGGACGTTGGCGGTGACGTTCTCCGCGATGTAGGCGGAGATCTTGTCCGGCAGCTCCATGCCCAGCAGGGCGGCCTTGTTCTTTACGATGGCCAGGCGGGTCTCAAAGTCCGGCGGTGCCACGTCCACCAGGAGGCCCCATTCGAACCGGGTGCGGAGCCGGTCCTCCAGCTGGGTCATCTCAGAGGGGGGACGGTCGGAGGTCAGGACGATCTGGCGGCCGGACTCGTACAGGGTGTTGAAGGTGTGGAAGAACTCCTCCTGGGTCTGCTTTTTGCCGGCGATGAACTGGACATCGTCCACCAGCAGCAGATCTGCCTGGCGGTACTTCTCCCGCATCTCGGCGGTCTTGCCCTCCCGGATGGCGTCTACCAGCTCGTTGGTCAGATCGTCGCCCTTCACGTAGGCGATCTTGCTCCTGGGGTCGTTCCGGCGGATCACGTTGGCGATGGCGTAGATCAGGTGGGTCTTGCCCAGACCGGAGTCGCCGTAGATCAGCAGGGGGTTGTAGTTCTGGGCCGGATGCTCCGCCACGGAGACGGAGGCGGCATAGGCCAGCTTGTTGGAGGGTCCCACCACAAAGGTCTCAAAGGTGAACTCCGCGGAGGTGAACCGCTCGCTCTGGCGGTGGGGACGGTTGTCGTTCAGCTCCGCGTAGTCCAGGTCGTCCAGGATCTTCACCTCGAAATCCGTGGAGAAGATGTCGTGGAGGGCCGCCTTGATATTTTTCATGAACAGGGACTCGATATATCCCTTTTTGAAGTCGTTGGAACAGTGGAGAATGAACGTATTGCCCTGGATGTCCACAGCCTCCAGTTCGTCGAACCAGGTGGCGATGGTGGTCTCGGAGAGCTCACCCTTCAGCTGGGATAGGACATTGTCCCACACGTCAGCGACGGAATTCAAAAGGAAACACCTCTCTCTAGTAAAAAATGGACACAGCAGTACGCTTTATTATACCAAAAAGAGGGGGGGATTACAACACTTATTCTAATAATAAGAACCGGAATCCAAAAGGGGAGAGAACAACAAGATGTAGAGGTCCGTCTGTTTTGCGGACACCAGATTTTGAAAGATCACAGATTTAGGCGCGAAAATCTCAAAAAAATCCGGGAATTTCGCAAAACTTTTAAGTTTTAGTTGACATATTTTCAAACAGTCTGTATAATATCGGTTGCGCCTTATGGCGTTTGATGTATTGTTTACTGCGCCGCCCGCGAGGGCGGTGTCGAGTAAGTGCCGCCCCTCCGGGCGGCCGGAATTCTGACAGGAGGTGTCTCAATATGGCAACGAAACGTACCTATCAGCCCAAGAAGCTGCACGGCCAGAAGGTTCATGGCTTCCGCAAGAGAATGGCTACCGCCAACGGCCGCAAGGTCCTGGCCCGTCGCCGCGCCAAGGGCCGCGCCCGTCTGTCCTACTGAGAAGAACGGACCGCGCGGGAGACACTTGAACAACGTCTTCAGGGACGGCGGGAATTTTGGGATTCCTCCGTCCCTCGTTGAGTTTGTGTCAAAGGGAGCAAGGCAGGTGGCAGTATGAAGCGGGCAGTGACCCTGAAAGAGAATTATCAGTTCCGGCGGCTCTATCAGAAGGGCGCGTCTGCGGTGGGGGGCGGCATGGTCCTCTACTGCCGGAAGAACAACCTGGGCCACAACCGCCTGGGGGTGACGGTGTCCGTGAAGCTGGGCCACGCCGTGGTCCGCAACCGGGCGCGCCGCCGCCTGCGGGAGGTCTACCGCCTCAACGCCGGCCGTCTGCGGCAGGGATACGACATGATTCTGGTGGCCCGGGGGCGGACGCTGACCGCCTCCTGGAAGGAGCTGAACGACACCTTTCTGCGGCTTTGCAGAAAGCTGGATTTGACGGAGGTGCGGAGATCGTGATGAAGCGGATCCTGCTGGCTCTGGTGAAGTTCTACCGTGTGGCCATCTCCCCGTACCGGCCGCCCTGCTGCCGCTATATCCCAACCTGTTCCCAATACGCGCTGGAGGCCATTGAGAAGTACGGCGCCCTGAAGGGCGGCTGGCTGTCCTTCCGGCGGATTCTGCGCTGCAATCCGTTCCACAAGGGAGGATACGACCCGGTTCCGTAAGGGAGAGGGGACAAGCTCCCGCTTTCCCGTTTTCCCCTTGTCCGGCCAGAGGGGCCGGTGCGCCGCAGGAAGCGGCGGGGTGGGGGATGGAGGCGCCCTGGGCGTTCACCACCCGCTCCCCAATACAATTTGGAGGAAGCATCTATGTTTTCAACCATCGGATACTTGATTTGTATCCCCTTTGCGGCCCTGGTGCGGTTGTTTTACAACCTGACAGGGTCCTACGGCGTGTCCCTGATCCTGTTCACGCTGGTCATCAAGCTGATTCTGCTGCCCTTCCAGATGAAGTCCAAGCGCAGCATGGTCCGCATGAGCCGGATGTCCGGCAAGATGCAGGAGATCCAGAAGAAGTATGCCAACAACCAGCTGAAAATGCAGGAGGAGATGCAGAAGTTCTATCAGGAAGAGGGCTTCAATCCCATGAGCGGCTGCCTGTGGAGCTTTCTGCCCCTGCCCATCCTGATGGCCCTGTACTATATCATCCGGGAGCCCATCGTCTACTTCATGAACTTCGGCGGCAAGGAGGCCGGCCTGGAGGTGGTGGAAGCCGCCAGAAGCCTGATCGAGGGCGCCGGCATCGAGATCGTCTCCAGCCCCGGCTATGAGCAGATCGCCATTTCCAACATCATCAACAGCCAGTTCCCCGACTTCATTGCGGAGCATCCCGGCTGGGTCAACATCGACTACCACTTCCTGGGCATCGATCTGATCCAGACCCCCTGGAGCGCGGTCAGCAGCCTCTCCACCGGCGTCACCCTGGCGGCGGTGGGCCTGATCCTGATTCCCATCATCTCCGGTGTGTTCAGCTTCCTGCTGAGCAAGATCAGCATGAGCCAGTCCGCCCAGAACACGGCGGCTGCCGGCTCCACCAAGATGATGATGTGGATGATGCCCCTGATGTCCATCTACATTGCCTTTATCGTCCCCGCTGCCCTGGGTGTGTACTGGGCGGCCCAGAGCGCGTTCTCCATCATCCAGGAGCTGGTGCTGGGCAAGTTCTACACCAAGAAGCTGCAGGAGGAAGAGGACGCCCGCCAGGAGCTGATCCAGGCGGACCGGCAGAAGCGGCAGGAGGAGGCCAGGCAGCTGCAGGAGAAGCAGCGCCAGCAGGCCGCCCAGAAGAAGTCGCTGAAGGAAAAGCGGCAGGAGGCCCAGGCCGCCAAGGCCATGAAGGCCAAAAAGGCCGCCACCAGCACCACAGAGGCCGGACGGGTAGGCGACCGGCCCTACGCCCGCGGCCGGTCCTACAAGGCGGACCGCTATGACAATCAGTAAGGAGCTTGTTACGCCATGAGACAGTTTATTGATGTAACGGGCAAAACCGAGGAAGAGGCCATTCAGAACGCCCTGCGGCAGCTTGGCCTGGACCGGGACGATGTGTCCGTTGAGATCCTGGAGCGCGCGAAATCCGGTTTTCTGGGGCTGGGGAGCTGCCCGGCCAAGGTCCGGGTCAGCTACGGTCCGGAGGAGGAAGAGGAGCCCGCCGCACCCGCCGAGGCAGAGGCGCGGCAGGAGGAGCCCAAGCCCGTGAAGGCGGAGAGGAAGCCCCGGCAGGAGCGGAAGGCGGCGGAGAAGCCCGCCGCGCCCGCTGAGGAGCCGGAGGCCGCCCCGGAGGAGAAGCAGCCGGAGACCGTCCAGACCCTGGGCGAAGAGGTGGACGACGAGAAGGCCCAGGCCATCCGCAAGTTCCTCTCCGGCCTGCTGGAGCAGATGGAGAGCACGGCGGAGATCCACATCTATCTGGCGGAGAAGGGCCGCTACAAGGTCATCCTGGAGGGGAAGGGCCTGGGCGCCCTGATCGGCCGCCGGGGCGAGACCCTGGACGCCATCCAGCAGCTGACCAGCTACGCGGTGAACCGCAGCGGCGGCGGCCGGGTGCGGGTCCAGCTGGATGCGGAGAACTACCGGGAGAAGCGGGAGCAGAGCCTTCAGCATCTGGCCCGGAAGGTGGCGGCCAAGGTCACCAAGTACCACCGCAGCGTGACGCTGGAGCCCATGAACGCCTATGAGCGGCACGTGATCCACACGGCGCTGCAGGATGTGCCGGGTGTGACCACCTACTCCACCGGCACGGAGCCCAACCGCCGGGTGATCGTGGCCTACGACCGGGAGAAGAAGTGAGCATACAGGGGGGACCACGGGTTCCCCCTGCTGCATATGCCCGCCCGGAGAGGGGGCCTCTCCGGGTCAGAACACACTGCCGCAGCCAGCGGCGGAGAAAAGAGGATTTGGTTATGAACAACAAGCAGAAGACCATGGAGAAGATCGTCGCCCTGTGCAAGAGCCGGGGCTTTGTCTTCCCCGGCAGCGAGATCTACGGCGGCCTCGCCAACAGCTGGGACTACGGCCCCCTGGGCGTGGAGATGAAGAACAACGTCAAGCGGGCCTGGTGGAAGAAGTTCGTCCAGGAGAACCCTTACAACGTGGGCCTGGACGCCGCCATTTTGATGAACCCCGAGGTGTGGGTGGCCAGCGGCCATGTGTCCACCTTCAACGATCCCCTGATTGACTGCAAGAGCTGCAAGATGCGCCACCGGGCGGACAAGCTGGTGGAATCCTACGTCCAGGAGCACGGCATGGACGTGAACGTGGAGGCCATGACCCAGGAGGAGCTGATCCAGTTCATCCGGGACAACCAGGTGCCCTGCCCCGGCTGCGGCAAGAGCGACTTCACCGACATCCGCAAGTTCAACCTGATGTTCAAGACCCACCAGGGCGTCACCGAGGACACCGCCAGCGAGGTGTACCTGCGGCCGGAGACCGCCCAGGGCATCTTTGTCAACTTCCCCGCCATCCAGCGGACCACCCGCCGGAAGCTGCCCTTCGGCGTGTGCCAGGTGGGCAAGAGTTTCCGCAATGAGATCACCCCCGGCAACTTTATCTTCCGCATCCGGGAGTTCGAGCAGATGGAGCTGGAGTTCTTCTGCAAGCCCGGCACGGACCTGGAGTGGTTCCAGTACTGGCGGACCTACTGCCACGACTGGCTGATGGGCCTGGGCATCAAGGAGGAGAACCTGCGGCTCCGGGACCACGAGAAGGAGGAGCTGGCCTTCTACTCCAAGGCCACCACGGACTTCGAGTACCTGTTCCCCTTCGGCTGGGGCGAGCTGTGGGGCGTGGCGGACCGGACCGACTACGACCTGAAGCAGCATCAGGAGCACTCCGGCCAGGATCTGACCTACTTCGACCAGGAGCAGAACGCCCACTATATCCCCTATGTCATTGAGCCCTCCCTGGGCGCGGACCGGATGACCCTGGCCCTGCTGGTGGAGGCCTATGACGAAGAGGTGGTGGACCCGGAGAAGAACGACGTCCGCACGGTCATGCACTTCCACCCGGCCATCGCCCCCTTCAAGTGCGCGGTGCTGCCCCTCTCCAAGAAGCTCTCCGACAAGGCCCGGGAGATCCAGGCGGAGCTCTCCAAGGACTGGATGGTGGACTTCGATGACACCGGTTCTATCGGCAAGCGGTACCGCCGGGAGGACGAGATCGGCACGCCCTACTGCATTACGGTGGACTTTGACACGGTGGGTGACGCCGACAAGGCCGGCGACAACTGCGTCACCATCCGGGACCGGGACACCATGGAACAGGTCAGACTGCCCATCGACCAGGTGAAGAGCTATCTCACGGAGAAGCTGGCCTATTGATTGAAAAACAGGGCCGCGGGGATTTCCCGCGGTCCGTTTTCACAACCTGATGAAAGGGGGACGACCCTTGAAGAGACGGAAGCGGTCCCGGACACTGGGGCCCCTATGGCTGCGGCTGGTGATGCTCCTGGGCGGGAGCCTGTGCATGGGAATGGCCGTGGCGGTGGCTGTCCAGTGGGTGGTCACCGGATCGGTGGGGGACATCCGGGAGTGGTTTGAAAAGTGGCCCACGTATCTGCTGCTGACGGGGGTGCTCTGCGGCGCCGTGGTCTTTACGCTGGGGGTATTGCTGGGGAGGCTCTGGCTCTCCGCCCTTCTGGTGAGCGCGGTGGGACTGCTCCTGGCCCTGGTGGACTACTTCAAGACCACCATCAACGGCACGCCTCTGGCGCTGGCGGACTTCGGCCTGGCCACCCAGCTGGGGGATGTGGCCGGTGTGGCGGGGGAGCTGCACCCGCCGGAGGATTTCTGGCGGGCACTGATCGCCCTGTGCATCTGCGCGGCGCTGCTGTTTCTCTTCCGGCGGCTGACGGCCGTCACCGGCCGGGCCCGGTTTCTCACGTTTTCCATCTCTCTGGCCCTGACGCTGGGCCTGTTTTCCGCGCAGGGGGCCCAGGCGGCGGGAGCGGTCTTTCAGGTGGATGTGAACACCCGCCTGGATGCGGCCAACAGCCATGATACCTACGGGCTGCTGCTGAGTCTCTGGCGGGACAGCTGCCTCCAGGCCAAGAAGAGCCCGGAGGGCTACAGCGAGGCCTATATGCAGGATGTGCTGGCCCGGATCGATGAGATCCTGGCGGAGGATCCTGTCTCCCGGGAAGAACCGGCGGTGCGGCCAAATGTCATCATGGTGCTGTCGGAGTCCTTCTACGATCTGACCCGGCTGCCGGATCTCCAGTTTGAGCAGGACCCGCTGGAGAACTTCCACACCCTGGAGAGCGAGAGCATCAGCGGCACCTTCCACAGCCACTATCTGGGCTATGGCACCGGATACCTGGAGATGTCCATGCTGTACGGGATCACGGAGCTGGATTTGGGCACAGGCACCAACATCTGCTTCCTGGAGGATGACATCTATGACAGGCTGGACGCGCTGCCGGAGCAGTACACCAAGGGAGGCGGATATACGGCGGAGATGCTTCACGCCTTCGACAACAGCCTGTACAACCGGACCGTCACCTATCCCAGGCTGGGCTTTTCCAAGCTGCTGTTCCATGAGGATATGAAGCAGATGGACCTGCAGGAGCCGCTGTTCGGCGGCTACTATATGCGGGACGCCTATCTCTATGAGGCGGCGCTGAACGAGATGAAGGAGATCAACGACAGCGGGGAGCGGGCCTTCCTCTATCTCATCACCATGGAGAACCACCAGCCCTTCAACGCGGATAAATTCGACTATCTGTGCCAGATCGACGTCACCAGCGACACCCTCAGTGAGGAGGACATGGCCATCGTGCGGGTGATGCTGGAGGGCATCACCCGGGCGGACCAGGCACTGGGAAAGCTGACAGACGCGCTGCGGAACTCCCCGGAGCCCACCATCGTGGTATACTTCGGCGATCACCGGCCCAATCTGTTTATGACAGACGGAGAGACCGTATATACAAAGCTGGGCCTCTGTCCCAGCAACGACACGGTGGACTGGACGCTGGAGGAGGTGGAGGACCTCTACTCCACAGACTATCTGATCTGGGCCAATGACGCGGCGCTGCTCCAGGGGCAGGCCGGTACCCGGCGGGACAGCAGCATCACCGCCGTGGGCCCCCAGCTGCTGGAGCTGACGGGCCAGCCTGTCAGCCGTTACTGGGCCCTGCTGGAGAAGGTCAGCCAGGTGAGCCTCACCAACATCGACCGGTACTTTGTGGACGGCACAGGCACTCCCAGCACCAGCGCGGAGACAGCAGATCTCTCCGACGAGGCCCGGGAGCTGCTGCAGCTCCGGGAGGATGTGCTGTATGACGCCCTGTACGGCCAGCAGTACATCACGGCGGCCATGAATGAGCCGGTCCCCTGAAACGGCGGAAAAGAGCGCCCCAGGCATCGCCTGGGGCGCTTGCTTATTCCACCAAAATAGCGGGTTTGTGGAAAAGTCATCCAAGAGGCTCCTGGCCAAGGGGGGAGATCTCGGCCTCCCGCCAGTCCCGCAGCAGCTCTTTTGCGGGACGGTTATAGCCCGCTGTGGAAAAGGGGTAGTTCGGCAGGGCCGCCAGCTTCCAGGGGGCCACATGGCAGTAGCCCCGGGGATGTTTTTCCAGATACCGCTGGTGGCAATCCTCCGCCGGGTAGAAAGAGGTCAGGGGCTTCAGCTCCACGGCGAAGAAGGGGACAGCAGAGGACTCCAGGGCGGCAATGGAGCGGATAATGGCCTCATCTGCCGGATCCGTCCAGTACACGCCGGTCTGGTACTGGCTGCCGAAGTCCGGCCCCTGGCGGTTGGGCGTCTCCGGATCGATCACGGCAAAGAAGGCGAACAGCAGATGGGGGAGGGAGATGGCCGTGTCGTCGTATTCCACCCGCACCGCCTCCCGGAAGCCGGTAAGGCCGGTGCAGACGTCGCCGTAGTTGGCGTGACCGGGAGAGTCTCCATTGGCGTAGCCGGCGGTGGCCTCCGTCACGCCGGGCAGCCGGCGGTACAGGGCCTCTATGCCCCAGAAGCAGCCGCCGGCAAAGCAGATGGTTTTCCGCATCAGGCAAACATCCCCATAAAGCCGTCAGGCCGCTCCTGGGCCTGGCCCCAGATCTGCTGAAAGGCCTCTGCCGTGATGGCGTGGGCCTCTATCTCCCCGGGACGGTTCAGGGTCCGGAGATCCGTGGGATAGGGGGTGGGCGACAGGGCCTCCTCCCGGCCGTAGGCGCCGCCATAGGCGAAGCACAGGCCGTTGGAATAGAACTCCACCCGCCGGACCTCCCGGCGGCTGCTGTCCAGCTCTGCGTAGATGTGGCGGGGCTCGTCCTCCTCTTCCAGATTCTGCTCAATCAGCACGTAGGTCATTCCATTCCCTCCTTGTGGAAAAAGGCCCGGATGGCGGACCCGTCCGCCTGGACGCTGCCCTGGGCAAAGCCGTTCCGCCCGCCGCCCCGGCCGGAGAGGGCGGCATTCAGCCGCTTCACGAGAGGCGTGATGTCGCCTCCGTCCGCCTGGACCAGGGCATAGACGTGGGAATTCCCCTCTCCGGAGAACACCGCCGCAAGGCCCCCGGCGGCCTTGGCGACAGCGTCCGCCAGCTTCCGGGCTCCGTCAGGCCGCATGGGGGGCTCCACCAGCAGGACATCTCCCAGACCCGTCAAGGCCTGGGCCCGGAGGGAAAAGAGCTGATCCTCCAGTTCTGTCATCCGCTGCTTGGCGGCGGTCAGCTCCGCGTTCTGCCGCTCCACCGCGGCCAGGGTGTCCTGGGGCTTCACCGACAGCAGCTGGGCCACAGCGTGGTCCTGGTCATAGACCTGGGAGAGATACCGGTAGGCCCGCTGCCCACAGAGGATCTCCATCCGGACGCCCTCCCGGAATTTCTGACAGGAGAGGACCTTGATGAGCCCTACCTCCCCGGCCCGGCGGACGTGGGTGCCGCAGCAGGCACAGCAGTCCGCCCCGGGGAAGGTGACGATCCGCACCTGGCCTGTGAGCTCCTTTTTGCTGCGGTAGTGGAGCTGTTCCAGCGCCTCGGGGGAGGGAAAGGTGATCTCCACCGGGGTGTCCGCCCAGATGGTCTCGTTGGCCCGGCGCTCCGCCTCCAGCACCTGCTCCCAGGTCAGCTCCAGGTTGTAGTCGATGGTGACGGTATCCGCCCCCAGGTGGAAGCCCACATTGTCGCAGTCATAGAGAGAGCAGAGCAGGCCGGATAGGATATGCTCGCCGGAGTGCTGCTGCATGTGGTCGAACCGCCGGGGCCAGTCGATGGATCCCTCCACGGCGGCACCGGTTTCCACAGGGGCGTCGCAGGTGTGGAAAATCACGCCGTCCTTTTCGTGGACATCGGTGACGGCAGCGGCGCCCAGAGTGCCGTGATCCGCCGGCTGGCCGCCGCCCTCCGGGTAGAAGGCGGTGCGGTCCAGAGTCACCAGAAAGCCGGTTTTGGCGGGCTCACAGGTGAGAACCTTAGCGGTGAATGTAGTGAGATAGGGGTCCTGGTAATAGAGCTTTTCAGTTTCCATGTGGAAAACTTCCTTTCATTCGAGGAGTAAGAGGGGGCTGCCTTCAAATCAGTCCCAGTTCCTGCTTCCAGGTCAGCACCCGGCGGCAGGCGGTGTCGATGGTGTCCTCGGACAGTGTGCCGCCCTCTACGGCCTCGATCACCTTGGGGATTTGGGTGCGGTAATCGGTGGTGATCACCAGATCGTTTCCCGCCTCCAGGGCCATCACCGCCACGGCGCCGTCAGCGGCATAGGCGGCCACCGCCTCCATGGCCAGGTCGTCGGTCATCACCACGCCGCTAAAGCCCAGGTCATCCCGGAGCAGGTCATGGACCGCCGGGGACAGGGAGGCGGGGAGGCTGTCGTCCACCGCCGTCATGATGTTGTGGGAGACCAGCACGGCGGTCTTGCCGCCGCCGGCCTGGAATCCCGCCTGGAAGGGGAGAAAGTCCGAGGTCTCAAAGGTCTCCAGGGGCCGCTTATCCACGGCGATGCCGGTGTGGGTGTCCACGTTGTTTCCATAGCCGGGGAAGTGCTTCAGCACGCTGCCCATGTTATCTGCCGCCATCTGGGACACTACCTGGGACACATAGTCCGCTGTGGCATCGGCCGTCTGGCCGAAGGAGCGGTCATAGATGAAGTCGTCGGGATCGGTGGACACATCCGCCACAGGGGCCAGGTTCACGTTGAAGCCCAGGGCGGAGAGGAGGATGTCCTTCTCCCGAGTGTCCGCCAGGACGGCCTCCATGCCGCCGGCGGCGTAGGCACTCTGGGGGGAGCGGAACTTGGAGGCCCGCAGGTGGGGATTGGAACTGACCCGCACCACGGTGCCGCCCTCCTCGTCCACACCGATCAGCAGGGGGATGCCGGTGTCCGCCGCGGCGGCGTCCTGATAGCTCTGGATGGTCTGGATCAGGCCGTCGGCGGTCTTGTCCGCCGTATCCCGGCCGAAGAGAATGTAGCCCCCCAGGTGATAGGCGCTCACATCGGCGGCCGCGTCTGCCTCCGGCACCCGGACGAAGAACAGCTGGCCCACCTTTTCCTCCAGGGTCAGGGAGGAGAGGATCTCCTCCACCTGCTGAGCGGCCAGCTCCTCCGGCGTGGGCGCGGCAGGAACCTCCGGCTCCTGGGGCTGGGGGTCGCTGACAGGCTCCTGGGAAGGGGGATTTTCCTCTTTTTCCAGGAGGCCGCAGGCGGGAAGCGTGAGCAGCAGAAGCGCGGCCAGAGCCGCTGTCAAAAAGCGTTTCATAAGGACTCCTTTCCAGAGGGAGAAATACGAATATTTGCAGTGTATCACATTTTCACCGGAAAGAAAAGATTGTTACGGATTTGTAGTGGAATCCCAGTTCCCACTGTGGTATGTTGAGAAAAAACGGAGGAGCGTGGGAATCGATGCAGATGGTTGCGATGCTGATGGCAATGATCACGCTGTTGGGAGTTCCCCAGGGCGGCGGGACGGAATCGGAGATCAGCTGGGAGACCGTGGCGGTACAGATTTTGGAGGAGCCGCCGGAAACGGCGGCCCGGACGCTGCTGGACTGGGCGGAGACCGGGCGGACGGCACCGGAGAGGGAAGTGGAGTCTTTCCTGAAAGAACGGACAGAGACAGCGGCGGAGGCCGCCGCGGCCTTTGCCGCTGTTCTGGACGCGGCAGACAGCCTGCGGGCCGCAGGAGAGGGGCCGGAATTGGGAGAGGAGACCTACCGGGAGGCGGTCCGGTCCCTGTCGGCTTTCTTTACCCGGCTTTTGGAGACAGAGACCACGCCCTGGCGGGAGGAGCCCTCGGATTGGCCCACGGATCTAGCGGCGTTTGACGGCATCTGGTGCGACAGCACCGCCCAGGAGCTGCTGATCTTCCGAAACGGCACCTGCCGGGTGGTGATCCCCTGGCTGGGGGCTGAGTTTTATGGGGAGACGGCCTATGCCGCCCGCTTGCGGGACCGGAGCGGTGTGGGGTACTGCCCGTCGCTGGAGATTGATTTCCGGGGTTCCGGGACTTTCCAGGGGCCGCTGGCCTATTATGTCTCCGGCCTGACGGAGGACCACTTCTGGTGCAACACCCAGGCCCAGCGGTTTGATAAGCTCTGGCCGGTGGAATGACTATCTGGAATCCAAACAAGCAGGCGGACCGCAATAAGCGGTCCGCCTGCTTTCTGTGTTTCAGAGGATGGTTCAGTCCTCCGGCTTGACGATGGCGATGTGCAGCTCGTCCAGCTGCTTCTGCATGATCCCCATGCGGCGGGGCCGCATGGGGGCCCCGGATTGAAAAAAGGCCGGACAGGCAGAGCCCATCCGGCCCAAGGTTTTGCTGCGCAAAACGCTTGAACGCGCTCACGCGCGGCGCGCCGCTGGCGTGCTGCGAGGTCACGCAGTGGAAGTCAGAACTTTGGATTAGTCCTCCGGTTTCACAATGGCGATGTGCAGCTCGTCCAGCTGCTTCTGCATGATCCCCATGCGGCGGGGCCGCATGGGGGCCCCGGATTGAAAAAAGGCCGGACAGGCAGAGCCCGTCCGGCCCAAGGTTTTGCTGCGCAAAACGCTTGAACGCGCTCACGCGCGGCGCGCCGCTGGCGTGCTGCGAGGTCACGCAGTGGAAGTCAGAACTTTGGATTAGTCCTCCGGTTTCACAATGGCGATGTGCAGCTCGTCCAGCTG
>CDZK01011093.1_pt1 | contig 15718 bp, 9 predicted proteins | sample 557401 | NCBI WGS metagenome assembly CDZK01 (sample SAMEA3182108, study PRJEB8094) | gut metagenome | biome: human; feature: gut; material: Stool; isolation source: human stools | place: Canada | collected 2013-04-25 | reverse complement strand
CCAAATCCGCTATCATTTATGGTAGCGGATTTTTTTGTCGCCGCCCATGGGTACGATACCCTACACACAAAAAACACCGCCCGAACTCCTCGGACGGTGTTATATTTTTATCTCGTATTACAGATTTGTATACTCCATAAGGCTCTTATCCACCTCACGGGCAACATCTCTGCCCTCTCTGATAGCCCATACTACAAGTGACTGTCCTCTGTGCACGTCACCTGCGGCAAAGACATTCTTCACGTTCGTCTGATGTGTGCCGTCGGCAGTTGCGATATTCGTTCTGCCGTCTACCTCAACGCCAAAAGCCTTTGTGAGATAGCTTTCAGATCCCAGAAAGCCTGCCGCAATAAGAACAAGCTCAGTTTCTACCTTGTATTCGCTGCCCTCAACAGGCTTCATTATCGTTCTGCCTGACTTAGGGTCTTTCTCTGGGGAAAGTTTTACAAGCACTGCGCCCTTGAGATTGCCCTTTTTGTCTTTGAGAAACTCCTTGACAGTTGTCTGATAAACTCTCGGGTCATGACCGAACACACCGATAGCTTCCTCCTGACCGTAATCTGTCTTGCATACCATTGGCCATTGCGGCCATGGGTTGTTCTCGGCTCTCGTGTCAGGAAGCTTTGGCATCATTTCAAGCTGCAAAACGCTCTTTGCGCCATGTCTTACGCTTGTACCAACGCAGTCATTTCCCGTATCTCCGCCGCCTATTACCATGACGTTCTTGCCCTTTGCGGAAATGTGGTTTTTATCCGTAAGACCGCCGTTCAGCAGCGCCTTTGTTGTGGATTTCAGAAAATCCACTGCAAAATAGATACCCTTTGCATCTCTGCCCTCGGCTTTGATATCTCTAGGGTTTGAAGCACCACAACAAAGTATTACTCTGTCGAAGTCCTTGAGAAGTTCAGCCGCTGTGATATCCTTGCCCACATCAACGCCTGTGCGGAACTCGATGCCCTCTTCTTTCATTATGTTTATCTTGCGCTCGATTATCTGCTTTTCAAGCTTCATGTTCGGTATGCCGTACATAAGCAGACCGCCCACTCTGTCCTCACGCTCGAAAACTGTTACACTGTGACCTCTCTGATTGAGCTGGTCAGCGGCAGCAAGACCTGACGGGCCTGAGCCTATAACAGCGATAGTCTTTCCTGTTCTTACCTTTGGCACTCTTGCTGAAGCATATCCGCAGGCATAGGCATTTTCAATAATGCCGTATTCGTTAGTCTTTGTGGTAACAGCGTCGCCATTAGCTCCGCAGGTGCAGGCTTTTTCGCAAAGTGCAGGACAAACTCTTGATGTGAACTCAGGAAAATTGTTCGTCATATGGAGTCTGTAATATGCCTGCTCCCAGTTGCCCTTGTATATAAGGTCGTTCCATTCAGGGATAAGATTGTTAAGCGGACAGCCTGAAAATGCGTTGCCTATCTTCATTCCTGCCTGACAGAACGGCACACCGCAGTCCATACATCTTGCTCCCTGCTTTTGCTGCTCCTCCTTTGAAAGAGGAGTGTGAAATTCATTAAAATTCTTTATACGTTCCTCAACGGAGAACGCTGCTGCGTCCTCACGCTTATAGTCCATAAAACCAGTTGGCTTTCCCATATCTCAACTATACTTGCTTTCACGGCAAGTATATCCTCCTTTCGTTTTTAAAAGTACAATATCTCATGTGCGCAGGCTTACTGCTTGCCGTTGATGATCTGATAGAATGCTTCTATCTGCGCCTGATCGCTACTCATACCCTTTTCTTCCATTGAAGCTATAGCAGACATCATCTTCTTGTAATCGTGAGGGATTATCTTCTTGAACTTAGGCAGATATTCCTCAAAGTTATCAAGAATACGCTTGCCCTTTTCAGAGCCTGTTGCGTCAACGTGCTGCTGGATAAGGTCTTTGAGCTGAATTATATCGTACTTCTCCTTGACCTCAGAGAAAAGTACCATTTCCTTGTTGAGTCTTGTGTAAAGGTGTCTGTCCTCGTCAAGAACGTAAGCTACACCGCCCGACATACCTGCCGCAAAGTTTTTGCCCGTCTTGCCGATAACTACCACACAGCCGCCTGTCATATACTCACAGCCGTGGTCGCCAACGCCCTCGACAACTGCCACTGCGCCTGAGTTTCTTACGCAGAAACGTTCGCCTGCAACACCGTCGATGAACGCCTTACCGCTTGTTGCGCCGTAAAGTGCAACGTTACCGATAATGATATTGTCCTCGGCTTTGAAAGTGGAATCCTTCGGAGGATAAACAACGAGCTTACCGCCTGAAAGTCCCTTGCCGAAATAATCGTTAGAGTCGCCCACAAGCTCGAGGGTCAAGCCGTTCGGGATAAATGCGCCGAAGCTCTGTCCGCCTGAGCCGTTGCAGACTATCTTGTATGTATCGTCAGCAAGTGTGTTATAATACTTTCTTGTTATCTCTGAGCCGAAGATAGTACCGAATGAACGGTCTGTGTTCTTGACATTTACTGTGATAGACTTCTTCTCACCACTCTTAAGATTTTTCTCGAACTCCTTCATGAGTACCTTTTCATCAAGAGTGTTTTCAAGCTTGAAGTCATACTTGGATTTCTTGTTGTATTCTACCTTTTCTGAAACGTAATCAGAGTTGATGATATTAGAAAGGTCAACTTGTGCCGCAGTGCCTGTGATACCGGCCTTTGGCTTGATAAGGTCAATTCTTCCCACAAGCTCGTCAACTGTTCTTACGCCAAGCTTTGACATATATTCTCTAAGCTCGGAAGCCACGAATATCATAAAGTTCATTACATATTCAGGCTTGCCGGGGAACTTCTTTCTAAGCTCAGGGTTTTGTGTTGCAACACCGAACGGGCAAGTATCAAGATTACATACTCTCATCATTGCACAGCCAAGCGTTATCAGCGGAGCTGTTGCAAAGCCGAACTCCTCTGCACCGAGTATAGCGGCAATAACAACATCACGGCCTGTCATGAGCTTTCCGTCTGTTTCGATAACGACCTTGTTTCTAAGACCGTTCTTGATAAGGGTCTGATGTGCTTCTGCAAGTCCAAGCTCCCATGGAAGTCCTGCATTGTAGATAGAGTTTCTCGGAGCCGCACCTGTTCCGCCGTCATAGCCTGAGATAAGGATAACGCCTGCGCCTGCCTTTGCAACGCCTGCCGCAACTGTACCAACACCGCACTCAGAAACGAGCTTTACAGAAATTCTTGCGTTCTTATTTGCGTTTTTCAGGTCATAGATAAGCTGAGCCAAGTCCTCGATAGAGTAGATATCGTGGTGTGGCGGAGGTGAGATAAGCGACACGCCAGGTGTGGAGTGTCTTGTTTTAGCTATCCATGGATAAACCTTTTTGCCAGGGAGATGTCCGCCCTCGCCAGGCTTTGCGCCCTGTGCCATTTTTATCTGTATCTCATCAGCAGATGTGAGGTATCTTGAAGTTACGCCGAAACGTCCCGAAGCCACCTGCTTGATAGCTGAACATCTATCCTCAGAAGTACCCTTTGTGAGAAGTCTGTCAAGGCTCTCACCGCCCTCGCCTGAGTTTGACTTGCCGTGAAGTCTGTTCATTGCAATAGCAAGTGCTTCATGAGCTTCCTGCGAGATAGAGCCGTAGGACATAGCGCCCGTCTTAAATCTTCTTACAATAGAGTCAACGCTCTCAACTTCCTCCAGTGGAACAGGATTTTCAGCAAAGTTGAAATCCATAAGACCTCTGATGTTCACAGGGTCCATTTCCTCAGAGATAAGCTTTGAATACTTCTTGTATGTTTCATAGTCGCCAGTCCTTGCAGCCTGCTGGAGCAGATAGATAGACTGAGGATTGTAGAGATGCTCCTCCTTGCCGCTTCTGAACTTGTGGCTTCCTCTTGATTCAAGCTCTGTGTCTGTGCCAAGTCCAAGAGGGTCAAAGGCTGATGTATGAAGTCTGTCAACGTTCTTTTCAATATCAGAGATAATGATACCGCCTATTCTGCTGACAGTACCTGTGAAATACTTGTTTATAACGTCCCCGCCGATACCGATAGCCTCGAATATCTGTGAGCCTTGATATGACTGTATAGTAGAGATACCCATTTTTGAAGCTATCTTTACGATACCATGGAGAACAGCCGCATTATAATCGTCAACAGCGGCATAGTAATCCTTGTCGAGAAGGTCGTCAGCAATAAGCTCGTGGATAGTTTCCTGAGCAAGATAAGGGTTGATAGCGGAAGCACCATAGCCAAGCAGTGTTGCAAAGTGATGAACTTCTCTAGGTTCACCGCTTTCGAGGATAATAGCAAGAGATGTTCTCTTCTTTGTAACAACAAGGTGCTGATGAAGCGCTGATACTGCAAGCAGTGACGGGATAGCAAGGTGGTTCTCATCAACTCCCCTGTCTGAAAGGATAAGGATATTTGCGCCCTCGCTGAATGCCTTGTCTGCTTCTATATAAAGTCTGTTTATAGCCTTTTCAAGTCTTGTGTTCTTATAATAAAGTATAGGGATAACAGCTACCTTAAAGCCAGGAATGTGCATATTCTTTATTTTAAGGATATCTGTTGAGGTAAGGATAGGGTCGTGTATCTTCATCACCTTGCAATTTTCAGGCTTTTCTTCAAGAATGTTGCCGTCCTCACCGATATAGACAGTTGTGGAGGTAACTATTTCCTCTCTGATAGCGTCTATAGGCGGATTTGTTACCTGTGCAAAGAGCTGTTTGAAGTAGTTGAACAGTGGCTGAGGCTCTTTTGAAAGCACCGCAAGCGGGCTGTCTGTACCCATAGCGGCAATAGACTCAGAGCCGTTCTTTGCCATTGGCAGGATAGATGTCATAACATCCTCATAGGTATAGCCAAAAGCTTTCTGAAGTCTTTGTCTTTCCTCGTAGCCGTGTTCCTCTACCTTGATGTTTGGTATCTTAAGGTCTTTAAGTCTGACAAGGTTGCTGTCAAGCCACTCGCCGTAAGGCTGCTTTGAAGCATAGTATTCCTTAAGCTCGTCATCGTCGATAACTCTGCCCTGAACAGTATCAACAAGAAGCATTTTGCCTGGGCGAAGTCTTTCCTTTTCAACGATATTGTCTGACGGGATAGGAAGTGCGCCAACCTCAGATGAAAGGATAAGATTGCCGTCCTTTGTGATATAATATCTTGACGGACGCAGACCGTTTCTGTCAAGCACTGCACCCATGATATCTCCGTCAGAGAAAAGGATAGAAGCCGGTCCGTCCCATGGCTCCATCATAGTTGCGTAATACTGATAGAAGTCTTTCTTAGCCTGACTCATCGTGCCGTTGTTATCCCATGGCTCAGGGATCGTTATCATGACAGCCAGCGGCAGATCCATTCCACTCATGACCAAAAACTCAAGTGTGTTGTCGAGCATTGCAGAGTCAGAGCCTTCTGTGTTTACAACAGGTGTGACCTTATCAAGGTCGCCCTTCAAATGCTCAGACTTCATCGTTTCCTCACGAGCGAGCATTTTATCAGCATTGCCTCTGATAGTGTTTATCTCACCGTTGTGAACGATCATTCTGTTAGGATGCGCTCTCTGCCAGCTTGGATTTGTGTTGGTAGAAAATCTTGAATGTACCATAGCGATAGCAGACTCGTAGTCCTTATCCTGAAGGTCAGGGAAGAACTTTCTGAGATCCTGCACAAGGAACATTCCTTTATATACTATAGTTCTGCTTGAAAGTGATACAACGTAGGTGTCCTCATTTGACTGCTCGAACACACGTCTTGCAACATATAGCTTGCGGTCAAAGTCAAGACCCTTTTTAACGCCCTTTGGACGCTTGATGAAGCACTGCATTATGGCAGGCATACACTGGGCAGCTCTCTTGCCAAGCACCTCAGGCTTTGCAGGAACGACTCTCCAGCCAAGGATCTCCAGACCCTCTTTTTCGGCGATTATCTCAAACATCTTCTTTGCCTGATTTCTCGCAAGCTCGTTCTGTGGGAAGAAGAACATACCAACGGCATAGTCTCTCTCCTCGCCAAGCGTGATTCCAAGCTCAGCGGCGGCGATCTTCTTGAAGAATTTATGTGAGATCTGAAGCAGGATACCTACTCCGTCACCTGTTTTGCCCTCTGCGTCCTTACCAGCACGATGCTCAAGCGTTTCAACGATAGTCAGCGCATTTGCTACAGTATCGTGGCTCTTTTTGCCCTTAATGTTCACAACAGCACCTATTCCGCAGTTATCATGCTCGAATTTCGGTGAATACAGGCTTTTTACATTAGTCATATCCTCCATGCGTTCCATTTTTATCACCCTTTCCTGCCAAACTGTAAAAAAATTATAGCTTATCGTTCAGCAACGTATGTTATTTCACGGCTCATAGCCGATTTTTAGCTGTTTTTAACAAAAAAATTTGCAGGAAGAAATTAAAATCCTGCAATCCTGCATAAGTGCCAACAAACTCAAAGCGTGGTTTTTCGCACAGATGCAAGAAAATAGCCTTTTGCCGTCTTTTTTGACGGCTTAATCATTATAACACACATTACAGCAAAATGCAAGAGCGAATGATAAAACTTGCATAAATTCATTATTAATTTTTAGTTAATCGGTATACATATATAACTTATGATTTCATATCGCTTTCCTAGGTAAACCTTGTAAACTAACGTAACAACGCTCTTTTCAGCTTATTTACAGCCATTTTCAGCGGAGAATCGTACTCCTTGTAAAAATGCTGATAATCCTTAGAATTGTTCCAGTCGCCACCCCATTTCCAGCCATGGCGTCTGAAAATGCAATAGCAAAGGTCTGTTCTGTCAATCTTGTGATCAAAAGCCTTGTCACGGTCTGCATACTCTGTAGCATTGGCAGGCATGACCTTATTCCCCACTATATAAGGATTTATAAGGGGGTTTATGTCTATCGCCCTGCCGTAGCTGTGAGCCGAGATAGTGTTGGTACCAGCCACCACCCTGTAGTTGAAGGCAGAGGAATTGTTATCCGCCATTGACCTTTCATCATCAGCGTCATACTCGTCCACGAGCCTGATTTTTTCTATCTCATAACTGCCCTCGAAAAGCTCATAGAAAATATCCAGAACCTCCTGCGCAAGCTTCCTCGCCACGATAAGCTCCCCCGACTGCACCTTATGCTCAAAGTCATAATATCTCACACGCAGATAGGCAAGGTCGCCCAGCTTCACATAGGGATTTTCCTTATAGGAAACGCCTTTTATACGCTCTATCACCTCGTTTGGAAGCTCCTCAGCCGTAAAGCCCTCTCTGTATAATATCTTTTCCATAAAAAAAAACACTCCTTACAAAAAGCGGTCAAGGCATGATACCTTGACCGTCCTTATTATTTATCCGCAGACTTGTAGTACATAACAACAGGCGTACCGTAAGGCACGTTGTCATAAACATATTTGGCGTCGTCATAGCTCATATTTATACAGCCGTGAGAGCCGTTGTATTTGTATATCTCACCGCCGAAATATCCGCCTCGCCACGTTGAATCGTGAAGACCTATTCCGCAGAGAGAAACGTTGTTCCAGAAGTTGCACTTTGTATCCCACTCGTCGCCGTCGGCATTTGTGTCTTTCATACGCTTGTTGGTCTCCTTTGACCACAGCTTATAAACACCAGGGAGAGTTGTTCTCGCCTCAGATGTGGTCTGACCTGAAACTATATAGGTATCGAGCTTTTTCTTGCCCTTTTCATAATACCACAAGTGCTGGTCGGTAAGGTCTATCTCAATATAAGTGTCGCCTATATCATCGTCCTTGCTTCTCGCAGACTCAACGCCTGTAAAGTCAAAATAACCAGTACTGTAATAGATAGGGTCTACCTTGTCAACGCTCTCGCCCTTTTCAAGCATATCCACAAGATCGTCACAAGTCTTTTCCTGATCTATCCACCAGCCGTATTTAGCATCAGAGCTTGTCGGCACGATTATGTCGCCCTGCAAAGTGGCGTGGAATTTTCTCTTAGTATTATATGTATCATACTTCTTTGCGAGCTTTTCCACATACTCCATGGCTTTCTTTCTGTCCACAGTGTAGCTTCCGTCATCTTTGAGCTTTATCATCTTCATAAGCTCCTCGCCCGTGAGAGTTTCTGTGGTGTAGTCAAAATCGTATGTGACAGAAAGCTGGAAAACATCATTTCGTTTCTTGCAATCGTCCTCAAGGTCTGCACTCTTCACCTTCGGAAGAGAATAACAACCTGTGTCCTTATCAAGCTCAACGCTAAGCTCACCTGCCGCCACGCTTTGCGTAACATAAGCTTCAAGCTTTTTCATATCGGTTATCTTGTTTCCCTGCACCTCAGGGGTGATAACATAAGCCGTCTTATCCTCGTTAAGACCAAGCTTTGCATCGGCAGTTTCAACATCGCCCCAGTTTGCTTTCTCCACAAGCTTCTGAAGCTTCTCAACATCAAATGTGATGTCCTCATTAAAGCTATAGATGGAGTTCTGTATAAATCCAGAGAACCATGTTTTTCTGTTCACGCTGTCATAGATCTTCTGAAGATCGTCCTTGCCGCTTAGTCTGTAATCAAAATCAGCCGTCTTGAAAACAACAGGCGTGCCGTCGATAGTTTTGACCGTAAGCTCATAAGGCATATCATTCACCCCGAGCAGGTCGCAAGCCTGTTCAAATGTCCTTCCGCCCACGTCAACGCCATTCACTGTTGTGCCGCTCAGAAATCTGTTGCTATAGTAAGCTCTTCCAATGAAATATCCTCCGCCCACAACTATCACGATAGCCGCTGCCGCAGTGCCGCAGATAATGCCGATATTGTTTCGCTTTTTCTTTCTTTTCTTATTCTTTGACGAACCTTTGACAGAGCTGTTTTTCTTCACTGATGTCGCAGGCTTTTTCGTTATCTTTGTGGAATTTTCCGTCATCAATTATCCTCCTGTACAAAATGACGTTCGGCATATGCCGACAATGTATCAAGAATAATTATATCATGCTTTTTTCCTTTTGTCTATAGGATAGGCTGAAAAATTTGTCACAAAAAGAGTGCCGGATATTCTTATTTAATGTACAAATAAACGTACTGCAAACAAACCACACGCAAACACAGTAAAAAAAATATCGGGCAGATAACTCCACCCGATACAATATCAGTCTTTTATATACTTGTTCTTGACCTCGCTGTAGGTCTTGCAGAAGCGGTCATGGGAGATATACGCTCCCCAGCTCATGTTATCGTCCACCTGAGGGTCCATAACATATACCTGACCGTTTATCGTTACCTCCACCCACATATGATAGCCGTAACCGCCTGCCGCCATAGCGGTCTTGCCGTCAACGGTCTTTGCGTCAAAGCCTATATAGTTGAGCATTGCGGCGTAAACGTAAGAATATTCTGTGCAAGTGCCGTAACCGTCCTCAAGAACAGCCTTGACAGGATTTGCCCAGCCGCCGTAATCGTAGACCGTGTTCTTTATAATATAATCGTAGCAAGCCACAGCCTTTTCGTAGTTTGTCATATCATCTGATATTATCTTATTGAGATATTTCAGAAGTATCTTTTCTTCCTTTGCGCTGAGCGTCGCCTTTGGATCAAGCACTGCAGAATTAAGTCGCTGTGCAGGGGTCTTGCCGTTGTCGACAACAGGCGCAGTGGTTGTAGTTGTAACAGGCTTTTTAGTTGTTGTCACCTTAGCAGTGGTGGTCTTTTTCTTGGTAGTAGTCACCGCAGGCGTTGTGGTCGTAACAGGGGCAGTTGTTGTCTTTGCAGTAGTAGTTTTCACCGTTGTAGTCTTTTTTGTAGCCTTTGAGGCAACAGTATCGCTGTCAGTAGTGCTGACAGGGGCGGAAGTAACAGCAGAAACCTTTGTTTCAGACTTTGAAGCCTGCTGAGTTTTCTTTGTCACAAGGCTTACTGAGATGCTAAGCTTTGTGTCAGCGGAAGTCACGCTCTGCACTGCGGTCACTGACGCTGGCTTCTGTGATATTACAGAGGTCGTTACGCTCTCTGATCTCAAAGCTGTTTCAGAAGCTGCCTTTGTTGTTTCGCTTTTTGCAGTTTTTACAGCCTTTACAGCCTCGGTCTGAGAATTTTTCGCAGTTTCCTTGACGGCTGATGTTGTAAGAACAGTTGTGTTATCCCCGATCTGCTCAGATGTTTCCTTGTCAGAAACAACAGAAATGACCTTTGCATTTTCAGGCGGCATGACCGCACATGGCTGGATAACGTTTTTATCAAGTGTCGCAAAAGTCACAGCAGATACTGCCACAACTCCGCAGGCAGAAAGCACAGCCACACAGCGAGATATCCCCGACTTCAAATAACCCAATTCAGAACGCTCCTTTCAAATGTGATAAACTACACCATATTATAATGAATAAGGTTACAAAAGTCAAGGGGCATTGTAATCAAATTGTAATTTTCAAGCCGTTTTTTCGCTCGTTTATGAAGTATATATGAACATCAAGTTACAACCATTGTACATTTTATATCCCAGGAACGACAATAAGGGTTCTATTTTTATCATTTTTAACAAATTTCGCAAAACTTTTATTAATAATACCGAAAAACGGACACCTGCGTTACAAAAGCCCATATTTTCCACGATATTTTACATATCTATCCACAAAATCACCCACGCAAAAAAGAACGCTGACACAAGCCAGCGTTCCCTTTTTGAAGTATATGAAGTATATATGGAGAAAAAAGTATATGTGTAAATTTCATCTTTTTGTCTTTCTCTTATTGTATTTATATCATACTCCGCCAATGTGACAGTTTTATGATAGTGTGCTGAAAACTAATACACAAAAAAATAAGTGCAAAAAAACGTCTGCCATATGACAGACGTTTTCTCTTAGTTTAAGTAAATTACTCAGCCTGAGGTGCTCCTACAGGGCAAGTACCTGCGCAAGAACCGCAGTCGATGCACTCGTCAGCGTTAATAGCACACTTACCGTCAGCCTCGGAGATAGCTCCTACTGGACATGCGTCCATGCAAGCGCCGCAGCCGATGCACTCATCACTAATCTTATAAGCCATTTTCACAGACCTCCTTGCATAAATTCTACAAGTATCATATCAAATACTATACTTATATAATAACACATTTTCTGAAAAAATCAAGAGGTTTTCGGCATTTCATAAAAATTTCACATAGATTTTAAGTGATTTTTCAGTTAGTATTCACTAATCAACTAGATGCTTGCCAATTCCTGCTGTGAGATAAGAGCAAATCCTGCTTCACTCAAAGCTTCCAGAGCGGCTGTAACGTTCTCCACTCTAAGGATAAGATAAGCCGTGTTTTCCTTAGTGTTTATGAATGCAGAATACATATACTCAACGCTGATGTTGTCATTGTAGAGAGCTTTCATTGCTTCTGAAAGTCCGCCTGGGCGGTCATTTATCTCCACTGCAAGCACCTGAGTGGTGGTAACGGAAAAGCCCTCTGTTTTCAAGGCTGAAACTGCTTTTTCAAAATCGTCAACGATAAGTCTGAGAATACCGAAATCCTTTGTGTCAGCAAGCGACATTGCACGGATATTCACATCATTATCCCCAAGTATTTTTGTAACGGCAGACAATCTGCCAGGTCTGTTTTCAATAAAAACCGAAAGCTGTTTTACTGTCATAAAATTACCCCCTGTCTTTTAGACAAGCTTTCTCTTGTCGATAACTCTTACTGCCTTGCCCTCAGAACGTGGAATGCTCTTTGGCTCAACAAGTCTTATCTTCGCCTTGATACCAAGGATATTATGGATATCGTTGGATATCTTCTTTTCAAGATCCTCGATAGACTTGACAGTATCAGAGAACATATCGTCATTAAGCTCGACTCTTATCTCGAAAGTATCAGAATTGTTCACCCTGTCAACGACTATCTGATAGTTAGGGCTTGCCTTTGATATCTTAAGAAGCACTGACTCTATCTGCGATGGGAACACGTTTACGCCCTTAATGATGAGCATATCGTCGCTTCTGCCCATTGGCTTGCACATTTTGACGAGAGTTCTGCCACATGAGCATTTCTCTCTTGTAAGAATACAAATATCTCTTGTTCTGTATCTCAGCAGAGGGAAAGCTTCCTTTGTGATACTTGTGAATACAAGCTCGCCCTTTGAGCCTTCAGGAAGCACCTCTCCTGTGTCAGGGTCGATTATCTCTGCGATAAAGTTGTCCTCATTGATGTGCATACCAGACTGTGCTTCGCACTCGAAAGCTACGCCGGGACCGCTTGTTTCTGTCAGACCATAGATATCGTAAGCCTTGATACCAAGAAGATTCTCTATCTCGTGACGCATTTCATCCGTCCAAGGCTCAGCACCGAAGATACCAGCTTTGAGCGTAAGCTCCTCTGGCTTTATGCCCATTTCCTTTACAGTTTCACCTATATAAGCGGCATATGACGGAGTACAGCACAGGATAGTAGAACCGAGATCCTGCATGAACTGTATCTGTCTTTCTGTGTTTCCTGATGACATCGGCAGTGTAAGACAACCCACCTTATGAGAGCCGCCGTTAAGACCTGCTCCGCCTGTAAAAAGTCCATAGCCATATGCAACGTGGCAAACGTCGTCTTTTGTTCCGCCTGCGGCAACTATAGCTCTTGCACAGCAATTTTCCCAAAGGTCGATATCATGCTGAGTGTAGAAAGCCACAACTCTCTTGCCTGTGGTTCCGCTTGTGGAATGTATTCTCACGCACTCTGAAAGCGGCTTTGCAAGCAGACCGTAAGGATAAGCCTCACGCAGATCAGCCTTTGAAAGGAACGGCAGCTTGTGCAGATCCTCAATACCGTGGATATCATCAGGCGTTACGCCCTTTTCTTCCATAAGCTTCTTGTAGTATGGCACATTGTCCCAGACGTGCTTGACCTGCTTGACAAGTCTTTCGCTCTGGAGCTTTTTCATGTCCTCGTGCGCCATGCACTCGATCTCTTCGTTCCAATATTTTCCCATTGGAACACACCTCCTGTTAAAATGGTTTCGGTCATATTACTCGGGTATCAACTTTGCACAAGTATCATACGCCGTACATTTCTTCAAGCATCTTAATGCCTGTTTTCGTTTTGAACACCTTGTCACGGAAGCTTTTTATGCTCTCTTTGGAAAGGCTGTCCTCGAAAGCGTTCACAAGGAAATCCGCTTCCAAGAGTATCTGCCAGTCAAGCCCCTGGGCGCCCTCATAGGTGTGATGATGTGCGATAAGAAAGCACACCCTGTCTATGATATCCTCGTCAAAGTCAAGCTCTGTGAGCATTTTCCGTGCAGGCTCAGGACCTAACTGTTCCTGAAGCTTTCCGCCGCAGTGACCCTTGCCGTATCTCTCCTCCGCAGGCTTTATGCCTATATCATGCACCACCGACGCAACGTCAAGGCAGTACATAGTGCGGATATCAAGCCCCTCTGCCCTGCCGATAACACGGGCAAAGGTATGCACCTTTATAAAGTGCTGTATACGCTTAGGGTCGCCGCTGAAAAACTCGGTCATTTTTATGATAAGACCGCTTATCTCGTCCATTATTTTACCTCTCTGCCGAGAGCGAACGCCTTTTTATTCAGTTCAAGGAACTTTGCAGGAACACAGTTTTCAAGAGCCTTCTGCCAAACGTCCTCGTCAAAGGCCATTTTAGTTGACACAACGCCCATGAGAACAACGTTTGAAGCCTTTGCAGTACCAGCCTGCTCCGCAAGTGCCAGTGCGTCAACAGCGATAACGTCAACGCCCTCTGCTTTAAGCTTGCCTATGATATCCTCAGGATAAACAGCCGCACCTGTGATAACAGGCATTGGGTCTATCTGCTGAGTTGAAGTGATGATATGTCCGCCCTTCTTGAGATATGAAACATATCTTGCGGCTTCAAGCTGTTCAAAGCTGATAATGATATCAGCTTCGCCTTTTTCAACTACAGGCGAGCATACCTCGCTGCCGTACTTAACGTATGTAACAACGGAGCCGCCACGCTGGCTCATTCCGTGTACCTCGCTGACCTTTACATCAAAGCCCTGTGAGAGAAGCACGTTTCCTATTATTCTTGACGCAAGCAGAGAGCCCTGTCCGCCTACGCCCACTATCATAATTGATCTTGTTTTCATTATTTACACCTCGAAATATATGTTATCATTAGTCGCATATCGCACCCAGCTTACACATTTCCTTGCATATGCCGCAGCCTACGCACTGTGTATGGTCGATAACGCACTTGCCGTCATGGATAGATATAGCAGGACAGCCTATCTTCAAGCACTGCTTACAGCCAACGCACTTATCCTTGTTTACCTTGAGCGGTGGATTGTGCTTTACATATTTAAGAAGTGCGCATGGACGTCTTGAAATAATAACGCTTGGTTCTTCCTTGGCAAGCTCTTCCTTGATAACAGCCTCTGTTTCAGCCATGTGATATGGGTCAACAACTCTTACGCTCTTGATACCAAGTGAATGGCAGAGCATTTCAAGGTCAACGGCATAAGCAGGGTCGCCCTTAAGGTTTTTACCGGTTGTAGGGTTCTGCTGATGACCCGTCATACCTGTGATAGAGTTATCGAGAATGATAACAGTTGAATTTGTGGAGTTATATGCAACGTTCACAAGACCTGTCATACCGCTGTGCATGAATGTAGAGTCACCGATAACGGCAACAGACTTCTTCTCAGCCTCTGCGCCTCTTGCCTTGTTAAATCCGTGAAGTCCGCTGATAGAAGCACCCATGCAGATAGTTGAATCCATAGCACAAAGCGGTGCTGTTGCGCCGAGAGTGTAACAGCCGATATCGCCTGATACCATAACGCCCAGCTTATGCAGGCAATAGAACAGACCTCTGTGAGGACATCCCGGACACATAACAGGAGGTCTTACAGGCACGTTATCCTCAAATGTGATATACTCAGGCTTCTCGCCAAGTATCTTTTCGGCAACGATAGTCTGTGATATCTCGCCCATAAGGCTGAAAAGCTCCTTGCCGATAACGTTCACACCGTTCTTTTTGCAGTGTGTTTCGATAACATCGTCAAGCTCCTCAATAACATACACCTTTTCGCACTTTGCGGCAAAGTCCTTTATTATCTGAATTGGCATTGGGTTTACAATACCGAGTTTGAGATATGAAGCCTTGTCGCCCAGAGCTTCCTTTGCATACTGATATGAGATACCGCTTGTGATAACGCCTATCTTTGTATCGTTCATCTCTACCTTATTGAGCGGTGAATTTTCAGCATAATCAGCAATAGCTTTCATTCTTGCTTCAACAACAGGGTGACGGCGGATAGCGTTACCAGGCATCATAACATACTTCTGGATATTCTTTTCATATGGAATATTTTCCTTTTCCTCTCTCTCGCAAAGCTCAACGGCTGACTGAGAGTGAGAAACTCTGGTGGACAGTCTTACGATAACAGGAACATCGAACTTTTCAGAAAGCTCGAAAGCAGCCTTAGCAAACTCCTTGCACTCTCCTGAATCGGAAGGCTCTATCATCATTGTCTTAGAAGCGATAGCATGGTGACGTGAATCCTGCTCGTTCTGTGACGAGTGCATACCAGGGTCATCAGCGACAGCTATTACCATACCTGCCGTTACGCCTGTGTAGCCTGCTGTGTAAAGAGGGTCAGCGGCAACGTTAAGACCAACGTGCTTCATTCCGCAGAAGCTTCTTGCACCACCTATAGAAGCGCCAAGAGCCACTTCCATTGCCACCTTTTCATTAGGCGCCCACTCAGCATATACCTCGTCATATTTTGCAACAGCTTCTGTTATCTCAGTTGACGGAGTACCAGGGTAAGATGATACAACCTTACAGCCTGCCTCATACAGACC
>CDZK01049933.1_pt1 | contig 15720 bp, 11 predicted proteins | sample 557401 | NCBI WGS metagenome assembly CDZK01 (sample SAMEA3182108, study PRJEB8094) | gut metagenome | biome: human; feature: gut; material: Stool; isolation source: human stools | place: Canada | collected 2013-04-25 | reverse complement strand
ACGTCCGGTCCACCAGCACCACCGGCCGCACCGGAGAGGCCGAGCCATCCCGGATCAGCAGCGGCAACGCCACAAAATATCCGCGTTTTTCATGCAGCAGTCCCAGATTCCGCAGGTTCTCCACCACCGGGATCTTGTGGGAGAGCAGCGTGTTGTGGGCAGGGTCCTGGACCGCCCGGTCCTTATCCACGGAGAGCGTGTCCACGCCCACCATCCGCACGCCTTTTTCCACCAGATACGCAGCGGCAGATGCCCCCACGCCGGGGTAATCATGGCAGAACCGCTGGTCGTTGGGCCGGACGTCCCAGTACTGCATCCAGCCGAAATCGATCAAAACGCCGTCGCCGGGCCGGATCTCGCCATGGACCTTCTCCCAGGCCAAAAGGTGTTCCTTCTCCAGCGTCTCACCGTCTTTGAGGAAGGTGGCATCCACCGTGACACAGGGGCCCCAGAGCTTTTCCAGGGGCACGGCATCGATCATCTCGAAGCCGGGCTTATCAATGTAATGTCCGAAGGAATCCACATGGGTACCGTTGTGCTCGTTGAGGATCAGCTGGAAGTCATTGCAGCTGTCCCCCAGGCAGAACCCATGCCAGCGCATTTTATAAAACCGGGAGTGGCTGGGATGGGCCGGCATCCCCTCCTCCAGGTACTGCCCCACTTCCACGACTTCCATATCCTTGACGGCCTCACACAGCTGCAGCAAACTCATTTCAAATGCCTCCTACTCTGTACGGGCGCGTTTACGCGCTCTGTTTCTTTCCTCTGCCGTAAGCCAGCAGGATGATGAGGATGATGGCGCCGTTGACGATCTCACGGCCCGCCTCCGCAATATTCAAAATGATCAGGATGCTCTGGATCAGGTAGATGATCACAACACCGCCCATGGTCCCCAGATAGCCGCCGTGGCCGCCCAGGATGGAGGTGCCGCCGATGACCACCGCCGCGATGGAGATCAGCTGATAGCTGTCGCCCATGGTGTAGTTGGGATAGCCCAGGTGGCCGATCAGCAAAATGCCTGCCACAGCCATCATCACGGAGGCGATCACATACACGCCCACCAGCACTACCCGGGTGTTGATGCCGGACAGGTCCGTCACCCGGGGGCTGCAGCCCACAGCGAATATCTTACGGCCAAACGTAGTTTTCTTCAACAGAAAAATCGTGGCAATACCCAGCGCCACCCACAGCAGCACGCAGTAGCGGATGCCCAGAAAACTGTCCTTGGCCAGTGCCGTCACCACAGCGGTGGACTCGCCCTTCAAAACGCCCTGGGTGTAGAGGAACGTGGCGCTCATCAAAATGGAGTTGGTGGCCAGGGTCATGACCATGGGCGTGATCTTGAGGTACGCTACGCCCACGCCCTTGAAAAGTCCCATGAGGACGCCCACCAGCATGGCCGCCGCAAAGCCGATCCAGCCGTTGCCGGTCTCCTTGGTGGTCTGGGCGAACACGCACGCGGAGAAGGTGACGCTGTACGCCACGGACAGATCCGCGCCGCCGGTGAGGATGATGAGGGTCTGACCGATGCAGATGATGCCCAAAAAGCAGCACAGCACCAGGGTGGACATGATGTGGCTGGGCTGCAGGTAGTTGGGCTCCAGAATGCCGGAGACCAGGTACAGTCCCACCATCATGACGACCAGCCGGAGGCCGGTGGATTTTACGACTGCCTTCCAGTCCAAACTTTTTGCCGCCATCTCAGTTGGCCTCCTTTCCGGCCACAGCCTGTGCCCGTTCTCTCTTTTGCTTGAAGAACTCCGTGAAGAAGCCCACCGACAGCGCCAGGATCAAAATGATGCCCTGGACCAGGTTCTGGTAGTAAGAGGAAATGCCCCAGAAGATCAGCAATCCCACGATCAGGGAGAGGATCATTGCGCCGGCAATGGAGCCGAAGTAGGAACCCTTGCCGCCTGCCAGGGACGCGCCGCCCAGCACCGCCGCGGCGATGGAGTTGTTGGTGAAGTTGTTGGCCGCAGTGGGGTCGCCGGAACGGGTCTGGGCCGTCAGCAGCACGCCGCAGATGGCGGCGCACAGTCCCGCGATAGAGTAGGCGATGAGCTTGGAGCGGTTGATCTTGATGCCGTTGAGGAATGCCGCCTTCTCGTTTCCGCCGATGGCGTAGAGGGCCTGGCCCGCCCGGCTCTTCCGGTAGGGGATCCAGATGAGGAAGATGGCCAGCAGCAAAATCAGGGCGGACATGGGGAAGACGCCGAAGATCCGTCCGGTGAAGAAGCGGGCGAACTCCGAGGGCACGTCGCCGCCGGGGGTGGGCCGCACATAGCGGGCAAGGCCGCTGAAAATGGAGCCGGTGGCCAGCGTCACCACGATGGGCTGCAGCCGTCCGTAGACCACCATGCACCCGTTGAAGAGGCCTGCCAGCACGCCCACCAGCAGCACGATCACGATGGTGGCCGCGCCGCCCACCACGATGGAGCCGCCCAGGGCGTTGGTGACGGGCATATAGATGGTGGCCGCCACACAGTTGGTAAAAATGATCAGGTTGCCCACCGACAGATCAATGCCCGAGGTCAGGACGATCACCGTCTGGCCCAGTGCCGCGATGCACAGCGTGATGACCTGGTTGAAGATGGACTGGGGCCCATACACGGTGAAAAAGTCGGCCTGGTTCGCAGCAAACAGCACCAGCACCACCGCCAGCACGCAGTATGCCACCACGCACTCCGCGTTCCGCTTCAAAAACAGCTTCGTTCTCTCATTTCTCATTGGTTCCGCCTCCTACGCCGATGGACTGGGTGATGATGTTCTTCTCCGTCACCTGGTCACCCTCCAGCTCCGCCGCGATCCGTCCCTCATAAAATACCAGCACCCGGTTGCACAGCAGCAAAAGCTCCGACATCTCCGTGGAATAGAAGACGATGGAGTATCCCTCCTGGGTCAGCTGGGCCATCAGATGATAGATCTCGGTCTTGGTGCCGATGTCGATGCCCCGGGTTGGGTCCGAGAGCAGCACGATCTTCGCCTTGGTGGAAAGGGCCTTGGCGATGACCACCTTCTGCTGGTTGCCGCCGCTGAGGCTGCCCACCGGCAGATCCGCGCTGTGCACCTTGATGCTCATGCGCTCAACAGCATCGGCGATCACGCCCTTCTCCTTTTTCCCGGAAAGCACGCCGGAGTTGGAGATGCTCTTGAGACACATCATGGTGATGTTTTCACCGATGGACCGGGAGAGGATCAAACCGTCGTTTTTCCGGTCCTCCGGGATGAGCACGATGCCGTGGGAGAGGGCCTCCCGCTCGTTGCGCAGGCGGACCTGCTTGCCATCCACGTAGATCTCACCGGTGTCGAATTCGCCGTCGCCGAACAGAGCGTGGAGCAGCTCCACCTGTCCGTGGCCGGAGAGGCCGGCAATGCCCAGGATCTCGCCCTTTTTCAGTTTGAGATTCAGGTTGTGCAGGCAGGTGCCCTTGGAGGCGTTTACCAGCTCCAGGGCCGTCTCCGTCTCGCTGCCCTTGGGCTTTTCCAGAGACGTTTCCGCGCTCTTCTTGCCGGAGATGTGCTCCACGATCTCCTCATCCCCCAGTTCTCCCCAGGGGAAGGTCATCACGTACCGGGCATCCCGGAAGATGGTGGCCCGGTCCGCCACCTGGCGCAGCTCATCCATGCGGTGGGAGATGAACAAAATGCCCTTTCCCTGTTCCTTGGTGAGCTTGTGCATCATCTCAAAGAGCCACTTGACCTCTTTTTCGCCCAAGGCGGAGGTAGCCTCGTCCAGGATCAGCACATCCGGGTCCTTGTAGAGCGCCTTGGCGATCTCCACCAGCTGCATCTGGCACAGCGTCAGATTGCGCACCATGACCCGGGGATTCAGATCCAGCCCGATCTCCTGCAAAAAGGCCTGGGCCTTGTCGTAGATCTGGCGGAAGTTGATCCGTCCGAACCGGTTCCGGGGCTCATTGGCCAGGAAGATGTTCTCCGCCACGGAGAGGTCCTGGATCAAGGACAGCTCCTGGAACACCGCCGCGATCTTGTGGGCCTGGGCGTCCTGGGCGCTGTTGATGTCGATCTTCTGCCCCTCCATGTAGATGTCGCCGCTGTCCCGGGCGGTGACGCCGCAGATGATCTTGACCATTGTGCTCTTTCCGGCGCCGTTTTCGCCGATGAGCACATGGGTCTCGCCCCGATAGCACTTCATCTGGGCGTCGTTGAGTGCCACGATGCCGCCGAACCGCTTGCTGATGTGAGCGGTCTCGATCAGCGGGACCATGGTCTCCTGCCCGGGCGCCGCGCCGGCGGCGCCCTCTTCAATAATCTGTTTCATGTACAAAGCTCCCCCTACTGTATCCATAACGTGGGGAGGGGCCGTCTCCTTTCCTTTTGAAACAGCCCCTCCCCTGAACTATCCAATTATTGGGGCACCCTGTCAGTTGGGAGCCACATCTTCAATGGTAAGATTCCAAGTGTTGTTGTTATCCGTCCAGTCGCAGACAAAGCCGCCTTCCTGATCGGGCTGATACCATTTCTCCTCGGCTTCTTCCTTGCTGGAGCAGGTGGGCAGATCCACGTAGGTCATGGGCTCAACTTCCTCGCCGTTGAGGACCTTCAGCGCCACATCCACCGCGGCCGCGGCCAGGTAGGGAGGCTGCGCGGTGCAGAAGGCGTCCAGATCCATCTCGACCCAGTCCTTCATGAAGGAGTTGAACATCTCGCCCTCGGAGATGGGAACCGTTGCGGGATCGATGCCGTTTTCCACCAGGGACTGCACGATGGCGTGACCGCCGCCGCCCTCGGAGAGGATACCGTCGATCCCCTGGGAGGCATAGGCGCTCATCAGGTTGGACATGACGGAAGCGGTGGTGGAGTCATCCCACTTGCCGTAGCCGTCGCCCAGGACCTTGATGCCGGGGTAATTGTCCAGAACGCTCTGCATGCCCTCGGTGCGGTCCAGGGTCACCTGGTTGCCCTCAATGCCCTTGATCCACAAAATGTTGCCTTCGCCGCCCATGCGGTCCGCCAGGGACTGGGCCAGAAGCCGGCCGTACTCGAACTGGTCGGTGTTGACATTGTAGACCAGGTCGGAGTCCACCGTGGTATCGAAGCAGACCACCACGATGCCCCGCTCTGCGGCCTCCTCCAGAACGGACTGCAGGCCCGTTGCGGAAGCGGCGATGCAGACGATGGCGTCATAGCCCTCGGACATCATGTTGCGGATCTCATTGATCTGTGCCTGCACATCGTCGCCGGCGCTGGAAGAATAGGCCTTGGACAGCACGCCCTGCTCCACCAGGTCAGCGGTGTACGCGTCGAAAATGTTGACTGCGGCGGTACGCCACGCGTTGCCCACGTAGGAGTTGCTGAAGGCGATCTTGTAACCGCCGTTATCGCTCTCCGCGCCGCCCTCATCCGTGGTCTGCTCCTGACCGCCGCAGGCTGCCAGACTCACCATCATGCAAAGTGCCATCAACAACGAGACTAACTTCTTCATACGCTTTCCTCCTCAATTTTCGTCTCTTCCAATTTCCCTGTGATCATTAAGAGGCAGGGATACCTCTTTGCAACATTTGCTTATTCCGTCTCCGCCACCATGGTCACCGGAGCACTGTCCACGCCCCGCACCAGCAGCGGCAGGGCAAAGACCCGCTTGAGCGTTTTTCCCACCACCGGCGCCATATTGACATCCTCGATGCCGCAGATGAACCGTCCGTCCTTCCCTCGGAACAGGATCCGGTGGGCTTCGTTTCCGTCCTCCTGGTCACTGAAGGACGCCAGGGACACAAAGTCCACTGCCAGCGCCCGCAGCCCGGTCCCGTGTTCCACCAGCCAGGCGGCGCAATCCGATCCGATGCCCGGTCCGTTCCGCTCAAAGAGCGCCTCGTTTTCCAGCCGCAGGCGGGAAAAACCGGTGTAGATCATCAATAGGTCGCTCCGGGCGATGTCCCCGGCATAGGGCTCCAGATCCGCGGCCGTCACCTTTTCGCCGGCCCCCTTGGGGATCTCCAGCAGCAGCGGCCGCTCAAAAATGAAGCGGTCCAGATCCAACTCCGCGATGGGCGTTCCCGACGCCAGATAATGGTTGGGTGCATCATAATGGGTGCCTACGTGATTATACAGACTGATGATCGAAGTGTTGGCCACATCCCCTTTGGCGATCTGCAGTTTTTTCTCCAGCTGGAGCTGCGGACTGTCCGGCCAGGCCGGCATATGCGCCTCAATGGGATAGGATAACAAGTGGTACATGATAACCGCCTCCCGTAAAATCTGTCGTTTGGCACAGGGCGTTGGGTTACTCACATTTTAGAGCAATGTTCACGTTCCGAGAATGAAAATCCTTTCAATTTTTGGTAAGATTTTTAGATTTCGTGTCGAATTTAACAGTTTTTTCCGGAATCCTGTCGTATCCGGTCGTTTTTTGCCGTTTTCCCGCAGGTCCCTTCCGTTCTCCTCACCGTGCACGCCCCGCCCGGACAGAGCTGCCAGTCCTCAGTTTATGGGAAACTCCCCGCAACTATGTCCGGCAGCAGCTGCGCTTCACCGATGCAGGCGCAAAAAAGAAAATGGCGCCGGTCTGGGAAGGGAATCCTTCTCAGACCAGCGCCGTTTCGCCTGTCGTTTTGATGCTCTGTTTTGATAAATGCGGCTGCGCGCCCCGGAGCCTCTGCTGTCCTTATTTTTTCAGCAGCCGCCACAAGGTGGTACGGCTGATCCCCAGGCGTTTCGCCGCGGCAGTCTGATTTCCGCCGCTCTCCTCCAGCACCCGCAGCGCCACATCCCGGTCGATCTCCTGCAGGGGGCGGTTCAGATCCAACGGGGCCGGCGAGTTCTCCTCCCGGAAGGTAAATACACCCACATGCCGCTCTTTCCCGAGGATCCGCCGGACGTCCCCTGCCGTAATGATCTGATTGGAAGCCGTCACGGTCAGCTCGCTCATGACCCGTCGGAACTGGGCGTAATTGTGGGGCCAGCGGAAATTTTGCAGCAGCGCCGTGGCCTCCGGTTCCGCCCCCAGGATGGGCCGGGGAAGGCTGGCGTTCAGGTGACTGATAGAGAGCCGCACCAGTTCCGGGATCCGGGCGGACATCTCCCGCAGCGGAGGCAGGTACAGGGAGAGGCAGTTGAGCTTATCGCGGAACAGCGCTCCCACTTCCGAGACATATTCTCCCGGCTGGCAGACGCAGGAGAACATGACCCGGTTACGGCGGCAGATCTCCATTTCCAAAAGGGCTTCCAGCAGCTGCTGCCCGTGTTCCCGGGAAAGGGCATCGATGTTGGAAAAGTAAATGGTGGTCTTTTCATCCGCCAGCGGCGAGTTGTGGTGTTCCAGCAAAAACGTCCAGCTCTTGTCATTGAGCAGGCTGCAGTTGACCGTCACCAGAGGGTTATTGCGCAGCTGCCCCCGCAGATAGAGGGCGCTGACCATGCTCTGCTTTCCGGTGCCGTCCTCCCCGGTGACCATCACCGGGGCACTGCTCTGGCTGATCTTTTCCACATCGTCGTGGAAATCGCTGATGGTGCCCGCAAAACTGAAGATACTGTTGTAAAACGCGTTTTCCGCCTCCGGCCGGGTGGAGAAGTGGATCCCGGCCTGGTTTGGAGACAGCGGTGTCTTGCGGGCGACGAAAAAGAACGCGATCAGGGACAATCTTCCGGACGTGATGCGTCGGGAGCGAATGGAGTACGTCATCCCGTTGAGATTGCGGACGATCCGCCGTTCGCTCTCCCGCCGGGACTCCGGCAATTCCCTCTGCAGCAGCGCCATCAGCTCCGTGGAGGACTCCTCCAGCGTGGATAGGAACAGTCCCCCCGCATCGTCAAACACCACCGTCTGCCCGATCTGGCCGCTGATAAGCTGGCGGAAAAACAGGTTCTCGTCCCGCAGCCGCTCCTGACTTCCGCACAGCTGCAGCGCATACTGAAACGCCTGCCGGACGCTCTCGATACCGGAGGTAATCAAAAAGGAGTTGAGCCCCAACCGCTTGGCGGTGGTGTTGGCCACCACATCGCACAAAATGGTCTCGTAGCTGGCTGCCTGCAGCCGCTGCAGCGTGGGCTCCACCTCCTCCGGGGAGTCGATGGTGAGAATATCAATATTATAATTCATCAGCTGGCAGAGCATCTGGGCATTGCGGGTAATGTTGTCGTAGGAGACCATGGCAGTCCTTCCCACCGTCGGATCCGGCTGATCCGCCAATTTCAATGTACAAAGAAGGTCGTACATGGACACTTCGATCTCGATCACCGGCAGGGAAAGCTGCTGACGCAGCATCTTGGCCGTACCGCCCCGGGAGATCACCACATCGTAGTTCCCGTGGAAATTGCGCTTTGCGATCTCCACGCCCTGTTGCAGGTCTCCTACATGCAGCGTCAGGTCCATCTGCGGAAATTCTTCGGCCACCCGCGACATCACCGCCGCGATTCCCTCATAGGGTGCGATCCCCAGGACATGGATGTTCGACTGCATTCGCACTCACACCTTTCTAAAAAGCGGCGCTCGTTTTCCCCCGTTTCCACGCCGTCTCAGATCGTTCCTATTTGAAACACATTATACCAAATTCACAAAAGTACTGCAATAGGTTTTCTTTGTGTTTCATAAATAAACGAATATTTTTTAAAAAAGAATTGTACACCCCCCTGTTTTTTTGTAGTATAAGGCAAAAGATGTTAGAAAAACCGATCGTTTTTTTGAATTGTTTCTCTTGTGTACAATTTCCCCTGATTTTGTGTTTCAAATATAATCACTTCTTTTGGACACCTCGGAAAAATTCACAGTCCCGCAGGGTAAATCTCCGGAACGTCTTCCGGTTTACAGGCAGACAGCAGATCTATCCCTCAGAAAAGGAGGCGGTGCACACGCACAGACCAATCCCCCCTCATATTAAATTTAGAAAGGGAGAAAGCAAATGGAAGCGAAAGAAAGCAAAAAAGCAATGTCCTTGGGAAAAAAGTCCATCATCGGTCTGATTGCCGGTTTGATCATCGGCGGCATTTTGTGTTTTGTGCCCGCGGGAACCATCCGCGATGATTTCCTCATCGGCACGGTGTTCAACATTGTAGGCAACGGCTATCTGAACCTCATCAAAATGACCATCGTTCCCTTCGTGTTTGCATCCCTGGTCATGGGCATCTCCTCCGCCACGGATGTCAAGCAGGTGGGACGGATCGGCTCCAAGATCCTGCTGATCTATATGTGCACCACGGTGGTTGCCTCTATGGTAGGCATTGCGGGCGGCATGATCCTCAAGCCCGGCGTAGGCGTGAATTTGGGCACCTTCGATCTGAGCACCGAGTTCACCCAGGTGGAAACCTCCTTCGCTGACGTGGTTTTGAATTTCATCCCCACCAATATCGTGGCCTCTTTTGCTGAAGGCGACATGATCCACATCGTGCTCTTCGCCGTGTTCGTGGGCATTGCCATGAGCCTTCTGGGAGAAAAGGCGGAGCCGGTGCGGAAGTTCAACGAGTCCTTCGGCAACGTCATGCTCAAGATCGTCAATATCGTCATGGCTCTGACTCCTTACGGCGTCTGCGCTCTGATGGCCACCACCGTTGCAAACCTGGGCTTCGACATCATCGTCACCCTGGCCAAGTACTGCGTCTGCGAGATCTCCCTGTTCTTCCTGTACGGCTTCATCGTCTACGGCCTGCTCTTTACGATCTTTACCAAGCAGAACTTCCTGAAGCTGCTCAAAAAGTACAGCAAGATCGCGCTGGTGCCTTTCTCCACCTCTTCGTCCAACGCCACCATCCCCTACTCCATCCAGTTCTGCCGGAGCGTGGGCGTGTCTGAAAAGGTTGCCGCGTTCACCATTCCCCTGGGCGCTACGCTCAACATGGACGGCACCGCCATCATGCAGGGCATGACCGTCGTCTTCGTCTCCCAGCTCTATAACATCGATCTGACCTGGACGATGCTCTTCACCCTCATCATCACCATTACCCTGGCCACCGTGGGTTCTCCCGGCATGCCCGGCGTCGTGATGGTCACCCTGACCCTGGTCCTGCAGTCCGTGGGATTCCCCCTGGAGGTCATCGCCATCATCGTGGCCATTGACAAATTCCCCGATATGTTCAAGACTGTTCTCAACGTCCTGGGCGATACGATCTGCACCATCATCGTGGCCAACAGTGAAAAAGAGTTCAAGGCGGATGTATTCAATGATCTGGCTCCCGCCGAGGGCGGCACGGAGCTGCTGTAAGAAGTTTATCGTTCACAGTTGTTAAAGGAGTGCATCATGGTTATTCACAGCGAATTTTTAGACAGTCTCGGCCCCTCCTCCATCCGCAGCATCACTGCGAAGATCCGGGATAAGGCCAAAGAGGGCATCCAGGTGGTCTCCTTCGCCGGCGGTCTGCCCAGCAAGGAGTTTTTCCCCACCCATGATCTGGAGGAGATCTGCCACAAGATTCTCTCCGATGAAGGGGGCGAGGCGATCCAGTACGCCGCCTCCGACGGATACGATCCCCTGCGGATGTATCTGGTGGAATTTATGAAGCGCTATCAGGTCAACGACATCAATTACAAGAACATCCTCATTACCAGCGGTGCCCAGCAGGGCCTGGCTTATCTGGCCAAGGGCCTGATCACCCCCGGTTCTGTGGTGGTTACGGAAAATCCCTCCTATCCCGGCGCGCTGGATACCTTCCGGGCCTACGGTGCCCAGGTGGTAGGCGTCAAGATGGACGACGACGGCATGAACATGGATATGCTGGAGCAGGTCCTGGCCGCGCACGCGGGAAAGGTGGCCTTCATCTACACCATCGCCGATTTCCAGAATCCCATGGGTATCAGCATGTCCATTGAAAAGCGCAAGCGGATCGTGGAGCTGGCCCAGCAGTTCGACACCTTCATCGTGGAGGACGGCCCGTACAGCCTCATCAGCTTCAACGGCACCGTCATGCCCGCCATCAAGAGCTTCGACACCTATGGACGGGTCATTTACTCCGGCTCCACCTCCAAGACCATCGCCCCCGGTCTGCGGATCGGCTGGCTCATTGCCGACGAGGAGAGCATCACCAAGCTGGTCTATCTGAAGATGCGGGACGACCTGCAGGTCAACAACATGGCCCAGCGGCAGGTGCTCCAGTACATGCGGGACTATGATTTTGACGGCCACCTGCAGCAGGTCATCGGCGTGTACAAGCAGCGCCGGGACGCCATGGTGGAATCGATCCGCGCCAGCTTCCCCGAGGGTACCAAGGTCATCGTCCCCGGCGGCGGTCTGTTCATCTGGGTGGAACTGCCGGAGGGCAACGACACCCTGGAGATGTTCGACTATGTCTTCCAGAAAAACATCGCCTATGTACCGGGCGTGTTCTTCTGCCCCGATGGCAGCGGCAAGAACGCCATGCGTTTGAACTTCTCTACCACCGGCGAGGAAAAGATCCGGGAGTGCATCCCCATTCTGGGCGACATGATCAAGGCCTATATCAACGGGAAGAAGTGACATTGGCCAGAGACAATCTGGCCATGGATCGGATGCGCGGCTCACTAAAACCCTAAGCCCTTTTGACAGGGGGAGTCAGCGTCAATTTGGCGCTGACTCCCCCTGTGTCCGACAGCTGCAAAAATTTCCGCAAATGCATTGGATCCTAAAGTAAACTTTTGTAAAATTAAGCCAGTGGATTGGCAATGCTCCGGCAGCAGTTTCTGACTCACGGCAAAAGCCGCCGCGCTGCGGAGCGCTTTCAAAAACGAACTTCCGTGAGGTGCGTATGGTAGAGCTACTGATTTTGGCCGATGATTTTACCGGCGCGCTGGACACCGGCGTGCAGTTTGCGGCCAGGGGCGCTTCCACCACAGTGGTGACGGACCCCAACTTCGACTTTTCCAAAGCGGACCCGACCACGCAGGTTTTGGTCATGGACGCCGAGACCCGGCATCTGCCTCCCCGGGAGGCATATCGGGTGATCTACCGGGCAGTGCAGAACGCTCTGTCGTCAGGCGTCTCCTACATCTATAAAAAAACGGATTCCGCGCTGCGGGGCAATGTGGGCAGCGAGTTGTCAGCGGCCATGGCAGCCGCCGGTGCGGACCGGCTCCCCTTCATTCCCGCGTTTCCCAAAACCGGGAGAGTCACCCGGCGGGGCATTCATTACATTCAGGGCGTTCCGGTAGCGGAGAGCGTATTCGGCCAGGACCCCTTTGAGCCGGTGCGCTTTTCCGACGTGCGGCAGATCCTCGCCCAGCAGGCGGACGTCCCGGCGGTACTCTGGGACGAGATGGAAGAGGGCCAGACCGGCATCGCAATATTCGACGCGGAGACGGACGAGGACCTCCGGCGCATCGGGCAGCAGCTGGGCAAGGACCGTCTGCATCTAAGCGCCGGGTGTGCGGGATTCGCCGCAGTCCTGGCCGACCTTTTACAGCTCCGGGGAAAAACCCCGCCGGCACCGTCTCTGTATGCCCCGTTTTTTGTGGTCTGCGGCAGCGTGAACCTGGTAACACGCCGGCAGCTGGATCAGGCAGAGCGTTCCGGGTTCCGCCGTTTCCGCCTCACGCCGGCGCAAAAGCTCCACCCCGAGTGGGTCCAAAGCGAATCCTGTACCCAAGAGATCCGGCGGTGGCTGGAGGCAGCCCGGCAGGACCAGTTCTGCATCCTGGACACCAACGACCCTGAGGGCAGCCAGGCCACGCTGGGCGCCTCCCGGGAAAACGGCTGGACCATGCAGGACGTGCGGGTCCGGATCTCCACCACCCTGGGCACCGTAATGGAGCGCCTGCTCAGCGCGGGGCTGGAGGGCACGCTTTTGTGTACCGGCGGCGACACGCTGCTGGCCCTGATGCGGGCGGTGGGAGTCACCCAGCTCACACCGGTGCGGGAGCTTTTTGCCGGTGTAGTGCTGAGCAATTTTGTCTATCAGGGGAAACCCTATTCCATTATTTCAAAGTCCGGTGGTTTCGGAGAGCCTGACCTGCTCTGTCAGCTGGCCGCGCAGATCCAAACCCCATCGCAGGAGGAGGATAACATACCATGCTTACAAAGTATCAGCTGATGATGCCCCACGCCGTGTTCAGCGGCAAGGACGCCCTGGAAAAGATCCCTGAAATCCTGGCAGAAAACAAGGTCAGGCGCCTTGCTGTATTTGCCGACAAGGGCATTGAGGCGGCAGGGCTCTTGGAACTGCCCATGGCCCAAGTCCGCAAAAGCGGCGTGGACACGGTGATTCTGGACGACCTGCCGGCAGAGCCCTCCTACCTGGAGGCCCAAAAGCTGGTGGACCAGTGCAAGGCCTCCGGCGCCGACTTCATCCTGGCCGTAGGCGGCGGCAGCGTCATGGACACCGCCAAGCTGGCCAGCATCCTGATGACGGATGAATACGGCATCAAGGAGCTGCTGGACACGCCGGGCCGGGCCAAAAAGTGCATCAAGACACTGATGATCCCCACCACCGCCGGCACCGGCTCCGAGGCCACCCCCAACGCCATTGTGGCCGTGCCGGAAAAGCAACTGAAAGTGGGCATCGTCAACACCAGCATGATCGCCGACTACGTCATTCTGGACGCGGTGATGATCAAGCACCTGCCCCGGAAGATCGCCGCCGCCACCGGCGTGGACGCCCTGGCCCACGCCATTGAGTGCTGGACCTCCAACAAGGCCAACCCCTTCAGCGACCTCTATGCCCTGCAGGCGCTGGATATGATCCTGAACAACATCAAGCGGGCCTGTGACGACCCGGAGGCCATGGACGCCAAAAACCAGATGCAGCTGGCCAGCTTCTATGCCGGCGTAGCCATCACCGCCTCCGGCACCACCGCCGTCCACGCCCTCAGCTATCCTCTGGGCGGCAAGTACCACATCGCCCACGGCGTCTCCAACGCCATTTTGCTGGCCCCGGTGATGCGTTTCAACGAGCCCGCCTGCCGCGGCCGGCTGGCCGCGGCCTATGACCGCTGCATTTGCGGCGGCGCGGAGACTACCGAGGAAAAGAGCGCCGCGGTCATCGCCCGCCTGGAGGACATCGTCAAGCACCTGAACATCCCCACCAGCCTCTCGGAGTTCGGCGTTCCCAAGGAGGACCTGGATGCGCTGGTGGCCTCCGGCATGGAAGTCACCCGGCTGCTGGTGAACAACATGCGCACGGTGACGCCTGAGGACGCCCGGCGGATCTATCAGGAAGTCCTTTGAGAATCGATTGAAAAGGAGCGCATACAAACCATGAACAATCCTGCCATCAAGGGCATCATCACCCCTATCATCACCCCCATGAACCCGGATGAGAGCGTCAACCTCCCGGAGCTGCGCAATCAGATCGAGCGGCAGATCGCCGGGGGCGTCCACGGTATCTTCTGCTTCGGCACCAACGGCGAGGGCTACATCCTCAGCACCCAGGAGAAAGAGGAGATCCTGGAGGCCACCATCGATCAAGTGAAGGGCCGCGTGCCCGTTTATGCCGGCACCGGCTGCATCTCCACCCGGGACACCATTTACATGAGCCGCCGGGCCCAGGAGCTGGGTGCCGACGTTCTCTCCATCATCACCCCCAGTTTTGCCGCCGCCAGCCAGAAGGAACTCTATGACCACTACTGCGAGGTGGCAAAGCACGTGGACCTCCCCATCGTGCTCTACAACATCCCGCCCCGCACCGGCAACAAGCTGCTGCCGGAAACCGTGGCGAAGCTGGCCCGGGACGTGGATGTGATTCAGGGCGCCAAGGACTCCAGCGGCGATCTGGAAAACCTGAAGGCCTACATCCGTCTCACTCAGGACGTAGGCAAGCCTTTTTCCGTGCTGGCTGGAAACGACGGTGCCATCCTCACCTGCCTGAAAGAAGGCGGCGCCGGCGGCATCGCAGGCCGGGCCAATCTGTATCCCAAATCTCTGGCATCCATCTATAACAGCTTTGTGGCCGGGGACATTGCGCAGGCAGAGAAACTTCAGGACGCCGTAGCGACCCTCCAGCGGGTGTTCCGATTTGGCAACCCCAACACCGTCATCAAAAAGGCTGTGGCCATGCTGGGCTATCCGGTGGGCGACTGCCGCAGGCCCTTCAACTACCTGTGCGATGAAGGGATCGCCGAGCTGCAGGCGGTTTTGAAGGAGAATGCGGAGAAGGGGCTTTGCTGAGAGGCCCGTTTCCCGTCTGGAATAAGGAGGCATACGAAATGCAAAATCTACCGATTCTCGGAATTACCATGGGTGATCCCTTCGGCAACGGCCCGGAGATCACCGTCAAGGCCCTTTCGGACAAGAGCGTCTATGACCGCTGCTGTCCCCTGGTGGTGGGCGACGTCTCCTGCATGGAGTACGCCGCCCGGGTGGCGAAGACCGTCTCCGGCATCGACATCCGGATCCGTCCCGTCCACGCCGTCAGTGAGGCCCGCTTTGAATACGGCACCATCGACGTCTACGACATGGGCATCGTCCCCGCCGCAAAGATCCCCGGCGACCCGGCCGATCCCAAGCCCTTTGGTCTGGGGGCCACCTCTCTGGGCGGCGAGGCATCCTTCCGGTATGTGGTGAAGGTCATCGAACTGGCCATGGCCGGAGAGGTGGACGCTACCATCACCAACGCCCTGAGCAAAGAGGCCATCAACATGGCCGGCCACCACTACTCCGGCCACACGGAGATCTACGCCGACTATACCCACACCTCCAAGTACACCATGATGCTGGCCCACGAGGACCTGCGGGTGGTCCATGTGTCCACCCACGTCTCTTTGCGGGAGGCCTGTGACCGGGTGAAGAAAGACCGGGTCCTGGACGTCATCCGCATCGCCGACGCCGGCTGCAAGGCCATCGGCATCAAGGAGCCCAAGATCGC
>CDZK01000477.1_pt1 | contig 15847 bp, 9 predicted proteins | sample 557401 | NCBI WGS metagenome assembly CDZK01 (sample SAMEA3182108, study PRJEB8094) | gut metagenome | biome: human; feature: gut; material: Stool; isolation source: human stools | place: Canada | collected 2013-04-25 | reverse complement strand
ACCCGTCGATATACCCGTCGGACGTAAATACGAGCGTCAGTTTCTTTTCGCTGCGGTCCGCGCGGTTTATCCCGCCGTTATCCCAACTCATTGCTTCGGCGTTCTGCACTTTGGACATTTGCCCGAAGAGCGCCAGAGGAGTCATAGCGAGTAGGAAAAGTGCTTTTCTCATTTCTTTTTACTTAAGGATTAAAGTTTTATGAATATTTTCTTTATGTACAATATGCGGGCAAGCAGCCAGAATACGATTATGTAGAACAGTGCGAACAAAAGCGAAGCGAACCGTAGGTCGTCGGTGACCAACCCGCCAAGCGGTATGAATATCGTTTTGAACAGATACGGCTGCATGGATATCATACCGCCGTCGTAAGGCACTTTTATAAGAGCAAGAGTCTTTGCCACCAGACCTGCCATGACGAATATGAACAACGGGTTCATGCCGAAAGTGAGCAGGGGATTGGTCCATTTGTCTTTTTTGGATACGTCTATCACGTATATGAACATACCCAACAGTACCGAAGCCCATCCGCACGAGAAAAATACATATGAACTGGTCCACAGAGGTTTGTTTATAGGAAATGCCAGGTCCCATGCCAGTCCCGCCATTATACCTGCCGCGCCCCAGAACATCAGCTGTTGGCTGGCCAGCAGTTTATCCTGCGTTTTTCCGATGCAGCGTCCTGCCATATATCCGAATATGATGTTCACCATAGCGGGCAGTGTGGAAAGCAAGCCTTCGGGGTCGAAGGCAGTGCCGTAACCTTTATAAAGGTGCGCAGCTCCCATAACCCACAGGTCGAAACGTTGCGCGGCGTTGCCGGTAACGTCCATGAAACTTTCTCCGTTGTAAAAGGCGTGCAGTATGGCCCAATAGCCCAGCAATATAGCAGCTGCCGCAGCTAGTATGTATTTCGCTTTTTTAAGGCCCAGTATCAGCAGTCCGGCAAGCCCGTAGGCCAGGCCTATGCGCTGGAGAACTCCCATTATACGTATCGTTTCGAGGTTTTTCATGGCCGGAAACGAAAATTCCATGCCCAGGAATTCGTGCGGGACCATTTCTATCGGGAAGCTGAAAAACGGATACCACGTCAGTAGGAAACCCACTGCGAATATTTTAAACGCACGTGTCACCACTTTTGTGCCCAGCCCTCCTGAAAAACGGTGTCCTCCTTTGTCAAACACGAACCACATCGATGCCCCGACTATGAACATGAAAAACGGGAATACCAGATCGGTAGGCGTACATCCGCTCCATGCCGCGTGTTTGAGCGGAGGGTATATGGCTCCCCATGTGCCTGGATTGTTTACAGTAATCATTGTCGCAACCGTCAGTCCGCGCAGTACGTCAATGGATTTTATGCGTTCTTTTCTCTCCATCGCATTTTCTTTTAAGAATTCTTTATGTAATCCCGTAAACTTGGTGTTGTCTTTACACCGAAAAAGCAAATTTAAGTCTTTTTTCCGTAAAAATCTTCACTTGGCCTTATTTATATATCGTTATCGGGATAAAGGCCCGGATGCTGGCGCATCGGCTCGGTTATCAGTGTATTATGATTGCGTTAATGATAAAAAAAAGGGGAGAGTACCGGAAAAAAACGTAAATTTGAACACTCTTGCGGAGCGTACGTACACCTTGGAGGCCGTGTGTTGGTATGGCGGATGGTGCGCGTTATAAAATATTTATGATATGAACAAACTTATGATACTTACCGGGGAACCCCTGACCAGAAGCATATTGGCGAATTTTTTCGACGGTATTTCCGATTTTTGTGTGGAAGGCAGTTTCGAGGATGTTCCGGGCCTGCTTTCCGCCGTGCAAAATTCGCAGGTGGATGTGTTGTTTGCAGATGCGGAATACGCTATGCAGGGCAATTTCCTTCCGTTGATCAATCCCTACGGGGCGAAACGTCCGTTGATAGTATTGCTGGCGCGTGACGGCCAGGCCGCAGCAAAAAGCTACGAGATGCAGAATGTGATAGATTACGTGATAAAACCGTCCACTCCGGAGAGGCTTTTCCTTTCCCTTCAGAAAATACGCATGCAACTTTCGCTGATAAACGCCTATGAGGCAGTGGGCGCTCCACATTCCCCCCGCAGGGACTATGTATTTATAAAGGTGAACAAAAAGATGGTAAAATTATCCCTGGATGAGATATTATATGTCGAAAGTGTAAAGGACTACATAAAAATAGTCACGGAAAAGAAAAGTTTTCTTGTATATAATACGCTGACAAATTTTACCGCCTCGCTGCCTGAGGGACGATTTGCCAGGATACACCGCTCTTACACCGTTTCCGTCGACAAAATAGACGCCATAGAAGGAAATACGGTTGAGATTATGACCACACGTCTGCCTTTTTCCCGTAAATACATAGCGGAGAACCAGCTGAAGGTTTTTAAATAAAATTTTAACATGTCTGTATCTTTACGAAGCGGCTTTGTTTTTAACAAAAAACAGGGCAAATCCGTTTGTTTGTAAAAAATAAACAGTCCTTATTCTTTTGTACGCGGCTGATAAATAGTTTATTGTGTGTGAAGCTTGTTTTATGATAGCAAAATTTTTACAGTGTATTAAAGTTTTAAAACCCTTTCTCTGGGCTGTTTTAATAATGTATTCACCAATTGTTTATCGGATGCTTTAACTGTTATTAATGGGTTAATAGTTGTTTTTTAAATGTTAAAATATGCTTTTGGTCTAAAAAATAGCTAAAGAATTAAAACCGGGAGGCCATTATGGTGTATTAATTACATTTTAAGGTGTATCTTTGCTCAAAATGAGTTGTCGGATGCTATTATAGTTAAAACACAGACTGTAGCTGAAGTATTCATTAACACAAGTGTAACATAATGAGATCGTTAAAGAGCCTGTTCTTTTTAGTTTTACTGTCCGCCTTTACAGGGTCGGCAGCGCAGAATATGCCTTCGTACGATACCGTACGGCTGGCTGTGTTCGCTGATTTGCATGTGAGCCCTGGTTCTGTTGCCGATGAAAACCTGTCGCAGGCGATAGAAAATGTCAATAGATCCGGATACGATTTCGTTATCGTGGCTGGCGACATTTCCAATGTAGGTTCTGATGCGGAACTTGAGAACGTCTTCAATAAACTTAGGGAGCTTACGGTCCCTTATTATCTGATCCCCGGCAATCACGAAACTAACTGGTCCGAGAGCGCGTGCCAGACAATAAACAAACTTTGGAAAAACGACCGCTTCGTGTTCGAGGCCGGCGATTATATCTTCATAGGATATTCCACTGGCCCTTATCTCAAGATGGGCGACGGCGTTGTAAAGAAAGAGGACATCATCTGGCTGGAACAGGAACTGGAAAAACGTTACAAACCTGGCAAGAAAGTAGTTTCTATAGCTCATTACCCTCTCGGCGAGGGACTTTCCAATTATAAGGATGTGACTTCCGTTTTGAAAAAATACAACACCGTAATACATATAAACGGACATCACCATACATTCAAACTCAGGAATTACGACGGCATACCCGGATTTATGGCAATGACCATGCTCGGCAAGCCTTCCGATAACGGCATATATAATTCCGTAGTATTTACACCGGATTCCATACGCATAGCAAGACATCAGGAAAAGAACGGTTATAAGGAAGAACTCGGATGGGTAATCCCGCAGAACGGCGACCGTTCCGAAATAGGCGAACCTATGCCGGGCGAATATCAGGAGCCTATGACCGGAGGATCGAAAGTCGTTCCTTTTTCTTATCAGGATTCCGCGTCCGTATTTACAGGGCCTTGTTTCCCTACGGCATCGACTGTCGTTTACGGTACTTCTCTGGGCCAGCTCAAATGTTTGGATATAAATACAAAGCGGGTGCTTTGGGCTACGCCTGAAGGGCCTACTATTTATTCTACGCCTTTTGTCGGCGCCGGAGTGGTGGTGGTAGGGCATGTGGACGGCGAAGTGGCCGGTTACAATCGCAAGAACGGCAAAAAAATATGGAGTTTCAACATAGGCTCTCCTGTTGTCGGTGACGGTGTGGCCGATGAGAACGGTTACGGTTACATCGGCGGCAGTTTCGGCGAATTTGTGAAATTCAACTGCAAGAACGGCCGTGTAGAATGGAAGAAGAAAATAGGCGAAGGCCTCATACAGGCAAAACCTGTGATATCGGACAATAAAATAATCTTCGGATGCTGGGATAAGTACCTTTATTGCGTTGACCGTAACGACGGCAGCGTAATATGGAAATGGACAAACGGAAGTCCTCAGAAACTGTACTCCCCCGGCAACGTAGTCCCCGCGGTAAGCAATGGAAAGGTGTTCATAGTGGCGCCCGACAGGAAGATGACGGCAATAAGCCTTACCGACGGCAAAGAACTTTGGAGAACAAACCTTCATACTGTACGCGAATCGATGTGCCTTTCGAGGGACGGAGAGAGAGTGTACGCCAAAACAATGAATGATGTGCTGATTTGCGTATCGACGGTTTCGGATGACTATCAGGTCCTCTGGACAGCCGATTGCAAATACGGTTACGAACACACTCCGTGTCCGCCTGTAGAATCGAAAAACGGCTTGGTTTTTCTATCCAACAGACGCGGGCAGGTATTTGCGGTGGAAGGTAAGACCGGAGCCGTAAAATGGTCGTTCGATGCGGGTAATTCCGCGGCGAACAAGATAGTGGAAGGCCCTGACGGAAGAGTCTGGATAACTCTGATAGAAGGCCGGATACTGTCAATAGAACCAATGGAAATTTTATAATGTAATAATCAACACTTTCCAATTTATTAAGTTAAAAACTTACACTAATGAAGCGTTTAATATTATTAATCTTTTGCCTGTCTTCAATAGTTTCTTGGGGACAGTCAATCAAGGGAAAGGTCATCGACGCCAAGACGAAGGAGACCATTCCTGGAGCGAATATCGCTGTACCGGGTGTAAAAGGAGTTGGAACATCGACGGATTTCGATGGTAACTTCTCGTTTACGCTTCCAGCGGGCAAGACACAGATAACGGTGTCTTTCGTTGGGTACAAGACAAAAACACAAAACGTTACTCCCGGTTCGACTGTTACGGTATCCCTCGAACAGGATGCGGCCATCCTCGATGACGTGGTTATCGTAGGTTACGGTACGCAGAAGAAGGAAAGCCTTACGGCAGCCGTTGCAACGGTGGACGTGGCCAAGGCAATCGACAGCCGTCCTGTGCCTGACGTAGCCCGTGCACTTCAGGGTTCTACTCCTGGTCTTACCGTACGTATCAACAACGGTGAGCTCGGTAGCGACCCGACCATCAACATCCGTGGTTTCATTTCTTCACTTCAGGGTTCTTCTTCTCCTCTTATCCTCGTGGATAACGTCGAGATACCGAGCCTTCTGTTCCTTAACCCGGATGACGTACAGTCCGTATCCGTACTGAAGGATGCTTCCGCAGCATCTATCTACGGTGCCAAGGCTGCCAACGGTGTGCTCCTTATCACTACCAAGCAGGGAAGCCGCACCGACGGTAAGGTTTCCGTATCCTACAGCGGTTCTTTCTCTATGAGAGGTAAGACTGAAAACCCTACGATGGCTCGTTTCGACGGTTATGAATACTCGATAGATTACTCTATGAGCCGCCGCAGCAAGACTTCCTGGGAATCCGGAGATCCTGTTTCTCAGGGTGCTTACTGGCTGATGAACAGCTGGGCGATGGACCGTGCCGAATACTGGGACAAGAACTGGAAAGGTAAAGTGGGTTCCGAACTGGTTTACGGTCGTGACTGGGAAACCAAGAGCATAAATGGCGGTATGCCATACAACTACGGTTATCGTACGTACGAAGGTACCGATGCGTTCGTTAAGGAATGGACGCCTCAGCACCAGCACAACATAACCATAGCAGGTAGCGCAGGTAAGACCAGCTACAACCTCGGTCTTGCATACATAAGCCAGACCGGTGTTCTGAAAAACACTGTCGACACTTATCAGCGTTACAATGCTTCTCTGTCCATCAACTCGGAAGTAAACAAATACTTCACCGTTAAGTCTTCTTTCCTCTTCACTAAGAGCGACAAGAACTACCCTGGCGGTATATCTTACGCTAACGACCCGTATTTCTACGCTTATCGTTGGAGCCCGGTATTCCCTATCGGCGCTACTTACAACGGTGAGGCGATCCGCTCTCCGGACAGCGAAATATCGCAGGACAAGATAGCGACACGTACGAAAGAATACCTCCGCTTTATGATAGGCGGCCGTCTGAATATCTTGAAAGGATGGACTGCAGACTTCGACCTCACATATGCAGGTGACAAGAACATGTACTACGAACCGGATATCGCATTCTCCGGATATGAAACATGGCTTACTGCCGACCAGCCTGTTCTTGGCAACGATGGCGAGCAGATATGGCGCGACAAGGACGGACAGATAGTACCTGCCGGAACTGCCGACGCATCTCCTGAATACGGCTTCCAGTACATGATGTACGAAACTAAGGAAAATGCTTCCGTTCTCGTATCTACCGGTAAATCCGAGCGTATAGTTTTCAACGCCAATACTACTTACAACGCAAGGTTCGGCGACCACTCTTTCAAGGCAATGGTCGGTCTTAACTCCAACAGCTACCGTTACCGTTACCACTCTTCCAGCAAGAAAGGTCTTTCCGACTTCGACAAACCGGAACTCGGCCTGGCAGACGGACAGCAGACTGTTAGCGGTTCTGTAAACTGGCAATCCCAGTTCGGTTGGTTCGGCCGTATCAACTACGGTTGGAAGGACAAAATCCTCCTTGAGTTCAACGCACGTTACGAAGGTACTTCCAAGTTCCCTGACGATCTTCGTTGGAAATTCTTCCCTTCGGGTTCCGTAGGTTACCGTATCTCTGAAGAAAACTTCTGGCAGCCCATCAAGAACGTGGTAAGCGAAGTTAAGCTCCGCGCATCTTACGGTTCGCTCGGTAACCAGACCGTTCCTAACAACATGTACATTCCTACCCTTACCAAAGGTAACGCTACCTGGGGTGGATACGACGGCGTACTCTACCAGCAGTACTCCAGTCCGTCCGTTGTTCGTAACGACGTGACCTGGGAAACCATCACGACTCTTGACATCGGTATCGACGCCCGTTTCTTCAAGAACAAACTCGGACTTACTTTCGACTGGTTCTCCAAGACTACGACCGATATGTTCGTTCCCGGTGCTTCCATGCCTGGAACATACGGTGCAACAGCTCCGCAGGGTAACTTCGGTAAACTGCGCACTCAGGGTTGGGAATTGATGCTCGACTTCAACCACCGCTTCTCTAACGGTATCAACCTGTCTGCCGACTTCGGTATCTCGGATGCCAAAGCCAAGATGATACACTACACAGAATCCACTACGCGCACGATAGGCAGCTGGTACAACGGCCGCGAATACGGTGAAATGTGGGGTTATGTTTACGACCGTCTGTGGCAGATGAGCGACTTCGAAGAATTCACCAACCTGAAATCCAACGACGGTATTCCTGACGGCGAAAGCAACGTAGTTTGGTTCTACGGAAAAGCTTACAAACTCAAGGAAGGATACGACAGACATACCCTTACAGGCTCTCCGATACCTGGTGGTGCCAAGTACAAGGACATGAACGGCGACGGTATCATCAACAGCGGACAGAACACCGTTGACGATCCGGGTGACCGCGTTAAGATCGGTAACTCGCTTCCTCGTTACGAATACAGCTTCCACATCAACCTCGACTGGAAAGGCTTCGACCTCGGTCTGTTCTTCCAGGGCGTTGGCAAACGCGACCTTTGGGCTGCCGGTAAGCAGATCACTCCTAACTACGGTGTAGGCGGTGGCCAGGTAAGCGAAGTTATAAGCAAGATATGGTCTCTCGACAACCCGAACGCATGGTTCCCGCGCAGTGAAAGCATCGATGCCCTCTCGTCTACCACTACCGGTGGTTCTTGGCAAGCATGTAAGCACTATATGCTTGACATGTCTTACCTGCGTCTTAAGACCATCACTCTGGGTTACACCATACCTAAGCACATCACTGAAAAAGCCGGAATCAACAAACTCCGCGTTTACTTCACTGGTGAAAATCTCTTTACGTTCGACAACCTGAAACTGCCGATCGACCCTGAAACGGGAACCGGTTCTTCGCTCACGTCGTCTACGTATAACTACGGTAATATAGGTACTACAACGCCTATGCCTAAATATCTCACTGTCGGACTTCAACTTACCTTATAAAATAATCCTGCAGAAATATTATGAAAAAGAAATATATTTTACCGATAATCCTTTTTACAGTCCTGTTGACAGGTTGTACGAAGGCATTTCTCGACAGAAAGCCTTTGGACTCGTATGACGACTCCAACTTCTGGTACAACGAAGAGAATGTACGCTTGCATTCTTACTACTACTATTACACGTATTTCCCGGGACTCGGAGGTGGTTGGACGCGCAGAGCATTCTCTATGGAATATTCGCGTGGGGATTACTATGTGAACACATCCGGCGGTGGTCTTTCATTCGCTTCCACTACGCCTAAAACGGGTGCCGGTGGTTACGGTCAGAACTACTGCGACCTGGAGTGGAATGACAACTACACCTGGATCCGTCGCGCCAACGTGTTTATCAAACGTCTTAAAGAAGTTTCCAGAGACACTTGGGGCGCTGACAGCGAGAAGTACAAACACTGGATGGGTATAGCACGTTTCTTCCGTGCGGTACGTTATTCCGACCTGGTATTCGGTTTCGGTGACTGCCCTTGGTACAGCGAACCTACCGACGATATGGACGAACTCTGCAAACCTCGTCAGAGCCGTTTTATAATCCTCGACTCGATAATCCAGGACTTCGACTATGCCGTTAATAACGTTCGTACCAGCGATGGTGACAACACGGTCCTCAACCGTTACTCGGTTGCTGCCGTTGCATCCCGCTACATGCTCCGTTTCGGTACTATCAACAAGTACATGGTAGGCGCCAATATCCTGGATGACGACGACCTTTGGAAAGGTCATCCCGACAAGGCTGCCAAATATCTTCAGAAAGCTATCGACTACGCTCAGATTATCATCGACAGCCGTAAGTACGATATAGTTACTCCTTACCGCGAAGTGTTCACTCAGGACAACCTGTCCGGTGAAAAAGAAGCGATCCTCGCCCAGCACTTCGAAACAGGTATGAGAACTCACTGTATCGTTTCCTACAACAACTACAATGAAGGTCAGTCCAACTGTATCGGCGCATACTTCGTATCGAACGTACTGTGCTACGACGGTAAACTGGCTCACGAAACCACTGTAGTTGCCGATCCTATGGGTGATGACTACGGTAAGCTCTATACCGTTCAGGACAACAGCATCTTCAAATACCACGATCCTCGTCTGGAGGCTATACTTAAGAGCGTAACTACTCTTAATAACGGTGCGCAGTGCGCTCCTTATACCACTAAAGGTATAGGTTCCCGTTACTATGTACGTAAGTATATGCCCCGTCAGTGGGAGCACTACACAGCTGCCGAGGCTGCCGCTAACACCGGTTCCAAGTCTGCAAGTAACTTCACCGACTACCCGGTAATACGCTATGCTGAAGTTCTGCTCAACTGGATCGAAGCAAAAGCTGAACTGGCAACTGTAGGCGGCCCTGCCGTTACTCAGGACGATATCGATAAGTCCATCAACAAACTGCGTGACAGACCTATCGCAAACAATGTTGACAAGAACCCTTCGGTTTGCACGGAAAAACTCGCTCACATGGATCTGACAAACCTGCCTAACGACCCGCGTCGCGAACCCGATGTTCCTGTTCTGATACACGAAATCCGCCGCGAACGTATGGTTGAACTGTACGACGATGGCTTCCGCGGTCCGGACATCCGCCGTTGGAAGAAATGGATCTACTGGGGAATGCAGCGCGACGGTAAGCCTGGTAAACTGAACGACGGCGTTGCCGATGCTCAGGGCTACACCAACTATACCGCCGGCCAGGAAGGTAACCTCCGTCAGTGCGGAGCTTACTTCGAACTGGATGCACTGTACAACAGATGGCAGGCAAGCATAGCTGCTGAAGCCGCTATCGATGTAACTGCTCCTGACTACAATGCAGACGCTCACCAGATCCTGAAAAACCAGATAAAGGAAGATAAAGCCGCTTACGATGCTTTCGCAGGCCGTGGTGCAAACCTTTACTGCATCAACAAAAACGGTGAACTCGTTCGTTGGGACAGGCAGACGACTCAGGAATCTCTTGAGAAGATGCGCGGATGGTGGCTGTACAATGGTACTACCGGTCTTTCTCAGTACACGAACATACGTGACCGTGTATGGGTAGGTGCTGTGCCTATCACACAGTTCACTTACTATGAAGCAAACGATTACGGAGACAACCTTAAACAGAACTCTGACTGGTCTAGAGTAGAAGGCGCATAGTTCGTTTAACGTAAACTAAATACAGAGCCCCCGCATTGTGCGGGGGCTTTTTTTTGTGCTTGCTTTTCGGAGAGTAAACTGTGGGGTATGGAGGTGGGGACTAACGTGTCGCTTGCGCTTCGTGTACGTAATGGACATAGGCGTGCGTTCCCGAATGTTACATATATGTCCGTGAGCGGAATTTCTGCGGCTTTGTGTTACGTGTGACGCGATACCATGGCAGAGAAAACCCGCCGGAAAAAAAATTCTCACAGTCCCGCCTTTTGATTAAATTTGCAAAATCGCTTCAGGGTCTTTCCGTTAAGGCTCTTGCTTTGGAAACGAAAGAATAGTATAAACAGCTCAGTTGTTTAAAATGTCGAATGATTTCAAAAACATGCCGTTAAAAACGGCAGGGAACATTGCGGTAATATTTGCCGGAGGACATGGGGAACGCTTTGGCAATTACGATATCCCGAAACAATTCCATGAGCTTTCCGGGAAGCCGGTAATTGTTTATACGCTCGAACATTTTGAACGCCATGATAAGATTGACGGCATTGTGGTGGTATGTGTGGACAGCTGGATATCCAGACTCAAAAGGATGCTGGAAGAATTCAGGATATCCAAAGTGCTTGAAATAGTTCCCGGAGGGGCCACGGCATGGGATTCGATATTTGCAGGTCTCGGTTGCGCTGCGAAATATTTTTCCGGCGAATCGGTCGTTTTGATACACGATGCGGTGAGGCCGATGATCGATTCCGGCACCATCGACCGTAATATCGAGACCGTAAAGCGGTACGGCTCGTGTATCACTTGCTATCCCATGACGGAAAACATCATGGGTAACAGTCCGAACGGAATGACAGCGATATCCGATTCCGGCGAGTTGTTGATCGTACGTGCTCCGCAAAGCTTTTTTCTGAACAAGATTATGGCGGTTTACGAAAAAGCCCGTCAGGAAGGGAACGTTCCTTTCCGGGATTGTTGTTCGATGATGAGTCATTACGGGGAGCAATTGCGGACAGTGACCGGCCCGGCCGAAAATATAAAAATCACCTTTCCATCGGATTTTCTTATGTTTGAAAATATGCGGAAAGTCACAGACCTTTGATACAGCTTATCGATATGACGTTATTCGAGAACCGTATCGTATCTGCCGATTTGAAACATATCTGCAGTACGACCGACTGGAGCGCTTTTGACGGTAAAAGCATCCTCATAACCGGAGCAAACGGCCATATAGCCACCTATCTGACCTATTCTTTCTTGTTTGCGATCCAAGCAGGTAAACTCAACGCTACGGTTATAGCCTTGTCCAGAAACGGAGAGAAACTCCGGGCTGTGTATGCTCCGTTCATCGGCATGAGTTATTTTCGCGGGCTTGAGGCTGATGTATCGGAAAAGATCGACCTGAAGGAACGCGTGGATTATATATTTCATTTTGCCGGAAATGCCTCTCCTTATCACATATCGACAGATCCGGTGGGGATATTGAAGGCAAACATCCAGGGGACTTTCAATGTTGCGCACCTGGCAAAGCGCAACGCCGGCTGTAAGATAATCTATTCTTCATCACGCGAAGTGTATGGTAAGAACGATAGCGAAGAAAGATTGTCGGAAAAATCGTTTGGCAGCCTTGATCCTGTGCTTCCACGCTCATGTTATCCGGAGAGCAAACGGGCCTCGGAAGCGGTTCTTGCAGCCTACGGCAACCAATATGGTGTCGGATATGGTATTGCACGCATTGCCCACTGTTATGGCCCAGGAATGAATCTTTCCGATGACGGCCGCGTAATGTCGGATTTTCTGGATAAAGCGCTCGGAGGGGATGATATAGTAATACATTCCGATGGTTCGATGTTGCGTGCTTTCTGCTATGTGGGCGATGTAATACGTGGCTTGTTGATCCTCGCAGCGTATAATGGACCAGGGAGGAATACATTTAATTTGTCGAATGAAACGGAAGAGATCAGTATTCTCGACCTTGCGCGCCTTATTGCCGGAAAAGTTCCGGGGATACGTGTCGAAGTGCTGAAACGGGATATAGATACAGGCAAATATTGTGCCGATAAACGGGTTCCGTTGGATTGCTCAGCTCTGATGGAATTGGGGTGGAGTCCTGAAATAGGCCTCAAGGAGGGGATAGCCAGGACATTTGAAAGCTTTATCAACTGAGTGATAATGGAGAATATTTATCAAAATATATGAAGTACCGGATAAAATACTGCGTCATCTTAATGGCGAGGGTCGTTTTCCGAATATTCTATTTGTTTATACCGGTAAAAAGGAACAGCATTCTTTTCTGTTCATTCAGCGGTATGCAATACACGTGCAATCCTAAATATATTTTCGAGAGTTTATATAGCAGATTCGGCCGGCGATATGAATATGTATGGGTACTGGATAACCGGGAAAAGCTTCCCGGCGAGTTCAGGGGTTCGGTAAAGACCGTAAAGTTCAGATCCGTAAAATATATATATCACATGATGCGTTCGGAGGTTATAGTCGATAACGTCGGATTCGAATCTTTTCTGCCAAAACGCAGTGAACAGCTTTTAATCAATACATGGCATGGAGGCGGCGCATATAAAAAGGTATCTGCCGATATGAAAATGCACTCGGAAGGGGTCAAATGGTATATCAGGCGGATTCGGGAACTGTCCGAAGGTACGACTGACTTTTTTCTGTCCAGCAGCAGGACATTTACCGATATTACATCTGAGGATTTCTTTATGGACAGAAATTGTTTCATCCCGACCGGAATGCCGCGAAACGACAGGTTTTTTTCTTCCGACGCCGGGAAAAACCTGGCTCTCAGACAGCGAATATGCGGACAATACCATGTCGCTTCAGACAGTTTATTGGTGCTTTATGCTCCGACTTTCAGAAATTATGGCGCAAATATGCGGAATATCAGTCGTGATGCGTGTTGTCCGTGTGTAGAGAATGTGCTTGAGGCAACTTTCGGCAGAAAGGTAACCTTTCTGCATCGGCGGCATATTTGCCGGAACGATACTGCCACTCATCCAAGATGTGAAAATCCCGATATCGTAGATTTTACTCACTATCCTGATATGCAGGACCTTCTTGAGATCGCCGATGTTTTAATAACGGATTATTCATCTTCGATCTGGGACTTTGCGTTAACCGGAAAACCTTGCTTCTTGTATATGCCGGATTTGGCTGAATATCGATACGACCGTGGGTTTTATACGCCTCTTGACAAGTGGCCTTTTCCGTATACGGAGAGTATTGACGGTTTATGCGGGCTTATCGCTTCATATAATGTTGAAGAAAACGCCAGGCGGATATCTGCGCACCAGAAATTGTTGGGCTCATACGAACACGGCCATGCAACATCCCGTGTAGTGGAAATCATAGAAAAGCATACCGGTCGAACGTAACAGCCTTATTTTAACTTATCTTGCCGCGACAAATATTCAAGAAGGATCCCTACTTGGTTCCTTCGTGTGTATTGTCGGATCTTATCCCATTTACGCGGTAATACATGCTTGTTCTTCCACAGGGAATAGCATTGGAGTATTTTGTTCTTTATGTCTTCTACGTCGGTTACATCTGCCGTAAAACCGGCATTCGTTTCGGCCAGCAGTTCGGCAATGACATCATTGGGATCGCAAATGGCGAGAATTGGTTTGTTGGTTGCCAGGTAATCGAACAGTTTACCGGTATAGACCCCCTTTCGGCCTTTCGGGTGCACCAGTACCAGTGTGTCGGCTGCCAATGACATTTTTATCGCTTCCGAATGGCCGACTTCCGCGATCAGGGTTATGTTCGGTCGAATATTTTCCGGGATCGACAGTGTTTTATGGTTCCCTATTATGTTGATGCGGCTCTCTGGTGGGATATCTCCGGCGGAAATAAGCTCGGAGAAAGCTTTAAACCAGTTCTCAGGATTGATAAATGAATAGAATTTCCCTATGAACGCCATAGTGAAAACCTGCTGGAATGATACGCTGTGCACTTCTTCATAATCATATCCGTTCTTTATTTCGAGCACTCTGCCGTGGCCTCCCAACATTTTGAAATCTTCAACTAACGGAGCTGATACGGACAATACTAAGTCTGCGGCATCCAATATTTTACGCTCATAAGGCCTGATACGCCGGGCAGTATCCGGTGACAGAAATGGACTTTTCGACATTTCATCGCGCATGTCGGCAATCCAGTAAATTCCAGGGATTTTACGGCGCAAGCGGAGAGCTATCATGTGGGGCGATAGAAAATCATATGTGCTCAGTATGACATCGAATGATTTGTTTTTATTCAACGCCATTATTTGTCGGAGGGCCCTGAAGCGCCATAACAATTTAAAATCCAGAGTAAGCCGGAACTGTAACGATTGCAGAGAACGTTTGAAATTGAATCCTGTATTTTGCGACCGGAGAGATTTTGATTCCGATTCCGGCAATACATAATCTTTTATATAATGTACCTCACATCCGTTCCAGATCATTGTTTCATCGCGGTCACCTTCTGTTACTACCGTCACCGAGTGCCCCGCTTCAGAAAAATACTTTGCGAAAGCATTTATCCTGAATGAGCCGATACGGTTGTTGGGGTAAAAAAAATTGCTAACAATTAAAATATTCATTTGTCAGTGGTTAGATACATATTGGAAAGTCACTGTTAACCGGCAGATGTCCTTAATGCAGAGGATACGCCTTTAAGGCGCTGACGGAGAATCGCAAATTTAACGAAATATTTGATGTTAAGTTGTGGGCTCGATTGAAATTAGCGGCTTTATACGGTTAATGGAAAAAATACGCGGTGCTCGTTGTGTGGTGAAAGTTTTGAAAATAACTGATAGTATAAAGGGTTATCGCTTATTTTCCATTATCAGACAGTTAAGTGTAAATGAAAATGCCTGGTGTAAATAGCGGCATTGAATTTTATCTGTTTTCTCCCGCATGAAATGAGGGAAAATTACGGATGTATAAGCAAAATAAAAACCTCGGATGATTTTCAATCATTCGAGGTTTGTGGTACCCGGAGCGGGGGTCGAACCCGCACGCCTTTGCAGGCGCTGGATTTTGAGTCCAGTGCGTCTACCAATTCCGCCATCCGGGCATGGGTGGTGTTACGCGATGCAAATATAAGGCCGTTTTTTTTCACGGGCAAAAAAACTTTGCGTAAGGGTTACAATGTAATGAGCATATATTGTGATAAATACAAAAATGCCGGGTTTTAAACCCGGCATTTTTCTCACATGAGAGTTGCGTACAGTTAGTTCTTTTTACTTTTTCCTTTCACGGATGCGGTGTCATCGCCGTCTTCATCGTCGTCGTCGTCATCATCATCTTCCTCGTCATTATCGTTGTGCGGCACATCGTCGTCGTCGTCCGTATTTTCTTCTTCTATTTCGCGAGGTTTGAGTTTGGGGTCGACATCCAGTTCCATTTCAAAATTCTCCAGCCCTACGCTTAGGTATTTACCTATTTTGATAAGATATACGGCATCTTCGGATTCAACTTG
>CDZK01015473.1_pt1 | contig 15850 bp, 12 predicted proteins | sample 557401 | NCBI WGS metagenome assembly CDZK01 (sample SAMEA3182108, study PRJEB8094) | gut metagenome | biome: human; feature: gut; material: Stool; isolation source: human stools | place: Canada | collected 2013-04-25 | reverse complement strand
CTCCGGACTCCATAGCTGCACGAGCCACTGCCGGGGCCACCGCCGTAATAAGCCGTCCGTCGAACGGCTTGGGTATTATATACTCGCGCCCGAACGTTATGGAAGACGCATTGTATGCCATAAGGACCTGTTCGGGGACACTCTTGCGCGCCAACTCGGCTATCGCATGCACGGCAGCTATCTTCATAGCTTCGTTTATCTTGGTAGCACGCACATCCAAGGCTCCGCGGAATATATACGGGAAGCCCAGTACATTGTTTATCTGGTTCGGCGTGTCGGAGCGTCCGGTAGCCATTATTATGTCGTCACGTGTTTCCATTGCAAGGGCATAATCTATCTCCGGCGTCGGGTTGGCAAGTGCGAACACCACAGGGTTCTCAGCCATCGACAGGAGCATTTGCGGTGTCAGCACATTGCCTTTGGACAAACCGACGAATACATCGGCTCCTTTGATAGCTTCTTCGAGCGTATTCAACGGCGTATCGCGGACGAAATCCAGTTTTTCCGGGGTAAGCCCAGTGCGGCGTGTGTTTATAACCCCTTTACTGTCGCACATTATGATATTTTCCGGCCGTACGCCGAGCGCGCGGTATATCTTGCTGCATGATATGGCCGCTGCTCCGGCGCCGTTGACCACCATTTTCACATCGCCGATTTTCTTGCCGACTATGTCCAGTGCGTTGAGAAGGGCGGCTCCGGAGATTACCGCCGTACCGTGTTGGTCGTCGTGCATTACAGGAATATCGAGTTCATCTACCAGACGGCGTTCTATCTCGAATGCTTCGGGAGCTTTTATGTCTTCGAGGTTTATCCCGCCGAACGTGGGGGCTATGTTCTTGACCGTTTCGATAAACCTTTCCACATCCTTCGTTCCGATTTCTATATCGAACACGTCTATATCTGCGAATATCTTGAACAACAGTCCTTTGCCCTCCATAACCGGTTTAGACGCCAACGCTCCTATATCGCCAAGGCCCAACACTGCGGTGCCGTTGGATATTACGGCCACAAGATTGCCTTTATCCGTGTATTTGTAAACATCCGAAGGATTTTTCTCTATCTCCAGGCACGGTTCGGCAACTCCGGGAGAATACGCCAGCGCCAGGTCCCTTTGCGTGCTGTGAGGTTTGGTAGGTATCACCTGTATCTTTCCCGGACGGGGATACTGGTGGTAATTCAATGCATCGTCTTTTTTACTCATCTTGTTTTTTCCTGTATTTGCAAAAGAAAATTATCAAAATAATACTCAGGCAATTATATGCTTAATATGCCATCCATTCTTTATTCACATTTATTTCTGCGTGGCCTGATGGTTACGGACGAATATAAAGCAAAACTGTAACTGCGGTTACACCGGCCCGTTACGACCGGCTCCAGGTCCGAAACATTCACCCCGGCACACACGCCCCAGAGTTCATTTTCACAAAGTACTGCGTTTTTTCCTTCTGAATTACAAAGTTAGCACACAAAACCGAAAAAGCACCTATCGCGGCCTAATATTTTTCTATGGCTCTATAAGCCTTTTGCATTACATTTGTTTATTCAAAAAAAATCATTCAGATGAATCCCGAAAACGAAACATATAAAACCGTGAAAAATTCCTGCCACGCGTCCGAAGATTTTTACAAAGACTTCTCTTCCGGGAAAAAATCGTCTTCGGCAGCGAGGAACTCACCTGAAAACGTAAAAGAAGAACTCGTGATAAGCCTCGTGCAGAGCGATATAGCCAATGGCGACATTCCGGCCAACATTGCACATTTCGGGCAAATCATTGCATCAGGCACGGCAGACCTGTGGGTACTGCCGGAAACATTCGCTACAGGTTTCGCATCCACCGCCCCTTCGCTCGCCCAGAAAGACGGCGGACAAGTGCTGCAATGGATGAAAGACACGGCAGCCGCACACTCCACCGCCATTTGCGGTACTGTGATAACAGAAAACAACGGACGGCGTTTCAACAGATTTTACATGGTCGACAGCGCGGGAAAAGTGCAGCATTACGACAAACGCCACCTTTTCTCATACGGCAACGAGCAAAAACATATATCACAGGGAACGGAACGTCCGGTATGGACCCTGCTCGGCTGGAAAATAATGCCCCTCGTGTGCTACGACCTGCGTTTCCCCGTATGGAGCCGTAACGATTCGGAGTACGAACTGATGATAGTCACGGCCAACTGGCCCGAAAGCCGGATAACGGCATGGGACGTACTGCTTAGGGCAAGAGCGATAGAAAATATGGCATACGTAGCCGGAGTCAACCGCGTCGGCAACGACATACTCGGTTCGGTACACACCGGTCATTCTCTGGCATATTCTCCTTTGGGAAAAATCATTGGTGAATCGGAAAACGGCACGGAATGCGTAGTACAGGTGAAAATGTCGTACTCCAGAGTACACAACATACGTGATAAATACGGTTTTCTGGCAGACAAAGACAGTTTTGAAATATCCATGTGACCGGAAGCATAACTAAGAACGGGATATATCTTTGTCATGGATATACCCCGGTGTTTTTTGTACAATCGTTTTTCAGCCAATTCCGGTTTACTGTTCTGTTTCCGGAGTTATTTTGCAGCAGTAAACGTTCGTATTCACGGCACGAGCGCCTCCCGTACTATCAATACGGGATTATCCGCTATTCCCACACAAAAGTTGGAAAGAGTGCCTCAGTCCGACTTCACGAAAGTGTTGATTTCGTTGAGAATTCTGTCGTTGCTGCTGATTCATAGTTAATAAAGATTTTAATCGGTTTGGTTTTGTTTCTTTTGCTTTCCAAGAGCAATGTCCGTGTTTTTTCTCTTGTCGCCAAGACTAATTTACGAAATAAAAATTTTAAAAACCACGTGGCTTTTCCTTTTCAAACACCTAAATAACAACACTTTACCACCAAAACAACATATTACCGCACAAAGAAAGGAAAGGGCGGGGTTTGCCTCGTACATTTAATTGTTTATTTTTGTATGCCCATAAAGGCATCCCGGTTATGGCCGGAACTTCATCCTTTTAATTACATTTTGCGGTTGTACGGACAACCTTAATGCGTTATGACAGGAAAATGGAACTCCATATTCGACACATGTATAGACGATTACCACGTGTCGGATAATGTGGACACCGAAATAAAAAATCCCTATCCGGCCGACAGCCTGGAACACCTGATGTACCTTAAAAACTGGATAGATACTGTGCAATGGCATCTTGAAGACATTATTCGCCGGGAGGACATAGACCCTTCGGAAGCGCTTGCGCTCAAACGCCGCATAGACGCGTCGAACCAACATCGCACGGACGTTGTCGAATATATAGACAGCTATTTTCTGGACAAATACAAGGATGTAAAAACCGCACCCGACGCCTCGATAAACACCGAAAGCCCGGCTTGGGCCATAGACCGCCTGTCCATCCTGGCTCTAAAGATATTCCACATGAGGGCTGAAGCCGAAAGGCAGGATGCCGCACCCTCCCACCGAAAGGCGTGCGCCGACAAATTGGCCGTACTGCTCGAACAAAGGGCAGACCTCAGCACAGCTATCGACAGCCTTATTTCCGACATAGCTTCCGGCAAGAAGTACATGAAAGTGTACAAACAGATGAAAATGTACAACGACCCGGAACTGAACCCGGAACTTTACTCCAAAAAATAACCATTTCACGACGGATGAAACACCTTCTGGTACTGCGTATTTCGGCATTCGGGGACGTAGCGCTCGCCATTCCGGTGGTAAGGGAGTTCCTGCAACAACATCCCGACGTGCGCATTACGTTCGTTTCATCACCGGCATTTGCAGACATTTTCAAAGGCATAGACCGTCTGGAGTTTTTTCCGGTTTACGTACACGGCCGCCACAAAGGCCCGCTGGGCATGGTACGCCTGGTGTCAGACCTTCTTAAAAAAGACCGTTACGACGCTGTCCTGGATCTTCACAGTGTTATACGCACTCACATGATGCGTTTCCTTTTCCACATGCGTTTTGTGCCTGTATATAAAATGTATAAAATAAGGGAAGAACGCAAACGCCTGACACGCAAGGACAACAAGATAAAGAGCCCCATAAAGCCCATACCCGAATGCTATGCCGACGTGTTCCGCCGCGCCGGATATACCGTTACGCTGTCCAACAAACTCAGTCCGCGCCCCAGGGAAGTCAAACCGTCCACGCTGGAGAAAGTGGGAGGCCGCCGCGACAGCGTATGGATAGGCATAGCTCCTTTTTCGCAATACACAGGCAAATCGTACCCGCTCGACAGGATGTTCGAGGCGGTAAAAAACATAGCCCGCTTTAAAAATGCGGACATATTCCTTTTCGGAGCGCCGGGAGCCGAGGCGGAAACGCTGAAAAATTGGAGTCAAAGTCTGGACAATGTACACACCGTAGCCGGAAGCGTATCCCTTGGCGAAGAACTGGACATAATATCCAACCTGCGCGTAATGGTATCTATGGACTCAGCCAACATGCATCTGGCTTCCCTGATGGGCGTGCGCGTCATTTCGGTATGGGGCGCGACACACCACTTCGCCGGATTTCTCGGTTACGGGCAAAGTGCAGACGATATCATAGGCGCCGAAATGGACTGCCGCCCATGTTCGGTATTCGGTAACAAGGAATGTTGGAAAGGCACATACGAATGTATGACCGCCATCCAGCCAGAACTGATAGCCTGCAAAGTAGAAGAAGCCGCAGGGCTGGTGTAATCGCCACTCACACAATATTATTATCCCCCTCAGGCACCATAGTGCCGTCTGCCGTTAAAATATACGGGGCAAAAACAACTACGGATGCGTTTCTCCCATTACCAGAAGCGTACTTTTCCCGTCCTGCGAAGAATCTATCATGAACGAATCGCCATGTTTCAGGCGGCCGTTTATAATCTCTTCTGCCACGACATCCTCGACAAACCTCTGTACGGCACGCTTTAAAGGCCTTGCTCCGTATTGTTTGTCATAACCCTGGGATACGATAAGTTCTTTCGCCCGATCCGTTATATCTATGCGGTAACCCATAGCGCCCACACGATCGAACAGTTTTTTCAATTCTATCTCGATTATCTGCTCTATATGGTATTTCTCCAACGGATTGAACACCACCACTTCGTCTATGCGGTTGACAAATTCCGGTGCAAACGTACGTTTTAGCGCAGCCTCTATTATCCGCCGTTCGTTCATGGAGGCCTGCTCCTCACGAGCATGAGTGCCGAAACCTATTCCCTGCCCGAAATCCTTCAGTTGGCGGGCGCCGACGTTCGAGGTCAGAATAATTATCGTGTTCTTGAAATCTATCTTGCGTCCCAGACTGTCTGTCACCATACCCTCGTCGAATATCTGGAGCAATATGTTGAAAATATCGGGATGCGCTTTTTCTATCTCATCCAGAAGTATCACGCTGTACGGCTTACGGCGTACTTTCTCGGTCAACTGTCCGCCTTCTTCGTACCCCACATATCCGGGAGGCGCTCCGACAAGGCGCGAAACGGAGAATTTTTCCATGTACTCGCTCATGTCCACCCGTATCAGCGCATCTTCGGAATCGAACAGGGTTTTGGCTATCACCTTGGCGAGCTGTGTCTTGCCCACGCCTGTCTGACCCAGAAAAATGAAACTTCCTATCGGTTTGTTCGGGTCTTTTATGCCTGCGCGGTTGCGCTGTATGGCCTTTACCACTTTGTCAACAGCATCGTCCTGTCCTATGAGCTGCCGTTTTATAATTTCACCAAGTCTCGACAGTTTTTCCCCCTCCCTGCGCGCTATACGCTGTACCGGCACGCCGGACATCATGGACACTACCTCGGCAACGTTGTCCTCGGTCACGGTCTCGCGTTTGGTTTTGACCTCTTCCTCCCATGCCTTTTGCGCCTCGATAAGTTCCTTTTCCAATTGTTTTTCCTCATCGCGAAGACGGGCGGCCTCCTCGTACTTCTGGTTTTTGACCACCGAAGTTTTCTGTTCGCGTATCGTTTCGAGCTGTTTTTCCAGTTCGATGATATTGTCAGGCACATTGATATTGGCAATGTGCACCCTCGATCCGGCTTCGTCCATAGCATCTATGGCTTTGTCCGGAAGAAAACGGTCCGTTATGTAACGTTCGGTCAAACGCACGCAAGCCTCTATCGCCTTATCCGTATAGTTAACGTTGTGGTGTTCCTGATATTTTTCCTTGATATTGCCCAGAATGGTTATCGTTTCCTCTACCGTCGTTGGTTCTATCATTATTTTCTGAAAACGGCGTTCCAAAGCTCCGTCCTTTTCTATATACTGGCGGTATTCGTCCAGCGTAGTGGCTCCTATAACCTGTATTTCCCCACGCGCCAGTGCAGGTTTGAACATATTGGAGGCGTCAAGCGAACCGGTAGCTCCGCCGGCACCTACTATCGTGTGCAGCTCGTCGATAAAAAGTATTACGTCCTTGTTCTTTTCCAACTCGTTCATGACCGCTTTTATCCTCTCTTCGAACTGTCCCCGGTATTTGGTCCCGGCCACGAGCGAAGCAAGGTCCAGCGTTACCACGCGCTTGCCGAACAAGACGCGCGACACCTTGCGCTTTATTATTCTAAGGGCCAGTCCCTCGGCTATGGCCGACTTGCCAACTCCCGGTTCGCCTATCAACAGAGGGTTATTTTTCTTGCGGCGCGAAAGTATCTGGCTCACCCGCTCTATTTCCTTATCCCTGCCTACGACAGGGTCCAGTTTGCCTTCTTCAGCCTGAGCCGTCAGGTCTCGTCCGAAATTGTCCAGTACCGGGGTACTGCTTTTTTTTGCTCCCGGCCGGTTCTGTTGCGATGAGAAAAGCGACGATTTCCTCTCGTCGTATTCGTCCTCACCGTAAGACGAGCGTATATCCTCAGATGTACCGGTGTCGCCGGTAAGCTGGTGACGGTAGTCCTCCGACAGTTTTTCATAGCTCAGGTTGTTCTGTTCGAATATTCGCGACACTGGATCGTTCTGGTTTTTAAGGATGCTCAGAAGTATGTGTATCGGCGTTATGGTCGGTTGATTGTAGGTACGTGCCTCTAGATAACTCAATTTTATTGCACGGGAAGCCTGCTCGTTGAACTCAGGTTGTACCTGCCCCACACGCCCCTGTATGCGCTCCGTACCGCCCAGCGTTTCAAAGCTTCGGCGCAAGCGCTCGATATCTATTCCGTTGTCCTCCAGTATCGAAAGAAGCGTGCGGTTGCCCTGGCGCAATATACCAAGGGTTATATGTTCGGTTCCTATAAACACATATCCCAGGCGCATCGCTTCTTCCTGGGAATATTTTATGGCGTTTATGGCTCCGGTAGAAAAATTGTCATCCATGATTCAGGTTGCATACGCAGCATCCAGTTGCTGCACATATTGCGGTAAATTTCGATTATAAATACAGAAAATGCAACAACCCGACGGCAAAATATGCCTGCGGGTATGTTATTTAATGGCCGGGATACCCCACATGTTTGAGGTAAGTTGCAGAAAGTACCGGAACATCCCGGCGCTACTCGCCTTCGGAAGGAGTAATTGCAGGCTGTACCTGATAAGTCAGTTTGTCGATGGCGAAAACAGGAAAGAAATCCTGCCTCGAAGCCGTCAGATATATCCTCAGCTTTACTATGTTTTTAAGTTTGGTGGCTTTGAACTTTATAGTCTGCCAACTGTCGCGGATATACGTATTTTCAGCATAGCGGAAATCGGCCATATAAACTTCTTTCGGTACAAGCACTTCGCCCTCGGCATCCACGCCCTCGAAATTGATTATCATGTAATCGCCTTTTTCGGAAGACATACCCTCGAATGCCGGTATCGAAGCATCTCCGGCAAAACCGTCTTTCATCGAAGCGAAAAGCAAAGCCGAAGGAGCCAGAGTAAGCGTATCCAGATTGACCGGACGGGTAAATTCAAGTTCCAGGGCGTTCTCCGGGCCGTAACCTACGCGCGCCAGCACATAATTTCCAAGTCCGGAATCCTCGGCAGCATAAAACTGTAGCGAAGACACGTCGGCAGGTATGTCGTTCTTGTCGAATCCGCTTCGGTTCGACATCGCAAAACCGTCCCATTTTATCATTCCGGAAGCGGATTCGGCACTATGGAACGCTGCATAAAGCAACGAGAAATCCTGTCCGTACTTTTCGCTCTGGGCAGCCAGTTCCACTTCGTTGAAATCAGTGCGAGAACCGGGATAAATCACCGACACGTAATAGGAAGTCATGTACAGATTGTCTTCCGAGGTAACGTCTATGGCTCTCGTAACGCCGAAGTCCCTTTTCTCACCGGAAGCGGGGGATCCGGTAGCCCCGGACGATATGCTGAATTCCTGAGTCAGGTTCAGGTCTCTGGCCTCCAGAGGGAGATAGACCGTTATGTACGTTCCGTTCTGTACCACCTTGGCATCGGGATATTCGGCGAACTTAAAATCCGACAACACCGTATCGGAACTTTTAGCCACCTTTCCTTTCGAACACGAAGCCAGCCCTGCCGCGAGCACAACGGACGCGAATATATATAACAGCAGTGAATATTTTATGCTTGTTGTCTTTTCCATCTTCTTAAGATACGTTATTGCAAATATATTGTCGCTTAGCGTTTTTTTTGACATTACAAGTAGCAAAATTACAAAAAAATATAAAACCAATCCTCCGGCCTATGCTAAACTTACCCCCCGCGAAACATAAATAAGGGTTAAACACTGTTAAATAAGCGCCTGCAAATAAATAACACGCCAGAACTTGCCCGATAAGTCCGTTTGGACTAAATTTCCACCCTGAAACTCCGGCCGATTTCCGGCAACATGAAAACACGGACGACACACATTAATAATTAAGATAAAAAGATGGACATCTTTTACAAATATTTCTCGATGGGCGCATGGCGCGCAGCCGACTTTTCGGACCTTGTACAACCCGTTTTCTTCATAGTCCTGCTTATAGTATATACGTTTGCCGCCTGGAGACGGGGACTGGTACTGGCACTGGCATTCACGTTGGCCTCAGCCCTGGGGCTGGCGCTGTCGGCATCGGGTGTATTTTCCGTTTCCCACAAAGCGGCCGCGTTCGCACTGGTTGCCATTACTACGCTCACTGCCATTTTCGGCATATTCGGGGCCGGCAACAAACCGTCGGCCTTGTTGGAAAAAACAGGGTATGCCATGACCATAGCGTTCGGCGCATTCTACGGACTGTCGTCCGGAAGCGGCTTCGGCGGCGCCGACGGCACGTTGTTCCCGATAGTGTTTTTTTCGATAGGATTGGCCGTAGGCGCGGCATTGCTGGCGCTGGTTGTACTGGCCGTATCGTCGCTTCTTCAGTTTTTCGGATGCAACCGGCGCGATACTGTGATGGTCATCTCATCCGTAGCGGTAGGCATAATGATACCGTACCTTGTAAGAACGTTCCCGTTTACGATAAAATAACCCCCGTCAAATGAATACGAAAAAAGAAAAGCAGAAAAAATTCGACAACGCATACATGCGCATGGCCGACGTATGGGCGGAACTGTCGCACTGCAAACGCAAGAAAGTCGGTGCGCTGATAGTCAAAGACCGGAAGATCATATCCGACGGCTACAACGGTACTCCAACAGGTTTTGAAAACCAGTGCGAGGACGACGAAAACCAGACCAAATGGTACGTTCTTCACGCCGAAGCCAACGCCATACTCAAGATAGCCGCATCGACCCAGTCGTGCGACGGGGCCACTCTGTACGTAACCATGTCTCCGTGCCGCGAATGCAGCAAACTGATACACCAGGCAGGCATACGCCGCGTAGTGTACAAACAGGGCTACTCGGATACTTCCGGTATAGATTTCCTGAAATCCGCCGGGGTTGAAATAGAACAACTTGAAGGAGAAAAAGAATAACCTTTTTACTTTGAACCGACATAATTTTTTCGTTCCTTTGCGAGCGTATTTTCGTCAATGAAACGCATTGCATAATGCAGGCACAGGCCATACGTACAGGAAATAATCACAAAACGCAGTCAGATGACGCCTTGCGCGCCGTTTGGCTGTAATATTATAAATAGTTTTCAAGCAACACACACATTATCAAGTCATGTTAGAAACTACGACCAAAGTCAAAGAACTGGAAAAGGTGGTCATACGCTTCTCGGGCGACTCCGGCGACGGCATGCAGCTCGTGGGCAACATCTTCTCCAACCTTTCGGCATTCATCGGCAACGGGATATCCACATTCCCGGACTACCCTGCCGAAGTGCGCGCCCCGAAAGGAACGCTCAGCGGAGTATCCGGATTTCAGGTACACCTGGGGGCCAAAGGCGTTTACACTCCCGGCGACAAGGCCGACGTGCTGGTGGCTATGAACCCCGCAGCACTCAAAGTCAACGCCAAAAACATCAAAAAGAACGCCGTTGTCATTTTCGATACGGACTCGTTCCTTAAGAGCGACCTCGAAAAAGCCCTCTTTACAACCGACGACCCGTTCGCAGAACTAGGTCTGGGCGGAGTACAGCAAATGCCCGTTCCCATGACTTCGATGGTAAAAGCAGCTGTCGAAGGCACGGGACTGGATGCCAAGGCAGCCATGAAGAGCAAAAACATGTTCGCCCTTGGGCTTATATGCTGGCTGTTCGACCGTCCTTTGGAACGCGCCATACATATGCTCCAGAACAAATTCGGCAAAAAGCCAACCGTACTGGAAGCCAACATAAAAGTCCTTACCGACGGTTACAACTACGGCAACAATACCCACGCCAGCGCATCGACTTTCCGTATCGAAGGCCATGCGTCGCAGCCAGGCATATACATGGACGTGAACGGTAACAAAGCTACCGCTTTGGGACTGGTCGCAGCTTCCGAAAAATCCGGACTGCCGCTTTTCCTGGGCAGCTACCCTATCACCCCGGCTACCGACATACTGCACGAACTGGCAAAACTCAAGGAGCTAAACGTCAAAACAGTACAAGCGGAAGACGAAATAGCCGGCATATGCACCTCGATAGGCGCATCTTTTGCAGGAAATCTGGCCGCAACGAGTACATCCGGTCCCGGACTGGCCCTTAAGAGCGAAGCGATAGGCCTGGCCGTTATGGCAGAACTTCCTCTCGTGATAATCGACGTACAGCGCGGAGGTCCTTCGACCGGTCTTCCTACAAAGAGCGAACAGACGGACCTGCTCCAGGCCCTCTACGGCCGCAACGGAGAATCGCCCGTAGTGGTACTGGCCGCCGCCACGCCTACCGATTGCTTTGAAATGGCATATGCGGCATCCAAAATAGCACTGGAACACATGACGCCGGTTATACTTCTCACCGATGCCTTCATAGCCAACGGTTCGTCCGCATGGCGTCTGCCGGATCTGTCGAAATACCCGGCCATAAAACCGAACTACGTAAAACAGGAAATGCTCTCCGAAGGCTGGAAGCCCTACAAGCGTGATGAAAACACCAAAGTACGCTACTGGGCTGTTCCCGGCATGGAAGGCTTCATGCACCGTCTGGGCGGACTGGAAAAGGACTACAACACGAGCGCCATATCCACTGATCCACTCAACCACGAGAAAATGGTGGAAACGCGCAAGGCCAAAATAGAAAAAATAGCTGACGAAATACCCGAACTCCAGGTTCTAGGCGATCCTTCGGCAGACCTTCTGGTCGTATCGTGGGGAGGTACTTTCGGACACGTTTACGAAGCGGTCGAAGAAGTCAACGCCAAAGGCGGAAAAGTGGCTATGGTTCATTTCAACTATATCAACCCTCTGCCAAAAAATGCGGAACACATACTCAAGAGCTACAAAAAAGTCCTTGTGTGCGAACTTAACGAAGGCCAGCTGGCAGGTTACCTGCGAATGAAGATCGACGGCCTGCATACCGAAAAGTTCAACAGGGTACAGGGACAGCCGTTCAAGGTAGAGGAACTCACTGAATGTTTCACCAAATTACTGGAGGAATAAACGATGTGCGACAAACAATACACAGCAAAAGACTTTAAAAGCGACCAGTACGTACGCTGGTGTCCCGGATGCGGCGACCATGCGATAGTTAACACCCTCCAGAAGGCGATGGCCGAACTCGGCGTGGCACCGGAGGATACGGTAGTCATATCGGGCATAGGATGCTCCTCGCGTCTGCCTTATTATATGGGCACATACGGATTCCACACAATACACGGGCGCGGCGCGGCCATAGCTACCGGAGTAAAGGTAGCGAACCCCAAACTGAGCGTATGGCAGGTAACGGGCGACGGTGACTGCATGGCCATCGGAGGAAACCATTTCATACATTCCGTGCGCCGTAATGTGGATCTGAACATCGTACTGATGAACAACAAAATATACGGTCTTACCAAAGGCCAGTATTCCCCCACTTCCCCGCGCGGTTTCGTATCGAAATCATCGCCTTACGGCACGGTGGAAGAACCGTTTATCCCTGCCGAACTGGCACTGGGCGCACGCGGCAACTTCTTCGCCCGTTCGCTGGACGTCGATATGAACACATCGAAGGATGTGCTCGTTGCGGCAGCCAGACATCACGGGGCATCGGTCGTGGAAATACTCCAGAACTGTGTCATATTCAACGACGGAATACACAACTACATATCCGACAAGACTACCCGCGCCGAGCGTACGATAATATTGCGTCATGGTGAGAAAATGGTTTTCGGAGCTAACAACGACAAGGGTATCGTTCTGGACGGTTTCAAACTGAAAGCCGTTACGATAGGCCAGGACGGCTACACGATGGACGACGTACTGGTACACGATGCCACCGAGCCGGACAACGCACTGCATTTCAAACTGGCCATGATGGGTTGCATGGGCGATACCGACATGCCGGTTGCTATGGGCGTTATCCGCAATGTGGATGCTCCTACGTACGATGCTTGTGTCGAACAACAGGTAGAAGAAGTCAAGAACAAGAAAAAAGACCACAACCTGATGGAATTACTCATGCAGGGTGAAACCTGGGAGGTGAAATAATTTCCCTTCCTTACAATAAAACAAAAGGCCGCGCTTATAGCACGGCCTTTTTTTATGCCCGGAAATCTCGTCCGGAGGATATCCCAGCCGGACATAAATAAGCATCAAACACTACTACTGCAAGGTATTCTTAACACGCGGAAAGCGCGGGGCATTGCCCCGCGCTTTCCGCGTGTCCGGCCACTTTAACCGGTTACATTCTCTTGGCCGCCAGCAGATACAGCACCGCCATACGTATGGCCACTCCGTTTTCCACCTGCTGCAGAATTATCGACTGGTCGCTGTCGGCAACCTCACTGGTTATTTCAACGCCCCTGTTCACGGGACCGGGATGCAGTATCGTTATCCTCTTGTCCAGGCTGTCGAGAAGTTCTTTGTCCAGACCGTATAGCTTGACATACTCCTGTTTCGACGGGAAATAGTTTATATCCTGCCTTTCGTGCTGTACTCGAAGCATATTCGCCGCGTCGCACCAGTTGAGCGCCTTGCGCAAATCCGTTTCCACCTTCACGCCCAACACCTCTATGTGCTTCGGTATCAACGTAGCCGGACCGCAGACCATCACTTGCGCCCCCTGCATCTGGAGTGCGTATATATTGGAAATGGCTACCCGCGAATGCGTTATATCCCCCACTATCACCACTTTCAGGCCCTTAACCGAGCCGTAACGGCGGCGAAGCGAATACGAGTCTAAAAGCGCCTGTGTCGGATGTTCGTGTGCGCCGTCCCCGGCATTGACTATCTGAGCCGGCACGTTCTTCGACAGAAACACGCCCGCCCCCGGATTGGGATGGCGCATAACCACCATGTCCACTTTCATGGACAATATGTTGTTAACCGTATCGATAAGGGTTTCCCCTTTGGTCACAGACGATACGGATGCCGAAAAATTAACGACGTCGGCCGAAAGGCGTTTCTCCGCCAGTTCGAACGACGTCCTTGTGCGGGTGCTGTTTTCGAAAAAAAGGTTGGCTATCGTCACCCCGTTGAGCGACGGCACCTTCTTAATCGGCCTGGAAAGCACCTCTGTAAAGGTTTCCGCAGTGCGGAATATCAGTTCCAGGTCGTGCTTGTTCAGGTATTTTATTCCTAAAAGATGATCTACGCTAAGACTGTCCATAGATATTGCGTATGAAGGCTTAAAGCCCGTTATAGTTGTTTTCTGCGTAATGTAAAGTACTCCATTTTCCGCGCTTAACGGCACATGTCCGGAAAGAGCTGTCCCTAGCGGAAAATTTTCCTCGCACGTTAAATTTATACCGGCGACTCCAGATAAACGCGCTCCCTGCCTTCCGATAAATCGACTATTACCTTTTCATTTTCCACCACATCGACCTGTAAGCCCTTGTAATCAGGCTGTATGGGCAATTCACGCGAAAAACGGCGGTCTATCAGCACCATAAGCTCTATCTTGGAAGGCCTGCCGAACGAATTTATCGCCGAAAGCGCAGCCCTCTGCGTGCGTCCGGTATGCAACACGTCGTCCACGAACACCACTTTCAGATTGTCCACAGGGAAGTCGATCTTGGTCGTATTGGCTCGCGCCGGTTCGGCACGGTGCCGGAAGTCGTCCCTGAAAAACGTAACGTCCAGACAGCCGCGACGTATGTTTTTTATACCGTAATCCTTTTCCAGTATCTTTTCTATCTTCGAGGCGAGTATCACCCCGCGCTTCTGTATGCCTATTATGGCCGTGCCGGAAAAATCCTTGTGATTCTCCACCAATTGGCATACAAGGCGTTGCATTGTCGCTTCGAGCTGTTTGCGGGATATTATCTCCTTTTGCATAACCATGCTTTTTTAATGGCTATAAAATTAGGATTTATTCGCCGAGGCTACAAATATTTGCCGGTTATGATAGAAGTTTTTTTTACAATAACGTGCCGTTGCATTATCTTTGCCATGCTGACTATACGCCGGACTCATCCCGGCCATTATTGAAAATGACAAAGAAAATACTGATTACCGGCTGCCTGGGGCAGATCGGCACGGAACTTACGCTACGGCTATCAAGCGAATACGGCGCAGAAAACGTTCTTGCGACCGACATACGTCCGGCAGGCGAAGGAATAACGTCGTACGCGCGTTTTGAAACGCTCGATGTAAAAAACGCCGAAGCCGTTGAAAAAATCATAGTCGAAAACGGCATAACAGACGTTTACCACCTGGCCGCAATGCTCTCGGCAACCGCAGAAAAACACCCACTCCCGGCATGGGACCTCAACATGAACTCCCTTCTGGGAATACTGGAACTGGCGCGCCGGGGTAAGATAAAACAAATCTTCTGGCCGTCGTCCATCGGGGTTTTCGGCCCTCACACACAGTTGGACGGGACGCCGCAGTACACCGTAACCGACCCTGATACCGTCTATGGCATATCAAAACTCACGGGCGAACTATGGTGCGCCTATTACCACGAAAAATACGGAGTGGACGTGCGTTCGGTGCGTTTTCCAGGGCTTATCAGCTGGAAGGCTGAACCGGGAGGAGGCACTACGGACTATGCAGTGGATATTTTCCACAAGGCCGTGACCGAAGGGCGTTACGAATGTTTCCTGTCTGCAAACACGTCCCTGCCTATGCTATACATGCCGGATGCGCTGGATGCCATCGTGAATATCATGAAAGCACCTTCGGAAAAGATAAAAGTACGGACATCGTACAATTTGGCCGGAGTGCATTTCACTCCTCAGGAGCTCGCCTGTACGATAAAAAAACGCATACCTTCTTTTGAGATAACGTACAAGCCAGACTTCCGCCAGACAATAGCCGATACGTGGCCAAACTATATGGATGAATCGTATGCGCGGCGCGACTGGGGCTGGAATTTCAAATACGGAATCGATGAAATGGCGGACGATATGATTGAAAACCTGCGCAAAAAATACGGTAAATCATAACCGGCAACATCCGGGCAGACAATAAACGGCGGGGCCTTTAGGC
>CDZK01006602.1_pt1 | contig 15900 bp, 10 predicted proteins | sample 557401 | NCBI WGS metagenome assembly CDZK01 (sample SAMEA3182108, study PRJEB8094) | gut metagenome | biome: human; feature: gut; material: Stool; isolation source: human stools | place: Canada | collected 2013-04-25 | reverse complement strand
ATAAAAAACCCGCCGTTAAAGGCGGGTTCGTATGTTCTCTTTGAAAGGCTCAGGCCTTTCGGAAAAATCGGCTTAGTCTGCGAAAAGGGCAGGCGCTTTCTGTTCCTGCTTGCCTTCTTTGGCTTCCGATGTGGCTTTCTCGACGCCCTCTTTTATCAGCTGGTATGCCAGTTCGTGTATTCCTACGCGGGCCTGCATCTTGTCGAAAGCCTTGTTATCGCGGGTAGGGTACACGCGGTTGGAGAGGAATACGTATACCAGGCCGTTAGTCGGGTCGGCCCATGCGTATGTGCCGGTGAAGCCGGAGTGTCCGAATGCTTCGGGCGAGCAAGATGGCGCAGGCCATGCCTGTACTACTGTCCTGTTCTTGTTTTCCGGACGGGCTTTTTCAAAACCTATTGCGCGGTAATTGTCATGCTGGAGATAGTACTGCTTGTTGAATGTGTCGAAAGTTTCTTCCGAGAAGAAGCGGACGCCGCCGTAAGTGCCTTTGTTGAGGTACATCTGGAACAGTTCGGCAATGCCCAGTGCGTTGGAGAAAAGTCCGGCGTTGGAGGAATAACCGCCTACTACGGCAGAAGCCTCATCGTGTACGAAACCGTGTACCAGGCTCTTGCGGAACGCTTTATCTACTTCCGTAGGTATTATCTGCGAAAGGGGATAGCCGTTGGTAACGGGATTGAACGTAGTGTATTGTGCGCCGAGTTTGTCGTATACGTTTTCTTTGAGGTATTTGTGGAAGTTTTCTCCCGTAACGTTCTGGATTATGCGTGGAGCCAGAACGAAGCCCAGGCACGAGTATTTCATCTTGTTGGCTTCTGTAAGAGGCAGGTCGCGTATTTTCTTATACACGAAATCGTATATCTTTTTAGAAGCCCAGAGGTTCTGGTCTATCTGTACGTTGAATTTCTTGGAAGGCTTGTTCCGTATAAGGCCCTTTTTCATTGCATCGCTCCAGAACGGATAATACGGCTGGAAACCGGCAATGTGCGAAAGCTGGCTGCGCAGGGTTACGTCCTTCTTGTTGGATTTCTGGAATTTGAGTCCCGGAAGGTATTCGGAAATAGGCGTATCGAGGTTTATCTTGCCCTGGTCGTACAGTTCCATGTAAACTGGCAGTGCGGCGCATACTTTAGTGTTGGATGCCATATCGAACATGTCATCCTCCTCTACCGGCTCCTGGCCGGTAAAAGTGTGGTGACCGTAGCTGCGGTCGAATATCACTTTCTGGTCCTTGGCTATTATAAGCTGGCAGCCGGGGAACGCGCCGTTGCGTATCGAACCGTAAACTATGGAGTCTATCATGTGTTCCATCTTGCCGGAGTTTACGCCTACTTCCTCCCCGATGGTGAATTTAAAACGTATCCCGCCCTTTATATCCACGCTCGTGCCGAGCGCGTAAGGTTTGGTATTCACCGGAAGTTTGCCCTCAACGTCGAATGCTCCTGCTACGGCCTGAGCCATGAGATCCTGTGAAAGGGCGTTGTTGCCCTGCGAGAAAAGTACGGCTTTGGCATTTTTTATGGCCGGCATATAGTCCATCACGTAAGGCATGCCGAACACTGCCAGCACCGTGTTGGGATGTTCCTTTGTGAGGCGGTCCATAAAGTGCTGCAGGTTGGTCGTAACACCGTATTCGAGTACGTAGTTCTTTTTCGGGTCTTCCACTTTCTGTGCCTTGCCGGGGCGTGTCGAAAAGCCTCCCGTCTCGGCTATCACCAGGTCGTATTTCTTGAGGCTGTCCAGTATGTCATCGGCCTTGGTCAGGCTGTTTTTGAAGTCGTATTTGAAGTAATCGGCTTTGAAATACTTCTTAAAGCGGTTGTAGAATACGTCGCTGTTGTCACTGCGCAGCGATACGACGGCTATTTTTTTGAATTTGCCTGTTTCGAGTGGCAGTATGTTGTCGTTGTTCTGCAGTCCGGTTATCGTCTTTTCCGTCATCTGGCGGATAAGAAGTTTGGATGCGGGTGAGTTCACATCGGATACGATGTTCCATGTGTTTGTCGGTTTGTATTTGTTCAGGCCGACGTAATACTTTATCGCCAGTATGCGGCGTACGGATTCCTCGATCTGTTTTTTGCTTATCTGACCTTTCTGTACAGCGGCGTAGATGGAGTCTATCGCTTCCTTAGGATCGCGTACCAGTTCGAGTATGTCATTGCCTGCTTCGGCAGCCATGCGGGCAGCCTGTCCGGGCGAGTAGTATTTGGATATGCCGCGCATCTCCATGCCGTCGGTGAATATCAGGCCTTTGTAGCCCCATCTGTCGCGTATTAGCTCTTTTATGGCTTTGGGCGAGAGCGATGTCGGCAGGCTGTTCCCGGTTATGGCCGGAACGTTAAGGTGAGCGGTCATTATGCCGGTGGCGCCGTTTTTAACCAGTTCGTGGAACGGCATAAGCTCTACGCTGTTGAGCCTGTTCATGTCGTGCGATATGAGCGGCAGGTCGGCGTGGGAGTCCGTTTCCGTATCTCCGTGGCCGGGGAAATGCTTGGCGGTGCATATGATGCCTCCGTCTTCCATTCCCTTTATGTATGAAAAACCTTTGGCCGCTACATCCTTAGGATCTTCGCCGAAAGAGCGGTAGCCAATCACCGGGTTGAGCGAATTGTTGTTCACATCCACCGTCGGCGCCAGGTTTATGTGCAGTCCGGCGCGTTTCGCCTGGCGTGCCACCTCTAGTCCCATTTTATATATCAGTGAGTTGTCCTTCAGGCTTCCCAGCGCCATCTGGTACGGGAAGTTGTCCACATCCTGAAGGCGCATGCCGAGTCCCCACTCGCCGTCTATGGCTATCAGCAGAGGTGTTCTGGCGATGCTTTGCAGGCCGTTTATAGTAGCGGCCTGATCGGGCAGTTTGCTCAGGAAAAGCACTGCTCCGCCGACGTTCAGGTCCTTTACGTCCTGCATGGCCTTTACGACGGTCGACGGGTTGCTCGGACGCAGCTCCACGAATATCATCTGGCCTATTTGCTGTTTTAAAGTCATCGACTTGTACACCGAGTCAACCCAGGGGCTGTTCATGTACTTTACGAATTCCGGGTCTTTGTTCTGGGCCGAAACGGAAAGAAGCCCGAACGAAAGAGCCAGGAAAAAGGATAAGATTTTTTTCATTTAAATTCGGTTATTTAGTTGATGTTATTTCCCGTACCTTATGATTATAATCGACGGCAAACCACTGTCGTGCACAGCCATCTACGGATACTTTGTGTACTTGGTACAAGTCCGGGGGCGTTCCTTCGTCTGCCGCTTGTGAAAATAAATGTAAAGAAACTAATTATTTTCCGTTTCGGCAAGGACTTCGGGCGGTTTTTTGACAGGGCGGTTATGTGTGTTTTCACCGGGAAAAAACGGCTGTTTGTCGTAAAAAAAGCGCACCTTTGTCGAGAGTGTAAATTTGTTTAAAGGTTAAAAAAAAGCATTTATGAGGCGAAGTTGTATTTTTTATCTAAAATTCTTCTGCGCAAGATGTGTATTTAGTACATTTGTACGTTAAAAAGGGAAGGCGGCTTTCGGCTGCCGTTAAATGGCAAACCAATAACAACGAATTACATATGATTATAGTAGCAGACAGCGGTTCCACCAAAACGGACTGGGCCATCGTAGGCGATGAAGTACGCCGTGTGCAGTCCATAGGACTGAATCCTTTTTTCTTTACCGACGAGGCTTTGGGGCAGACGATATACGACGCCCTCAAAACGGTCGATGCAGACCAGGTGCGCGGTATTTATTTCTATGGTTCCGGTTGCGGGCTTGAATCCAACAAGGAACGTCTGCGTGTTTGCTTCCGCAGGTTCTTCCCGAAAGCTGACGAAATAGTGGTGGATACTGACCTGGTGGGGGCCGCTATCGCATTGTTCGGCAAGGAAAAGGGCATAGCGTGTATCCTCGGTACGGGAGCTAATGCCGGAATATACGACGGTAAGACAATCGTCAAGACGCCGCTTTCATTGGGTTATATGCTCGGCGATAACGGTTCCGGTTCGGTGTTGGGACTGGAGCTTGTAAAACTGTATCTTCACGGTTTCCTCTCTCAGGAAGTAGCTAAAGACCTGGAGGAAAACTACGATGTGGAATACAAGAACATATTGGACTGCGTATATAAAAAGGACCGTCCGAACAAATATTTCGCTTCGTATTCTCCGTTCGTGGCAAAACACCAGGACAAGGAACCTATAAAAGGCATGCTGGAGGAACAGTTCAGCGAATTTTTCCGCTATTTCATACTCCCTTTCCAGAAAGAAGGCAAACTTCCCGTCAGGATAATAGGTTCGGTAGGTTATTATTACCGTCCGATAATAGAGCGTGAGGCGGCAAAACACGGTATCGAGATAGATAAGATAGCACTCAAGCCGATAGACCTTCTGATAGAACACCACAGCGGTAAAAAGGCATTGTAGTAGACTAATGATAGATTCCGTGCGGTGTTCCGGCGCCCATGGGCATGATCTGATATTTTTTATGGCTACGTGCCGCATTTAAAAACACGAACAACAACAAAAGACGATGAAATACGTTACAGAATCAGAATCAAACCATCACGATTTGGACAAAATGACCGCAGAGCAGATACTTCGCGGCATAAATGAAGAAGACAAGACCGTTCCCTATGCGGTCGAAAAGGCTATCCCTGCCATGACCGAATTCGTAGAGAAGGCGTTGCCGCGGATGAAGGACGGCGGACGCCTGTTTTACATCGGCGCAGGTACGTCAGGCCGTCTGGGTATAGTGGACGCATCGGAAATACCTCCTACGTATGGTATGGCCCCAGGTGTGGTAGTGGGTATTATGGCCGGCGGAGACTATGCGATACGCAACGCCGTGGAAGGCGCCGAGGACGATTTCGACCAGTCCTGGGAGGACCTGAAAGCGCATAACATAACGCCTAAGGACATAGTGGTCGGAATAGCTGCTTCGGGACGCACGCCGTATGTTATAGGTGGCCTTCGCAATGCACGCAAATTCGGTTGTCTGACAGGTTCGATAGCATGCAATCCCGATTCCCCGATAGCACAGGAAGCTGAGGTGGCCATGGAGGCCGTTGTCGGCCCGGAATTCGTGACGGGAAGCACACGAATGAAATCCGGTACGGCCCAGAAGCTTATGCTCAATATGATAAGCACTTCGCTGATGATACAGATGGGCTGCGTGGTAGGAAACCGTATGGTCGATATGCAGCTGACAAACGAAAAATTGGTGGACCGAGGTACTAAGATGGTGCTGCTCGGCGCCCCAGACCTTTCGTATGAAGAAGCGCAGAAATTGCTTCTGCAGGAAGGTTCGGTAAGAAAAGCCGTGGCTTATTACAACAAGAACATAAAAAAATAACCACAACCAAACTCCCCGGAAGCGGATTGTCCGTTTTCCGGGGTTTTATACATGTATCCTGTTTTTCATAATAATTACGGGGCTAGTCCCGTGTTTTATCCCTAAACGATAATGAATAGCAAAAAACTGTTACTTGCGGTAATATCCGTATGTTCTGCCCTCTCCGTTTGGGCGCAGGACAAAGCACCTTCAAAGTATGAAATGCGCGCCGGATGGATGGCATCCGTAGCCAATATAAACTGGCCGGCAAAGAAAGGCCAGACGATGGAGGAGCTCAAAAAAGTATATATCGCTTATCTCGATTCGCTTGCGGCGGTCAATGCCAATGCCGTGGTAATGCAGGTGCGCCCTACCGGCGACTCGTTCTACCCGTGCGCCATAGAGCCGTGGAGCATTTATCTTACGGGGGTGCAGGGCCAGGCCCCGACGCCCATGTGGGATCCTATGGCTTTTATGGTCGAGGAAGCTCATAAGCGCGGCATGGAGTTCCATGCGTGGCTCAATCCCTACCGCATAGCACAGAACGATACTACCAAATTCGCCGAAAGCCATGCAATACACGAACATCCTGAATGGTTCGTTACCTACGGAGGGCAGATGTATTTCGATCCGGGACATCCCGGCAGTGCGAAATATTCCAATAACGTGGTAAAAGAACTTGTAAGCCGTTACGATGTCGATGCGATACATTTCGACGACTATTTCTATCCTTATAAGGTCAGCGACAAGGATGCCGACGGCAAAAGCTACGTGGTCGATTTTCCCGATACCCTGTCCTGGGAAAAATACGGCAAGCCTTTCTTCAAGGACAAAGATGCGTGGCGCCGCAACAATGTCAACCAACTTATAAAATCACTTTCGGAGACGATACGCAGTACCAAGCCATGGGTAAAATTCGGAATAAGCCCGTTCGGCGTGTGGCGCAACAAGTCCACGGATCCCGTCCGCGGTTCGGACTCGCAGGCAGGCGTACAGAATTACGACGACCTTTACGCCGATATAATCCTCTGGAGCGAAAAAGGCTGGATAGATTATGTAACTCCGCAGCTATACTGGAAAATAGGCCGTAAAATAGTGGATTATCCCATATTGCTGGACTGGTGGATCAAATATTCGTTCGGACGCCATCTTTATGTCGGCCATTCGATGGGCAACGGTGCAGACGAGATAGAGCGCCAGATAGATACTCTCCGCCAGCGTGGTTTCGACAATGTACAGGGCTCGTTTTACTGGAATGCCGGTTCGGTGCTCCGCAATTCCAAGCAAAGGGACAACGGCCGTGAGATGAATCCGATGCTCAAAGCCAAAAACCGCTATATAGCCTTGGTTCCGCCTATGGCATGGATGGATATGACCGCTCCGAAACCGGTGTCGGGCCTGCAGGTGAAAGGTTCGGCCCCGATAGTGGAAATATCGTGGGATGCCAATTATTCCGACAACCTGAATGCGTTCCTGGTGTACAAGTTTGAAAAAGGACAGCCGGTTGACCTTTCCGACCCGTCTAAAATCATAGGCCGCGTGCGCTACGACAACAATGCAAAAGGCGTTTTTTATGACAAATCCGGACAGAAAGGCCAGTTCACTTATGCTGTTACAGCCCTATCGCGCAACAGCATAGAAAGCACTGCCGTATCAGAAACGGTCAAGGTGACCAAATCGGCGGTTAAATAGCTGTCCGTATATTTACCGAAACAAATAACAACAATAATAATACAACAACGTAACTAAAATGTCAGAACCAACAGCAAAAGCCTCGGTAACAGCCTCGAAAAGGCAACCCTGGCAGTGGGTGCCTACGGCGTATTTTTACCAGGCCATACCGAATACGGTAATGCAGTCGCTTATCGTATATTTCTACATCGCGATGAACGTCAACCCTAAGGCATCAGGTATAGCCGTGAGCCTTTTGTACCTTCCATGGTTCATAAAACCTCTCTGGGGACCTATTGTGGACATCCTCAAGACAAAGAAATGGTGGGCCATGTGGATGCAGATAGTGGTCGGGATAGGTTTCGTGGCTACGGCCCTTCTGGTCCCGATGGGCGGTGCCGAATCGGGTAAGATATTCGTATATACCCTTATACCGTTCATACTGATAGCGCTTTCCGCCGCAACGTACGACGTTGCTTCGGATGGTATGTACATGATAAACCTCAATTCAAACCAACAGTCCATTTGGGTAGGGCTCCGTTCTACGGCTTTCCGTGTAGGCTGGCTGCTCGTGGACGGCGGTATGCTGTGGCTGGTGGGTTACGTTGCAGGCGCTTCGGCTACTCCGCTGAGCCCTTCGATGTTGTGGGCATGGCAGGTAACATTTTACGTGCTGGCAGCCATAACATTCGTAACTGCCGCTTACAATTTCTGGGCTTTCCCGCAGGACCCGCACCGCGATGCGCAGGACGGGGTCGATGTCAAGACCGTCGGCGGCATAGTACGCGAGTTCGGCCGTTCGGTTGTGACTTTCATGGAAAAACCGAATATCGTATGGGGTATACTGTTTCTGGTGCTTTACCGCACGGGTGAGGCTCAGCTGCTTCAGATATTGCCGTCGTTTTTCACCGATCCGGTATCGAACGGAGGACTTGAAATACCTATGGAGGCACAGGGACTTATCAAAGGCACGATAGGTGTTATTACCCTTATCATTGGCGGTATCATAGGCGGTTTTGCAATAGCAAGGAAAGGGCTTCGTTTCTGGCTGCTCCCGATGATACTCATACTCAACCTGCCTAACATAGGTTACATATTGCTTGCCATGAACCCCGGAATAGTAGGCGAGATGGGTACTCTCGGCCTGGCTCTGGTAGGCGTAGTGGTCGGCCTGGGTTATTTCGGATACGGATTTTCGTTCACTTCTTACACTATGTACATGGTGTATGTATCGCGCGGCAAGTTCGCGACTTCGCACTATGCGATATGTTCCGGTCTTATGGCACTGTCGCTGATATGGCCGAAAGCCATAAGCGGATTTACCGTAACGGCCCTCGGTTACGAGTGGTTCTTCTGGATGGTGGTGATACTCGGTACGCTGCCTTCGGTGCTGCTGTACCGCAAACTGGGCGTGGACAAGCAATTCGGCCGCGCTACCGGCAAATAATCGGGTGTTCCTTGCGGCTTCTATACCGCAGGATTTAAAAAAATAAATGCGCTGTGAATTTGCGCAAAAGCTGTCCGCCGGTACATGTTTACAGACGGACGGCTTTTTCAACTTTAAAAACATGGGAAAAATGGCAAAAAAAGAATATAAAATAATCGGCCTTATGTCCGGAACTTCGCTCGACGGGTTGGACATGGTTTATGCCGTATTCCGCGAAAACAACGGCAAATGGAGCTACGAAATAGAAAAAGCGGATACCAAACCGTATTCCGACGAATGGAAGGAAAGCCTTAAAATGTCGTTCTACCAAAGTGGTGAAGCCCTTACGGCCCTCGATGCCGAGTACGGACGCTACCTGGGGCAAAAGGTAAAGGAATTCGTTGCCGAACAGGGTATAACGGATGTGGATTTCGTCGCATCGCACGGACATACCGTATTCCATCGTCCGGACTTGGGATACAATCTCCAGATAGGTTCCGGAGCCCATATCCACGCCGCATCGGGCATAAAAGTGGTATGCGATTTCCGTACTCTGGATGTCGCTTTCGGCGGACAGGGAGCTCCTCTGGTTCCGATAGGCGATAAGCTTCTTTTTTCGGAATACGATTACTGCCTGAACATAGGAGGATTTGCCAACGTGTCTTTCGATGATGAAAACGGCAAACGTATAGCCTATGACCTGTGTCCGGCCAACTATGTGCTTAACAGGTTGATGCGTACTCGCGGACATGAATATGACAAGGACGGCGAAACGGCCCGCAGCGGACAGGTCAACAAAGAGCTTTTCGAGGCTCTGAACGCTTTGGAATATTACCACCGCCAGCCGCCTAAATCGCTTGCCCAGGAATGGGTTGACAGGAACGTCATGCCGTTGGTAGATGCCTGCACGGATAAATTCGAGAATGTGATAGCTACACTTACTGAACATTCGGCATACCAGATTGCGCGCAATTTCCGCCCGTCCAGCAGAGTGCTTGTAACCGGAGGCGGCGCATACAATGTTTATATGCTCGAACGCGCAAAAGCATACGCCGACATCGAATTCATAAAACCTGCTAAAAATATCATAGATTTCAAGGAAGCCCTTATCTTTGCATTTCTGGGTCTGCGCCGCGTGTTGGGCCAGCCGAATTGCCTTGCGAGCGTAACAGGCGCCACTCACGACGTCGTTTCGGGACAGTGCTACGGTTTCGATATAGCCTGAATCACGCCGGATCCGGAAAAAACCATCGTTTCCCAGGTGCGTTTTTATGCGCCTGAGAGAGGCGTTTTTTAAGGGATAAAATAAACTGCAAGCCGAGTGCAGAAGCAAAACTTGTTTTGATTATGCCGAGGCGCAGCGTTTATTGTAAACGCAGTTTAAAATAAAAATATATGATACCTACACCATACGATCGTTTCATAGAGGACATAAAACCCTTTGTGGACAATAAACGCATTTTCACCGACCCTTTGCGTACTTTCGCATACGGCACGGATGCCAGTTTCTACCGTTTCGTACCTAAAGTGGTGGTGCGCGCGCTCAATGAAAAAGAAGTGCGCGATGTTATAGCCGTTGCGAACCGTTACGGCCTTCCTGTGACATTCCGCGCCGCAGGCACGAGCCTTTCCGGGCAGGCATCGACCGATTCCATACTCGTATTGGCCGGGCAAGGCTGGGAAAAGTACGAAGTGCTGGAAGAAGGCCGCGCCATACGTACTCAAACCGGTATAGTCGGTGCGCGGCTGAACCAGATACTCAAGCCTTACGGGGTAAAGATAGGCCCGGATCCGGCTTCGGTAGGTTCGGCAATGATAGGAGGCATAGTAGCCAACAACGCCAGCGGTATGAACGGTACGCGCGAAAACGCGTATCAGACGTTGCGCAGCGCACGTATAATATTGATGGACGGCACGGTTCTTGATACCGGCTCGCACCAGTCCAGGGAAGACTTTCTCAATACGCACACGGACTTTATCGCACGCATAATAGAGATACGCGACAGGGTGCGCGCCACACCGTCGCTCTACGAGAGGATAAAGAAAAAATACAGCATCAAAAATACCACCGGAATATCCATAAATCCGTTCGTGGACTTTGATGACCCGTTCGATATCATAACCCATCTTATGGTGGGGTCGGAAGGCACGCTGGCGTTCATTTCTGAAATGACGCTCGAAACCCTGCCGTTGATACCGTATAAGGCCAGTGCTATGCTGTATTTCGGCAATATAACGGATGCGTGCCGGGCCGTGCAGAAACTCAAGCCTCTGCCTGTGGACAGTGCCGAACTTCTCGACCGTCTGTCCCTGCGTGCCGTGGAGGACAACGACGGTATTCCGTCTTTCATAAAGGACCTGCCGGATGGGGCTACTGCCGTGTTGCTCGAAACAAAGGCTATGACTCCGGAAGAACTCGCGGTCAACATCGAAGCTGTGAAATCGGCCGTGTCCGGATTTGAAACGCTGCATCCGATAGAATTCACCGACAAACCGGAAGAATATTCGAAATACTGGAAAATACGTTCGGGCGTATTCCCTTCTGTGGGAGGATTGCGCCCTACCGGAACGTCGTGCCTTATCGAGGATATAGTATTTCCGTTGGATGTAATGCCTGAAGCGGTTACGGACCTGCAGAAGCTCATTGCCGACCACGGATACAAGGACGGTTGCATTTACGGACATTCGATAGAAGGCAATTTCCACTTCATAATAAATCAGAACTTCAGCGACGATGCAGAGGTTAAACGTTTTGAGGGGCTTATAGATGCCGTTGTCGACTTGGTGGTCGATAAATACGATGCATCGCTCAAGGGCGAACACGGTACTGGCCGCAATATAGCTCCGTTCGTGCGCCGCGAGTGGGGCGACCAGGCCTATGCTGTGATGAAAGAGGTGAAAGATCTTTTCGATCCGCGCAACCTGCTCAACACCGGCGTTATTTTCAACGATGACCCCAAGTGCCATATAAAGCACTTAAAGCACCTGACCAAGACGAACGACCATGTGGATAAGTGTATCGAATGCGGTTTCTGCGAGGTCAATTGCCTCACGTGCGGATTCACCCTTTCGGCGCGCCAGCGTACTGTGATACAACGCGAGATAACGCGCCTGCGGGGTACGGGTGAGGATCCGGAAAGACTGCGCGAACTTGAAAATGCATACGTGTATTACGGCGAACAAACCTGCGCCAAAGATGGATTGTGCGCCATATCGTGTCCTGTGAATATAGATACCGGAAAACTCACTCAGGATCTGCGTGAGGCCCAGGCCGGCCCTACGGCTAAAAAAATAGCACACTGGACGGCCGAGCATTTCTCCACCGTTACTTCCGGTATGCGTTTCGGTCTTAAACTCGTTGGCGGGGTACATAACATGATAGGTTCGTCGGCCATGTCAGCATTGGCAAAAGGGGCGCGCAAACTCACTTTCGGTGCGTTGCCGTTGTGGACACCGTCCATGCCCAAAGGGATAGATGCTCCGAAGCCTATCGAGGTGAATGCTTCCAATCCCGATAAGGTTGTGTATTTCCCCAGCTGTATCAACCAGGTGATGGGTGCTGCCAAAGGCGACGCCAATCAGGAACCTCTGCACCAGGTAATGACACGGCTTTTGGTAAAGGCCGGCTATGAGGTGATATTTCCTAAGAATATGGGCAATCTTTGCTGCGGTACGATATGGGAGAGCAAGGGTTTCGTGAAAGATGCCGACCGTAAAACGTCCGAACTTGAAGCGGCGCTGCTCGAAGCGTCGGAAAACGGCAAGTACCCTGTGATATGCGACCAGAGCCCGTGTCTGTACCGCATGATAAAGAAGATAAAGAGCATGAAACTGTATGAACCGGTGGAATTCATAGAAAAACACATGATGGACCGTCTTGTTTTCAACCGGGTTCCGGAAACAGTTGCCATACATGTTACGTGCTCCATGACCAAACTTGGCAAGGGGGATATTTTGCGCCGTGTGGCCGAAGCCTGTGCCGAAAAAGTGGTTATACCGGAAGAAGTGGGATGCTGCGGCTTTGCCGGGGACAGAGGTTTCACGTACCCGGAAATGAATGCGTTCGCCCTGCGTAAATTGCGCGGCGCCGTGGAAAAAAGCGGTGCTGTGGCCGGTTATTCCAATTCCCGCACGTGCGAAATAGGTCTTACTACCAATAGCGGCATACAGTATCAGTCGTTAGTGTACCTTGTGGACAGGTGTACGCGAGGAAAGCATTGAGCGACATTTATCGCAAAGTTAAAAAGCGCCGTTTTACGGCGCTTTTTTTAGTATATTTTCGTCCGGTCGGCACGTTTTAGTAAATTTCAGTATATCTGATTTCTACAATAAAAATAAATGTGCCTATGACGTGAGCCTTTTTTGATGGTGAATTACGATATAAATCCGTCCGTATCGCAGGCGGAATACATAAAAGCGTTAACTTATATTCTTGCTTTCCGAAATCTGCAAATTTCAACACACAGCAAAGGGTAAAGTTTGAACGCTCACGTAGTTTTTTACGTGGGCTTTACTTTATCGGCTGTGTGGGTATGCAGAACCTCGGAAAGCGGATAATTGTGAAGTTCCTCGCTTTTTTTTATTCATATCGTATCCAGTCGGATATAAGGACTGTCTTGCCGTCATTGAATCGTTATGGAAAAAATCATATCAGGAAAAGAAAACCGGACTGAGGAAAAACAAATACATCCTGTTCCGCATGGATTGAAATACGTATTTGCAGTAGCGCGGATTGTTTCTATGATTTTATTGTTCGCTTCTTCGGTATTTTTAGAGACTGCGATTCTTTCTCCTGTGTACATACATAATAAGTTCGGTATTTTCAGTGACCTTTTGGCCGATAATTTCCTTTTGTTGATGTCGGTGGGGGCTTGTGTGGCAGTAGGACTTTTGGTTTGGGAGGGGATATATATAGTACGCCTTATTGTGAAAAGGTCCCTTTCGCGTTATACGCGGGATGAGGGTAATGCCGGAAAATAAAAAAGCCGCCTTGAAAAAGGCGGCTTTTCTTATGCTGGTTGTTTTTACATCTTTTTGCCCAATTCCTGCATGGAAGACAAATAGTACGTAAGGCTGGCGGTTCCGTCCATTGTCGGTTCGTTGGTCGAGTAATCGCCGAAATCGTCGTGGTAAACGCACCATGTAGTCTGGAAGGGCGCATAAACGTCTTCCTTGGACAGGCGTATGCCGAGCAGGTTGTTGTATATCGAAGAATATACAGGTCCGTCGACCAGCCCGCCCGGTGTTGCGGCCAGTTTTTTGCCGTTTTCACGGTACGAAGTGTGCGGGTCTTCGGGATAATCGCCCCATGAAGGCATTCCTACTATCATAGAAGTGCCCCAAGGGTTGCATCCGAACAGCCAGTCGCGCAGGGCTGCTTCCATTTCAGCGTACTGTTTGTCTCCGGTCAGCTTTTCATAGAAGCGGGCCTGTGTTATGGCCCCGGCCGTAAGGTTGTTCGAGCACCAGATGAACGGTACTCCGTTGAAGAACGGATTGCTCTCTCCGCGGGCCTTTATACCGTCCAGACCTTTCTTTATATAGGAAATGATAGTGTCACGGTCGGCTCCTCTGGCGTTTTGCGCCGTATAGTAGTGGCCAAGGTTGACGAACGGATACCACTGGTAGTGGCTTGCGGTATCGGCTCCCATCCATGGGGTAACGGGTTCCATTTGTGCGTATTTCATAGCATCGGCGAGATATTCTCCGCCCTGGCCGAGGTAATCGAGCTGTATGGCTGCGAGTTCCATGTCGTCGGCCCAGTTGTCTTCGGCATAGATATACGGAGATACCACGCTGGCAGTCTGTTGCGCGCCGGGTTTGGTCAGTGCGAATTCATAGGCTTCTTTTGCCTTCTGCTGGAGATTGTCGGCATATGCCGGGTCGAATTCACGCATTACTTGTGCGCCCAGTGCGAACGTGGAAGCGAATTTGCCTGCCGTCGAGGATACGCCGGTGGTATTGTTCATGAACTTGCCGCGTACCTGAGGTTCGCCAGTTACATGGTAAACGGGGCGCTGAGGCTCTTTGCCGCCGTATTTGGCAGGGTCGTTGGAGGGAAGACGGAAGCCTATGTGGTCGCGGTCGTCGGCAATCTGGTTGAACATGAGGTTTTTCTCAGGATTCATCTTGAGCGCCCAGTCGAGACCCCAACGTACCTCGTCGATTATGTCGGGTATGCCGTTGGCGCCTTTCACGCCGCGTGCGTCATATTCGTCGCCGAAAGCCGACGGGTTGCTCTGGTATGCGAATAGCATCTGGAATATCGTGTTGAGCGAAGTTGTGGAGTACTGGAGGTAGTCCGTAGCATCGTGCCATCCGCCGACAACGTCCACGTGCTTGCCGTCGAGTTTTTTATTGCTGGAAACTATGAATCCGTCGTCCACATGGCACGAATCCTGTATATACGGGTTCCAGCCGCAGCGCTGTTGGCGCAGGTAGTTGAGCAGGGAGTCGGCCGTGCCGTCGTAAACGTTTTTATTTATCCTGAAATAAGGCGATTTTACTCCGTTTGCTTCGATATAATACGTGCCGGGAGTTTCAAAATCGGTGAAATTCAGTCGTACGGCATTGCCGAACTGTTCCCATGTGCCGAAGTTTTCGGTAACGTCGTATTTTTTTACGGTTTTGCCCGTAGCGGAGTCTTTCAGGGCGAATTTCCTGATGTCCACCGTGTCTTTTACCAGGAATACTGCGGTCTTTTGCGATACCGGAAGGTAACCTAGCTGGTTTATGCGTATCCAGCCCGTTACCTGTTGTTCCTTACAAGCGGTGAAAAACAGGGTTGCGATAAGGGTGATTGCAAATAGTGTTTTTTTCATCGGTTTGCTGTTGAGTGATTGTTATTAATGGATTTTTATTTTTTGAGTTTTATCAGTTCCGTTATAGGTACGAACTGGTATCCGCGCGATTCGAGTTCTGTTATCAGTTCGTCCAGGCGGTCGTACAATTTGTCGGTGCGTTTCGGCGATACTCCGAAGTGTACCATCAGCATGAAGCCGTTGAGCCCGTCCTTGTGGTCGGATTCGTATTTGAGGATGCGGTCGTAGATCTTCTGGCTCGATACGTAGTTTTTGGCATCCGGGGTGGTGTAGTCGGCGTTGGAACTCGTTCCGGGGGAAAAGTTCACCAGCTGCACGCCCAGTTCGTTGGCCCATACGGCGGTCTGTGTGTTGTAATATTCGTACGGAGGTATCATGAATGGAGCTTTCTTGAGTTTTATCCCGAAACGCGCCATTTCGGCGTAATTGTCCATGATATCCTTGTACAGTTGGACTTTGTCGACCAACAGAGAGTCGCGCTTATCCCACGGGCACCACAGCAGATGTTTGTCGGAGTGGGGCCCTAGGTAGTGTCCGTCCTTTTTCAGGCCTTTTACCACCTCGCGGCAATCTTCGTTCCGGTAAAAATTGCCGGTAAAGAAGAACGCTCCTTTTATGCCATGCTTTTTTAGCGTGTTTTTGATTGTTTCGTACCCGTCGATATACCCGTCG
>CDZK01030302.1_pt1 | contig 15993 bp, 14 predicted proteins | sample 557401 | NCBI WGS metagenome assembly CDZK01 (sample SAMEA3182108, study PRJEB8094) | gut metagenome | biome: human; feature: gut; material: Stool; isolation source: human stools | place: Canada | collected 2013-04-25 | reverse complement strand
GGATAAACCTGACCTGAGACTCCCCTTACCTGAAAACGAAAAACCGCCGGAACTCAATATGAGAGTTCCGGCGGTTTTATTGCCAAGACTGATTATGAAATTTTAGAATGCTTGTTTTTTAATATTATCGTATCCATTGGAAATAGTACAGCCGGATAATTGTTATATATTTGTTTTTTATTAATGATTTTAATAAATTTATTATGAATAAAATAGTTTCTACACTGCTTTTCTGTTTAATAGCATTAAATTGTTGTGCTGAAATAGAATCTGGAAGTTTTAAATCAGATTCTTCTTCTGTTGGATATAACGATAGAGTATATCAACTTTTTCCGACGCAGAATATGTGGACATTTATTAAATTAAATACCCGAAATGGGCTTATGTGGCAAGTGCAATATGATGTAAAAGGTAATAATCGTTTTGAGACGGAACTTAATTCAATATCTCTTGTAAATGAAGCAGATGAAGTTAATGGACGCTTTATGCTTTATTCTACTCAGAATATGTATAATTTCATGTTGCTTGATCAAATTGAAGGAAGTGTATGGCAAGTTCAATGGTCACATGATCCAGAAGATAGAATGATTATTCCAATTAGAAATATATAAATAACGCCCGGAATTGTTCCGGGCGTTATTATAATTATAATATCTAAATTCTTATTGTGCCGGTTGCTGTGTCGTGTCGTCAACTTCGGCAGCGGCTTCGGCAGGCTGGTCAACTATTATTACCTCTTCTTCCGCAGCAGCCTGTTCGACTACCGGAGCGGCGTCCTGTTCGTACATTTCTATAAGTTCGCCCTTGTGATCCTGCAGGAATTTGATAAGGCGGTCTTCGTACGTTTTGATCTGTTCCACCATGCCGCGGTGCTCCTCGTTTATATCCGGTTTGAGCACGTACCAGTTGGCAATGTACGGGGCTATGATGAGAGAAACGATGGATGTGAGTTTGATAAGTATGTTCATCGAAGGTCCTGATGTGTCCTTGAACGGGTCGCCTACGGTATCGCCGGTAACGGCGGCCTTGTGGGCATCGGAACCTTTTTTCTCTATCTTACCGTTTATCTCTACGCCTTTTTCGAACGATTTTTTCGCATTGTCCCAGGCGCCTCCGGCGTTGGATTGGAATATTCCCATCAGTACACCGGAAACGGTGATACCCGCAAGCATTCCTCCGAGGACTTCAGGGCCGAATACGAAACCTACCAACACGGGCGCTATCAGCGCTATAGCTCCGGGAAGCATCATCTCGCGGATGGAGGCGTGTGTGGATATGGCTACACATTTTTCATATTCCGGTTCGGCTTTGTATTCCATGATGCCGGGAATCTCGCGGAACTGGCGGCGGACTTCATTTACCATGTCCATCGCTGCGCGGCCTACGGCGGCGATAGCCAGCGAGGAGAAAATGAACGGTATCATGGCTCCTACGAACAGACCGGCCAGAACGTTGGCATGATATATGTCGATGCCTGTTATGCCAGAAACGCCCACGAATGCGGCGAACAGAGCCAGTGAAGTAAGCGCGGCGGAAGCTATGGCGAATCCCTTGCCCGTGGCAGCTGTGGTGTTGCCCACTGCGTCGAGGATATCGGTACGTTCGCGCACTTCTTCCGGCAGACCGCTCATTTCGGCAATACCGCCGGCGTTGTCGGCTACAGGGCCGAAAGCATCTATGGCGAGCTGCATGGCTGTAGTGGCCATCATGCCCACAGCGGCTATGCCCACACCGTAAAGGCCGGCGAATTCATACGAGAAGAATATTCCGGCAGCCAGTATTACGATAGGAACCACCGTGGATTCCATGCCGACGGACAGACCGCCGATGATGTTGGTGGCATGTCCTGTCGAGGACTGCTGTACTATCGATTTTACTGGACGGCGTCCCATAGCAGTGTAGTATTCGGTCACGATGCTCATCAGCGCACCTACTACAAGACCGGTTATTATTGAGAATACCACGTCGGTATCCGTCATTTCAAAACCGCGTATCACCATCGAATCTGGAAGCAGGTATTTGGTTAGGAATACCGCAGCCACACCGGTGAGTATTATGGAAATCCAGTTACCCATGTTGAGCGCGCCCTGTACGTTTCCGCTGTCGTTCTTGATGCGTACGAAAAGGGTACCTACGAGCGAGAATATTATTCCTATGCCGGCTATGAGCATCGGGAGGAGTATCGGGGCCGTGCCACCGAAAGCATCGTCGGAAACGACTTCCTGCCCCAGTACCATAGTTGCCAGTATAGTTGCCACGTACGAACCGAAAAGGTCGGCTCCCATACCGGCTACGTCGCCTACGTTGTCACCAACGTTGTCGGCTATCGTGGCCGGGTTACGTGGGTCGTCTTCGGGGATACCCGCTTCGACCTTGCCCACGAGGTCGGCTCCTACGTCGGCAGCTTTAGTGTATATGCCACCGCCCACGCGTGCGAACAGGGCTATCGATTCGGCACCCAACGAGAATCCGGACAATACTTCGATGGCCAGGCGCATCGCTTCTTTCGATTCAAAGGCCCCGAACAGGTGAGCAAGCACGATGAATACTCCGCCCATGCCGAAAACTGCCAGTCCGGCTACACCGAAGCCCATTACCGAACCTCCGGTAAACGATACTTTCAGAGCTTTCATCAGGCTTGTGCGTGCGGCTTCCGTAGTGCGTACGTTGGCTTTCGTGGCGATGTTCATGCCGAAATATCCGGCAAGCGCCGAGAAAAACGCGCCCACGATAAAGCATACGGCTATTACCCAGCTGCTTTCCTGGCTCGAAGAGCCAAGAAGGGCCAGAAGAAGCGCGGCTATTATCGCAAAATAGCTCAGCACTTTCCATTCCGCTTTCAGGAACGCCATTGCACCGGCGGCGATCTTCGACGCCAGGTTCTGCATTTTTTCGTCGCCCGCGGGCTGTTTGGACACCCACGATGCTTTTACAGCCATGACCGCAAGTCCCACAAGACCAAGCAGAGGCACGGCATAGAAAAGATTTTCCATAAACTGAATTTTATTTATTAGCTTTCTTTTTTATTTCAGCCTACAAAATTATAAAAACTATTGTTCACTGCGAAATTATAGGTGCGATTATTGCCTTTTTAGGGGCGGAAGGGCTTTTTTTCGGTTAAACTATGTGAAAAACCGGGCGTTTTTGGCTATTTTTGGATGTTAATTTTAAAATAACGGACATGAACAGGACTTCTTTCAGGCTGATACTGGCGCTTGCCGGGCTGGCGGTACTCATATACGGTTTTTTCAGCGGCAGGCTTCAGGCCAGTTTTCAGCAGACGCCTTATTCGACCGGATTTATAGTCGTTGTACTGATAATCTACGCGGCGTTTAATGTTGTAAAATTTTTCCGCCGCGGAAAGTAGTCCTTTTTCGCACGTCCCAACGGTTGTGCTTTTTTTTCTTCAGGAACTTGTTTTTTACAAATATTCTCATTTTTTGATATTATCGTATATGATAATTGAAAAAAATGACTTGTTCGCTTAAAGAGTTGTATTAAATTGATTTTACGGGGTCTTTGTCGGGTTTTTGTAGTATATTTGCCGCACAATGCTCGTTTGATACATTTGTTAATCCTAATAATATACGCAAATAAATGAAAGCTTGTTTTATGGGGTTGGGGTACATAGGTTTGCCCACCTCGATAATTGCTGCTGAAAACGGCGTCGAAGTGACCGGAGTGGACATCAATCCGTCGGTGGTGGAAATGACGAACGCCGGCAAACTTCATATAGTGGAACCGGGGTTGCAGGAGTTGCTCGAACGGGTTGTGAAGTCCGGAAACCTCAGGGCTTCACTCGTGCCGGAAGAGAGCGACGCGTATTTTATCGTCGTTCCCACTCCTTTTAAAGGCAACCATGAACCGGATATATCGTACGTGGAGACTGCCACCAAGGCGGTGATACCTTTGCTTAAAGCCGGCGATTTGTTCGTGATAGAATCCACCTCGCCGGTAGGAACTACCGAGAAAATGTCTTCGCTCATTTTCTCATGCCGTCCCGAACTCGAAGGAAAAATATACATAGCGTACTGTCCGGAGCGTGTGCTTCCCGGCAATGTCATTTACGAACTGGTGCACAACGACCGTGTGATAGGCGGTATAGACCCTCGGTCAACGGAAAAAGCCGTCGAATTTTATTCGCAGTTTGTAAAGGGTAAACTGCATCCCACCAACGCCAAGACGGCCGAGATGTGCAAACTGACGGAAAATTCTTCGCGTGACGTGCAGATAGCTTTTGCAAACGAACTGTCCCTGATATGTGAAAAAGCGGGAATAAACGTGTGGGAACTCATCGCGCTGGCCAACAAACATCCGCGTGTAAACATACTGTGGCCCGGCAGCGGAGTGGGCGGACATTGCATTGCGGTGGACCCTTACTTCATTACGGCCGATTTTCCGGTCGAGTCGCAACTTATAGCCAAATCGCGTGAGATAAACAATTACAAGGCTTTCTGGTGTGCGGAAAAAACGAAGCGGGCCATAAAGGATTTCGAACTCAAAAACAACCGCAAGGCACGTGTGGCCATTATGGGACTGGCATTCAAACCCAATATAGACGATTTGCGCGAAAGTCCGGCCAAATACATTGCTTCCAAGGTTATGGAGGGGGAAGACGCGGATTATATGATAGTGGAACCGAACGTGTCCGAGCACAAAGTGTTCAAGCTTACCGATTACGAACAGGCGTATCAGAAGGCGGATATCGTAGCGTTCCTTGTCGCTCATGACCAGTTCAGGAGCTTGCCTTACGACGAGGGTAAGGTGATACTCGATTTCTGCGGAATCTTTAAGAAATAACACTACGGACCAGGACAGGAAATAATTAATAAGTATGAAAACAGTTATGCTCGTTTTCGGCACACGCCCCGAAGCGATAAAAATGGCTCCGCTTGTCAGGGAGTTCGAAAAACATGCCGACCGGTTCAAAACATTGGTATGCGTTACCGGCCAACACCGTGAAATGCTTGATCAGGTTCTTCACATTTTCGGAATAAAACCTGATTATGACCTGAACATAATGAAGCAGGGGCAGGATTTGTACGATGTGACGGCACGTGTGCTGACGGGTATGCGGGATGTTCTGAAGGAAGCCCGTCCGGATGTTGTGCTCGTACACGGGGATACCACTACCAGCACGGCGGCTGCGCTTGCCGCTTTTTACCAGCAGATACCGGTGGGACATGTGGAAGCGGGTTTGCGTACGCATGACATATACAGCCCGTGGCCGGAAGAAATGAACCGGCAGATAACGGGACGCATAGCAGCTTATCATTTCGCACCTACGCCCCTGTCCCGCGAAAACCTGTTGAAGGAAAATATAGCCCCCGGCAGTGTGACCGTAACGGGCAATACGGTTATAGATGCGCTGTACATGGTTGTCGACAGGATAAAGGCCGACGGGAAATTATCCGGAGAGTTGGCAGACAACCTGCTTAAAGCCGGATACGATGTGTCGCGACTGGACGGCGGCAGGAAACTTGTGCTTATCACCGGACACCGGAGGGAGAATTTCGGAGACGGCTTTATCAGCATGTGCAAGGCTATAAAAGCGCTGACGGAAAAATATCCCGATGTGGATTTCGTGTATCCCATGCACCTGAATCCCAATGTGCGCAAGCCGATATCCGAAGTTTTCGGGGATAGCTATGGCGATAATATGTTCTTTATAGAACCGTTGGAATATCTCGATTTCGTGTTCCTTATGGAAAAGAGTACTGTGGTGCTGACCGATAGCGGCGGAATACAGGAGGAGGCTCCGGGACTTGGCAAGCCGGTGCTGGTCATGAGGGATACGACCGAGCGGCCGGAAGCTCTCGATGCCGGTACCGTGAAACTGGTGGGAACCGACTATGAGAGGATAACGAATGAGGTGTCGCGCCTTTTGGACGACAAAGCCTATTACGATGCAATGAGCCGTGCGGTAAATCCTTACGGCGATGGTTTGGCGTGCGGTAGAATTGTAAACGTATTGGGGGAAATATGAACTTGAGTAAAGGACAGATATTAAGATGTTGCTTTTGGGCGCCTTTGTTGCTGCCTCATATATTTATATTTCTGTTTTCCGGTAAAAAGGAAGTGATATTATCCGATCTGAACAGGTATTCCAGGTATGGGATAGGCAATCGGGTATCGAAGTTCATTTTTGTAATGGCTCATTACAAGGAGTACAGGAGCTTGTTTTACTACCGCGTAGGTAAGTGGAAGTATTTACTTTGTTATGTGCCTGCGCTCTCCAGTCTTCATATCGAGACTAAGAACATAGGCAGGGGGCTGTTTGTAGAACATGGAGACGCTACTTTCATTGCCGCTAGGAGCATAGGCGATAATTGTTACATAAACCAGTGCGTGACCATCGGTTATTCCAATGCTACCGATGCTCCGGTGCTGTTGGACAATGTTCAGGTAAAGGCCGGGGCTAAGATAATCGGCAAAGTTACGGTGGGCAATAACTGTATAGTCGGAGCGAATGCTGTGGTAGTGAAGGATGTTCCGGATAATTGTACTGTTGTTGGCGTCCCTGCGTATATAGTGAAAAAGGATGGAATTAATGTAAGGATGTCCTTACAAACGGAGGGGGGGTGATTATAGTCTTACCCTTGACGGCAAAGACTGAACGTGAGGCTGTGCATATGCCTGAGAGTATTGGAGGAATGTACGGTTTGTCGGCTGTTGTCCGTAAATTCCCTATGGCCGCATGATTTTTTAATAATGATTGATTTAAAATCGGAATAAAACCGCAGAATATGCTCAATTCGGTAAAAACATTGTATTCCAGACAATCCGATGATTTGAAAGGGCTGGTGAAAGGTGTTTTTTGGTCTTTGTTCGGTTCGGTACTCTCGAAAGCGTTGGTGTTTTTGTCGTGGATACTCGTGGCCCGGATTCTGGGCCGGGAAAGCTACGGCGAGTATGGGTTGATCCGTAATACCGTACTGATGTTTTCCGCGTTCGCCGGTTTCGGACTCAGTGTCACGGCTACCAGGTTCGTGGCCCGTTATATAAACGAAGATGTCGCCAAGTCTGGGAGGATAGCTTCGCTTACCTTATCTTTTTCAGTGATAATGGGGTTGTCCATATCGCTTATCGTATTTGCATTTTCGGATGTCATAGCCCAGTCGGTGATAAAGGACGCAAGGCTTGCCACTGATTTCAGGATAGCGTCATTTATATTGTTTTTCAGTGCATTGGAAGGTGCTCAGACAGGCGTGCTGCAAGGCATGAAGCAGTTCCGCAGGATAGCTGTGATAAACCTGGTAAACGCATTCGTTTCGTTTCCCGTATTTGTGGCCGGAGCTTATTATTTCGGTACAACGGGCAGTGTGGTGGCGCTTGGTATTACCACTATGGTATTGTGCATACAAAACCAGGCTGCGATATATTCTTTTGCTAAAAAAGGCCTCATTTCTCTTAATTTCAGGCAAGGATGGAGGGAATGGCGGCTTTTGTACATTTTCAGCCTTCCTGCAGCATTGGCGGGTATAATTTCCATACCTTTAAAATGGTACACCGACGTGATGCTGGTGAACACTTCCGGTTTTTCGGCTATGGGGATTTATTCGGCGGCTTTTTTGATATATACTATAGTTGCCGTACTTGCCAATACCATGAATGCCCCGTTCGTGTCGTTTATGTCCGGAAGTAAGGCGGATAACGATGTTATAGAAAAACTGAATATATTGGTTCCCTGGTTTCTGGGGATAATGATAGGATTGCCGTTCTTGTGTTTTCCGGAAGCGGGCGGATATCTCTTCGGAAAAGAATATCAAGGGGAGGAATTTAACAGCACACTCGTTTTTATCATACTGTACATGATAATAGTGATGTACAAACAGGGTATGAACAGGATATTCATAGTACATAACATGCAATGGATAAACCTTATGACGGTGACGGTATGGGGGCTGATACTGATAGGCTCGTTTTACATGCTCAAGGAATATGCCTCCGTCGGTCTGGCTATAAGTTATTGCATATCCTATACTCTTGTCACGATATTGATATACCCTTTATATGTTAAAAGGAAGCTGATGCCACTTGAGTTTATAATCTCCCGCAATGTGCTTACAATTTGGGGGACAATGGCTTTAGCGGCGTACTTGTCGCTTTCCCGCGTACATTGGGGATATAGGATTGCCGCTTATGTGGGTATAATGGCAGTCGTTGTTTTCACGTTTAAAAATATGCTTAAATCCAAAGTAAAATATAATTTGTTCAGTCATGAGTGATTTATTCAACAGAATATTCGGCAGGCTTGAAACGTTATTTTCCAAGCCGAGGTTGCGGATAATAAAGACATTGTATGTGAATTTCCGTCTTCTGCCGTTTTCCCAGGCCGTGAAGTTGCCTGTTTACGTGTACGGTCCTTTGAAGATAATTTCCCTCAAAGGGAAAATGAAAATAGAAGCCGATACTATACGCAAGGGTATGGTGTGTTTCGGATATAAATCTTTCGGCCCGGGTTTTTCTGGTGTTAAGAGCAGACTCTTGATTGCAGGGACCATGGTCGTGCGTGGTGATTTGATAATATATAACGGTTTTTCTTTGTTAGTAAACAGCGGTGCTGTATTTGCCGTAGGAAATGGGATCACCGTAGGACATAATGCCATTATGATGTGTTACCATAGCATTAGTATGGGGGATTTTTCAAGATTTTCCACCGGTCTTTATATGATAGATACTAACGGCCATCATATAATGGATATTGAAAAACGCACTATAGACAGTATAGTGCGCAGGATAGACATAGGCGGATACAGCTGGATAGGGAACAATGTTTCCGTTGCTCGTGGGACTGTGCTGCCGGGCCATACGATAGTTGCCAACAAGAGCCTTGTAAACAGGGATTATACGAAAGATGTCCCTGAATATTCGATAATAGCCGGTACGCCTGCAAAGTTGATAAAGACAGGTTTTGCCAGAGTATATAACGAAAAGAACGAAAGTATGCTCAGGAAATTTTTCGGAGATACCGGACACGATACTGTATTCCGTTACGAAGGAGACGATATAAAAGGCTTTTGCTATGGACACGAGATTTAAGACGTTTGTTTCGGTGGTCTTGGCAGTATTTTTCGCTGCGTGTTCCAAGGCGGAGAATCATCCTTCGGAATATACGCTCGCCTGCGTACAGGACGTGAGTTATACGGCAGATGGCCAATGTATGGATATATATTATGCCGGTAATCTTGAACCGGGAAAAAAACTGCCGGTAATGGTGTGTGTGCATGGCAGCGCCTGGATGTATGGCGACAAATCGCAATGGACAGGCTGGCATGCCGCGCATGCGTTGGAAAACGGGTATATGAGCGTATCCGTAAATTTCAACATGGCCGGACACCCTAAACAGGTCAGGGATATTTCCAAAGCGATAAAATGGGTTTATGAAAATATAGCTTTGTACGGAGGGGACAAACACAATATATTCTTGTTCGGGGTTTCCTCCGGTTCGCATCTGGTCTCTCTCGTATCTACCGATGAGAGGTATTTGAAGGAGGCGGGGCTGGACTTTTCATACATAAATGGTGTATGTGCTTATGACGGAGGAAGTTATTTGTATTCGCCGCATGAGATAACGATATACGAGTGGGGAGTTGCGTTTATTGATAATTTCGGACGCGATATGAGTAAATGGGAAGATGTGATACCGTATTATCATATTGCCAAAGGCAAAGGTATACCTGATTTTGTGCTGGTGGCGGAAAATGATGCGGATGAGAGGATAATACCTAACAAGGCGTTCGCGAAAAAACTCCGTAAAAATTCGATAGGTGTTAAGACCGTATTTTTGGACGGTTACGATCACACTACATTATTTACTGATGCTTTTTTTAAGAAAGATGTATCCGAAGGGATTTTCATGTATTTCGATAAACATCTGAAAAAATAACAAAATACCGATGGCATGGGCAAAAGAAAGGTAATATTTTCATACGACTATGAGTTGTTCTTCGGCGTTCGTTCGGGAACCGTGCGTAAAACTCTTATAGAGCCGACATCGCTTTTACTGGACGGTATGGAGCGGTGCGGAGCCAAGGGGAATTTCTTTGTAGACTGCTCCATGCTGACTGCCATGTCGCGCCAGGGAGAAGCCCTGATTGAAGATTATGGCCTTATATTGAACCAATTGAAAGATATAGTCCGTCGCGGACACCGCATAGAACTGCATCTTCATCCGCATTGGGAGGATGCGGTGTATAATGGCGACGGCACATGGGATTTCGGCAATTTTTCCCGTTACAGTCTTTCCGCTTTTTCTTCCGAAGAAGTGTTGGATATGTTCGAAAAAGGGACGGAACTGCTAAACGGACTGGCTTCCCAGGTTAGTCCCGGTTACCGGGTTTGCGCTTTCCGTGCAGGAGGATGGGCCGTTCAGCCCTTTGCTAATCTGGCCGAAGCATTTTTTAAAACGGGAATAACGATAGACTCTTCTGTTGCGAGAGGGCTTGAATATAGGGATGACTATTCGGCATATGACTTTACCGGAGCTCCGGATAAAAGTTTGTTCCGATTTGAAGGAGACGTATGCAGAGAAGACCGTTCAGGCCGTTTCATAGAAGTGCCGATAACCACTTATTCCCGCTGTCTGGCGTATAGAGGGGTGGATTTCATTTCACGCCGTATTTCAAGAAAGAAACTTTCGGTCATAACCGATGAGACTCATTGTCGTCCGGATTTACCCCCGGCGGTCACGCCACGTACATCCAAAGCCATGTTCACATTGTCCAGGATTTCACCTTTGTCCGTAGCAGCGGCATTTTTTCTCAACAACAGGAAAGGTGAAGTGTCCGTGTTTATAGACCGCCCCAAGGATTTTACGTATTCTGTTTTGGATGCTATGAAATATATAATGAAACATGCCGAAAGTATAACGTATAAAGATTGTCTGGAATTGGTATGAAAAATACAAAACGTGTTCTTCTGGTTTTCCCCGGTCTTGATGTAAGGATAGACGAAGGTGCCAGGCACCGCCTCAACAGTTTCATAGATTCATATGCTAAAGCAGGATACAGAGTCAGTGTGCTTGCTTTTGTAAAAGGCGCTGCATGGCCTTTCGGCGTGGTGGAAAAGAGAAAACTGGACAAGCGTGCCGATTGGATATTATTTCCGTATATTCTGCCGATATCCAGGAACAGGTTTCTGACATGGCTGTTGGTTTCGTACGTAAAGGTAATCCTCGGTGCGGTATCGCGTATGAGGCGTTACGATATAATACAAAGCGAAATACTGGGAATATTTTTCGGGCTGTGCCGCAGAAAAGGAACTGTCATGGTTACCGATTTCCATGGCGATTTATACAGTGAAGTTGTAGCCATGAAGAATATGGACCGACGAAACTGGTTTGTCAAATGGATGCTCGACGCCCAGGCTTTGTCCATTAAGGATTCCGACCATTGCATATGTGTTTCCGAAAATCTTAAGGACCAGTTGGAGGCCAATACATGCATGAAAATGGGCGATTATACGGTAATATCGTGCGGGGTGGATTTCGTCCGTTTTTCGGAAGCTCCTGTAGCGGATACGGGGATTGACCTTAAGGACAGGATTGTGCTGGGTTATTGCGGGGGACTTCAAAAATGGCAGAACATAGAGAGTATAATCTCCTTGTTCAGGATGTTGCAGGAGATGGACCGGAGGGTATTCCTTATGATATATACCAACAGTCCTACGGATGGCATACGGGATTTGCTGGATGGTTTGGGAAAGGAAAATTTCGCCGTGCTCCCGCTGAAGTTTTCACAAGTGCCTTCGCATTTGAAACTACTCGATGCCGGCTTTTTGCTCAGGGAGGATCTGGTTTTGAACAAGGTATCTTCTCCGACAAAAATATGCGAATACCTTGCCGCAGGTGTGCCTTTGGTTTGTACCCGGTATTCCGGCGACTATGCCCGCAGTGTCGGGCATGGCAGGGAAGGTTTCGTGCTGGACGGACTGGAACCATCGCAAAGCGAGGCCGAAAATCTTATGGCTTTTCTGCACAAAGTAAAGGCCGACAGGGAGTTTTATGCCGGAATTTGTCGTGAAAGCGCATCGGGCAGGACGTTTTATTCTGAATTTGAACGATTAAAAATATTGAAACAGTGAACAGGGTATTGTCCATTGCTTTATTTCTATATTTTTTCCTGTTCTCCTATTACGTCGTTACTGGGTATAAGGAGGCGATACCTGCTTATATGCTGTGGCTGGAAACGGTTTTTGCCGTAGTATATGTCTTTTTCATATATATCTCGTCCCGTATTAACAAGATGAGATATATTCTGCCGTTGATATTTGCGGTGTCAGCCGTAATGGCTTTTTCGACAAGGGCGGCTTTCCTGGCTGATGATCCAAGTATGCCTTTCGGACCTGCGCTCGGCGATGGATATGGATACCACGACCAGGGCCTGCTGTATGTAGGTAAGAGTTATGGCGAGGTGCTGAAATATATATGGACGTTTACAAATGATAATATAGACGATTTGGGTTATCCTACCATATTGTATCTTGTTTACAATTTGTGTAACGACGAAACCGCTTCGTTGAATTTCATGATTTTCCTGAATGCGGCTGTAATAATGGTTTCGGCCTTTTATTTCTTCCGGTTTCTGCGGCTGCTGGCAATAGATAAAAAAACAACGTGCATTTATACTTCGGTGTGGGGATTTTCCCCGTTTTTATCCACTATAGCTGCCGTAGGTCTGAAAGAAAATATATTCTGTCTGCTGGTAATAATGGCGTTTTATTACATGTACCGTTATAAGAATTCAGGCGGTGTAAGTAATTTGATTTTGGCTTTAGTGAGCATAGTTGCCTGCTATTTTTTCAGGGTGGCTTTGGCGCTGATGCTCGTAATTTCGTTGTTCGCCATATTTGTGGCAAATGAAAAAAACAGGAAAAAACTGCTGTGGATAGGTCTTGCCGGGATGGTTGTAGGGCTTGTATTTATAGATATAATATTGGCTAGATTTACACACATGTCTCTTTCACAGGTGTTGGAGATGTCCAATTCCCGTTTCGGCGTTGTTTCGGATAATTCTTCGTTCAACTGGATGACACAGGTGGTGGGTGCGTTAATGGGGCCTTTTCCTAATTTCAACAGGACAAATGGTTATGCTATAATATTCAGTGGAGCGCTTATTGTTAAAGTCCTGCTGTCGTACCATTTTATTTTAGGCATGCGGTATGTAATGCGCGGTTATGTCTATAAATTATATCCTATGATGGTGTTTATTTTCATGGGGTTTGTTATGTGGATACTATCGGCAGTTTCGTTGGATATGCGTTACCAGATTACGTTCATCCCGATCATATTCGCGTTATGTGCCATTATGGATTCCGAAAAAAGGATAAAACTCGACTGGAAATACTATGCCTATGTAGTAATGGCTACAATGGTAATAATACTATACAACGGAAGATAGTGTCCACCCTGAAAAGTAATAAAATGACATTCACATCATTCGTTTTTTTTGTATTTAAGACCGGAACCACCGGTTGTTCGGAGAAATCGGAATTTTGACCTTGTCTGTAATAAATGTGAATTTATGAAAAGAATATTGCAAATCGGTCCTGCACCGCAAAATATAGGCGGGGTCAGTATCCATATCAAACGTCTGGTTTCGTTGTTGAAAGGAGATTATTCGTTCGATTTCGTCGATGAGGGAAAAGTAAGGTACCCTGGTGTTTTTAATATTCGTTCATTGAATATTTTCTTGTATTTGAAGAAAGTTTTCCAGGCAGATATCGTTCATATACATAGCGGGCATTATATCTTGCGGCTGTTCAACGTGTTCATGTGCGCTATTATTTTGAGAAAACGCACAATAGTGACCATTCATAGAGATCTGTCCATCGAACCGTTTTTTAAATTTACAAGATGGGCTGTCGGTTGTTGTAATGTAGTCGTTTGCGTGAGTCAAGTCGTTTACAATATGTTATACAAGCAATCTTCGACCTGCCGTTATTATGTTATGCCTGCATTTTTGCCTCCCGACGTAGAGTCTGAACCTGATTTGCCGGCGGATTTGTTATCGTGGATTGACAATGTCAGGCAATCTGACAACAACGTATTGCTGGTGTCTAATGCCGGGAATTTGGTGTTGCATGAGAATGTCGACTTATATGGATTGGACATGTGTATTGAAATGATCCGCATGTTGAAAACAAATGATAATTTAAAAAACTTTTATTTGTTGTTTGTTGTCGCTAACAATACTGACCAGGTTTTGTTGATGGAACAATATAAAAACAATATAATCGAATATGGTATATCTGAAAATGTGTTGATTTGGGAATCCCCAGTTTCTTTTATACGATTGATCCTTCGGTCGGATGTGGTGTTGAGGCCGACCAATACCGATGGAGATGCAATTTCTATACGCGAGGCTTTATATTTAGGAAAATCTGTTGTAGCTTCCGATGTCGTGCCAAGACCTGGCGGAACCGTACTGTTCAGAAATAGGGATTGTGTGGATTTTGCAGATAAAATTGTAAGCGTGGTGAGTGGCGGGTGTTTAAAAAACGTTAATAATGAGTGTAAAGACTACCGCAAATTTTATCATGAAATATATAGAGTATAGTGAATATATGAAACTATTTGTGCAAAAACAGGATTCCGGTAAAATACAGATACATAAGGACGGATGCCCTGTCAGATTCTGAATTTAGATAATGAGTGAAGAAATGGAAATAGGAACGACGGAAAATACAATGGCCGGAAAAACTTTAAAGGCATTTGAAAAACTGTGCCGGTATTGTCAGGCGGAGAAGTTCAAAGGTTGGGACCCTTATGACGGGCTCAATTCAAAGGTGTTTTCGAGCATTCCGCTTTTGAAAAAATCCGGGTTTCTCCGTTTGGTGATGATACAGGGATTCAAGCGTTCGCCGTTCAATCTGCGCCGTATGTTCATGGTCCCGAAAGAATACAATGCCAAAGGTGTCGGCCTGTTTTTGCAAGGTTATTGCAACTTGTACGAAACCGTACATGCGCATCCTTTCATGGCCGGGTATCTTGGGGATGAAGAAGAATTGATATCGCGGATAGACGAACTGGCCGGGATACTCATAGGGTTGAAGTCCGAGGGTTACAGCGGAGCTTGCTGGGGGTATAATTTCGACTGGCAGGCGCGGCTGGAATTTCTTTTCCCCAAGAATACCCCTACGGTGGTGGCGACTGCATTTTGCGCTACCGCGCTCGAGGATGCCGCAAGGATTACGGGCAACGGAAAATATCTCGACGTGGCATTGTCCTCATCGCGGTTTGTGCTTAACGATCTGCATCGTACCGAGTTCGAAGGAGGATTCCTGTTTTCATATAGCCCGCTTGAAGGAAACGATACCGTTTTCAATGCTTCTCTTTTGGGAAGCAAACTGTTGGGTATGTGTTATGCGCATACCGGTGACAGGGAGTGCCTGGATGCGGCGCAGGCTTCAGTCAGGGCATGCTGCCGCGCTCAGGCAGATGATGGTTCGTGGGTTTACGGCACTTCGCCGGTGCAGGGTTGGATAGACAGTTTTCATACGGGATATAATCTCGACGCTCTTGCTTGTTACGGTCAAACGACCGGCGATAAGTCTTTTGACGGCAACATGGAACGCGGATTTGAATTTTACGTGAATAATTTTTTCGAGCCCGACGGCACTCCGAAGTATTACCATGACATGACCTATCCGATAGACATACACTGTCCCGGACAATTGTTTGTGACACTTTCGCGTTTGCACAGGTTCGATGGGAAATGCCGCGATCTTGCCGATAAGGTAATGAATTGGACTATCGCCAATATGCAGGATGAAAAAGGGTATTTTTATTATCAGCTTAAAAAGGGCGTGAGTTCTAAAATACCTTACATGCGTTGGAGCAATGCGTTCATGTTCAATGCTATGTCACATTATATATTAAAACTAAATAAATTTCAATTATGAATCTAAAAAGATTAAAAACGCTTTTATTTTTGCATCTTCAACATCTCCCGATGAAGAGTAGAGGAATAAGACCTTTATTTGTTAAGGGGG
>CDZK01020651.1_pt1 | contig 16223 bp, 15 predicted proteins | sample 557401 | NCBI WGS metagenome assembly CDZK01 (sample SAMEA3182108, study PRJEB8094) | gut metagenome | biome: human; feature: gut; material: Stool; isolation source: human stools | place: Canada | collected 2013-04-25 | reverse complement strand
CTTCTATCGGCGTGAGCGGCGGCGGAGTATTCTTTTTTTGCATATCTGTGATACTGTTATTCACCTGTCCGCTGCATTGCGGCGATGACAGGATAAATATAGTTATTAACAACGCTGCGTATCTAAAAATTACCATTGTTTTTACTTATAATGTTTATCAACCTCATCTTTACACCGCATACCCCGGACTATGCCTCACGCGATACGGCACAAGTGTTCACCCGTTGCAGAAAGATATTTTTCACACTGACAATTAACAGTTTATGTTTATAAATATAATCAAGAATATGGGTACGGCGAATTTTTTTTCCTGTTTTTGTAACCTTTGATTAAAAATTGTAGTCTAATGTCATTGAAAGCAACAATTAAAACTATCCATAAAATGAGAAAAACAATCCTGACCGTAATTCTGTCCATGTCCGTTATCCTGTGTTTTGCACAGGATGCCAAAGAACAGATAGTAACCGCTTTGCAAGGGCAACAGGAAGAGCTGACCAAAGCATTCAAAGATAAAGACTACCGCAAGGGAGAGCGCCTTTGCCGCACCATGATAAACATGGCCGACACGTCGAAAGCGCTGAGCCAGTGGCATAAATCGGCCATAAAAAATAACGCCTACTACAATATGGCCTGCATTTACAGCCTCAACGGACAGAAAGAATGCGCAATAAACGCATTTAAAAACGCTGTCGAGCTGGGTTACAGCAATTACAAACACGCTTTGGCCGATCCGGACCTGAAGAACATCCATGGCGAAGAAATTTTCAGGAAAATGATACGCTCGCTTGAGGAAAAATACGATTACTTGTCGATACTTAAAAAATCCGGCAAATACAAGGGCGACGAAAAAACTGCCGAACTGCCCGCGTTCACGTATCTGGAGCAGGACGATCCGCGCCTTGTAAATTTAAGGAATACCCTCAATCTGGATTCGATAGCCGGAAACGGCGACGAGATATCGCAGATAAAAAACCTTTGCCTGTGGATACATAATACAATGCGCCACGATGGAGGTTCGATGAATCCTGAGGGAAAGAACGCCCTTGCCCTGCTTGAGGTTTGCCGCGAGGAAAACCGGGGTGTGAACTGCCGTATGTTGGCAACGGCCTTGAACGAATGTTACCTGGCTATGGGCTTCAAGTCCCGTTTCGTTACATGCATGCCTCAGGACAAAAACGACCAGGACTGCCATGTGGTGAACATCGTATGGAGCCGCACGCTCGGAAAATGGATAATGGCCGACCCATCGTTCTACGCATTCTTTACGGATAAGAAGGGTAACCTGCTGGGTATAGACGAAGCACGCGCCATGCTGGTGGAGGGAAAGTCCGTACGGCTTAACCCCGAAGCGAACTGGAACGGGAAGAAAAGGGACGAAGCATATCACCTGGACTATATGAGCAAAAACTTTTACTGGTTCAGCTGCCCGGTAGCCTCGACTTACGATTGCGAAACAGGCGGCATGGCGGAAGACGGTTACGTTATACTGGCCCCCGGCGATTTCAAACCGTGGAGCAACGACTACCTTACGCGCAATCCCGATTATTTCTGGGCACGACCGGAATAACGATCCTTTCTCTGACGTAAAAAACGCCCGTAACCTTCTATGGTTACGGGCGTTTTTTATGCAAATCCGTGACGGCGCGCCAATAGGCCATACGATACCGGTTCAGCCCGTCACCCCGTCTATCATATTAATGAGTATTATAGCCAGTACGATACATGTTATAACTACATACAGATAGTCTTTCTCTATCAAAAAGGCCAGTATGGAAAATGCTACCCGCAATATCGGAGTAGCCAGAAGCACCACTACGCCGAGTTGTACGATGGCGAGCGGTTCAAACGTCATAAGTCCATGCAAAATACCTGCAAAACCGCGCAAATCCTCCGGCGAGCCGGTAAACTGCGAATAATCTGCGACAGAACTCCCGTCCCGGAACATATACATCAACCCTCCGATTATACATATGATGCTTGCCGTCACCACTCCGGCACGCAGCATGCGGCCTATGAACATTTCCATGTCGCGGCCGTCCCAGAATTCTTTGGTAAATATCCTCATCATTGCTATAACCTCCCTGTCAGACCGTTATAAATCATTTCTACAGCCAACGCCGAAATCACTATGCTGAAAAGTATCCTCAGTCCCTTGGTACGCGCACGCACCAATATCTTCGATCCCAGAAACGCCCCGCCCAACACGCCGACTACAATCGGCATGGCAATCCCCGGATCTATATACCCCCTTTGCAGATACACTACGGCACTGGCCGCGGCTGTAACGCCTATCATAAAATTACTGGTCGTGGTGGACACCTTGAACGGTATCTTCATGGCCGAGTCCATCGCCAGCACCTTCAACGCACCGGAGCCTATACCCAGAAGCCCCGAAGTGACACCCGCCACAGCCATAAGGGAAAAGCCTCCGGCTACATTCCTGACTTTGTAACCTACACGCCCTTCCGGTGTAGGATACGAACCGTTCAGTTTCAGTTTTTCCGCCAGAACGGAAGGCTTCCCGTCCCCGTAAGAATGCTCCTCATGGCGTCTTAATGACATGGCTGCGGAGAAAATCAACACGATACCGAAAATTATCGCCACCACATGTGTCGATACATACACGGCAATCAAAGCCCCGGCCACAGCACCCAGAGTCGTGGCCACCTCCAGGAACATCCCTATCCGTATATTCGTTATACCTTCCTTTATGTATGCCGCCGCCGCTCCGGACGAATTGGCTATCGAAGCCACCAACGCCGCTCCTATGGCATACCTTATATCCACACCCAATCCGAGGGTGAGCAATGGTATTATCACCACTCCTCCGCCCAGTCCGGTGAGCGAACCCAAAAGCCCCGCAAGTACCGCACCAGCCAAAAGTACGAGGGTAAAGGACATTACATCCATTTCTTTTTATTGTTTATTTCGTTTTACAAAATCGTTTTTCCGATGATCGACGACCTACCGTCTCCGGTTAAAACGGGAACAACAGCGGGAGTACGAATACCATGACTATCCCCATTATAACCTGAAGTGGCAATCCCACTTTGAGGTAATCGGCAAAAGTATATTTCCCGGCCGACATCACCAATGCGTTGGGCGGAGTCGAAAACGGAGTGGCAAAACACATACTGGCCGCAACGGATACCGCAAGGAGGAACGGATAAGGGCTCACTCCGGCCTGCAGAGCTGTTTGAAGCGCTATCGGAGCGAAAAGTACAGCTGTCGCCGTATTGCTTATCACCAAAGTCAATATCGAAGTGGAGAAATATATCACCGCCAAAAGCACCATCGGGCTGCCTCCGCCAAGATATTCGGCCAAAGCCGAGGATATCATTTGCGTACCGCCGGTTTTCTCCACCGCGAGCGACATCGGCAACATGGCGGCTATCAGCACTATACTTTCCCAGTTTATGGTTTTATATGCCTCCTCCATATTCCTCAGGCACCCTGAGAGCACCATCAGTACAGAAGCACACAACACGGCCGTAACCGGCTGCATTATATCGAACACCATTACGGCTACCATCATAAGCATTATCCCGGCGGCGACAGGCGCTTTGTAGTCTATCGTCACTTTTGCTGCCTCGGCAAGTGGCTGGCCAACCACTATCAATTCGTTCTGGTCATCCTGCAGTCGGGCAATATCGTCCCATGTACCCTGTACAAGCAAGGTATCGCCGAAATGTATCTTTTCGTTTTCCAGACCGCTTAGTATAAAACCTCCCTTACGCCTTATGCCCAGTATATTGAGTCCGTATTTTTCCCTGAAGCCGGCCTTTTTCACGTCCTGGTTGTCATACGACGAACCGGGCATCAGTACCACTTCGGCTATGCCTATATCGTCGATATTGTTCTGTGCAGAGGATGATTCCTCGGCCGTATGGCTGTCGAGAAATTCCAGTCCTTCAGCCGCAGCAAAAGCCGAAACCTTATCGAAAGGCGCATACACGTACAGTATATCGTCGTGGGCTATCACCGTGGAAGCATTTGCCGAGAGTTGTCCTATGGTTTTAAAAAAACGGTTGCTCGACTGACTGCGGCGGCGTATTTCCAGGATATTGACCCCATGACGGCCTCTTATGTCGGCTTCCATCAATGTACGGCCGGAAAGCGGGGAGTGCTTCTCTACTTTAAGCCTGAACAAATTACCGTATATACGGTATTCTTTTGCCAGTTCGCTCGTAGTTTTCCACCCGTGTTTTTTGTCCTGCCTGTCGCTATGGCCGTGACCGAGGAACTTTTTTGAAAGCACCCACAATACGCCCATACCGACGACCAGACATACTATGCCCACCGGAGTGAACGAAAAAAACGACAGACCGTCGAATCCGGCATCATCGAGCGTAGATGCGGCCACGAGGTTTGGCGGAGTTCCTATAAGCGTCATCATACCTCCTATACTACTGGCAAAAGCCATAGGCATCAATATACGCGAAGAGTTTATGTTAGATGTAGCGGCCATACTGACCACTATCGGAAGCATCAGCGCCACAGTGCCCGTATTGCTCACGAAAGCGCCTATGAAAGACGTGACGAGCATTACCAGCACGAACAGTTTCCATTCGCTGCCTCCGGCGGCGGTGATTATCCGGCCGCTTATCTTTTTAGCAAGCCCGGTACGGAAAATCCCTCCGCCGACGATGAACAGCCCCGCCATCATTATCACTATCGAATTGGAAAAACCGGAAAGGGCTTCAGCAGGCGTCAGTATCCCGCACAATATCAATGCCAGCAGGCTACAAAGCGCAACGATATCGGAACGTATGCGGCCATTTATGAAAAGTACGACGGATATTGCGAGGATTGTGAGCGTTATAGCCATAAAAAATACTGTTATCAGGTTAAGGTCGTTACAAAATTAGCCAAAAAAAGAAACCGCATAGTCAATCCGTATAGAAAAAATCGGCCGCTATCCCGTCTGCGAAAAAAAGTCCAGTCCTCGTCAGCCGCAGATGTCCGTCTTTGATTTCCGCCGTGCCGTATCCGATGTATTTTTCGGCGGTTTTCATAAGCCTCGAAAGGGCATCCCCGCCAAAACGATCGGCAAACACATCTGTCGGCAAACCTTCGCATGTGCGAAGCGCCGTCATTATCATTTCGTTATGTCTGTCTTTTTCGGATAGTTCTTCGCTCTCCCACCAAGGGCCGCCTCCGCCGCCGATGCCTGTTACATACCCGCCTGCCGAGGCGGTGTTCCACCGGCGTTCCCTTTTCCCGTCAAAAGAATGGGCCGACGGGCCTATGCCCAAATAAGGTTTACCTTGCCAATAAGCACTGTTGTGCCGCGACCGGAACCCGGGAAAAGCGAAATTGGAAATCTCATAATGTTCCATGCCTGCGGTCTCCAGAGTATCTTTTACCAGCAGGAACTGACGTGCGGCGTCGCCATCGTCCGGTGCGGACATTTTCCCGCGGCGTATCAGCACGTCCAGCGCAGTCCCTGGCTCGACAGTAAGCGCATAGGCCGAAACGTGTTTTACATCCGAGTACAACGCTTTGTGCAGATCATCCGCCAGTATTTCGTCGCCGCGTCCCGGTATACCGTATATTATATCGAGCGTAATGTTTTCAAAACCTCCACGGTGGAGCATATCGACGGCACGAAGCGCATCATTGCCGGAATGCCTGCGACCTATGGCCGCGAGTGTGGCTGTATCGAACGACTGTACACCTAACGACACCCTGTTAACCCCAGCCGCACGCCACATACGGACTTTTTCCGCCGATACATCGTCCGGATTAGCTTCCAATGTCACTTCCATATCCTGAGCCGTTGAAAACGAACTGCGCACATCCTCCAATATGGCGGCTATATCGTCCGCAGGAAGCACGGAGGGCGTTCCTCCGCCGAAATATACGGTGCGGATATCATTGTCGGGCCAATCTTTACGGCGCTCGGCCAACTCCCGGCGCATGGCAGCTACCACCCTGCCGGTCTGAGAAGTATTGGCTACGGAAAAGAAATTGCAGTACAGACATTTATGCCTGCAAAAAGGGATGTGAAAATATATGCCGCCCATAACGATCGACTTTATGCGGAGAAAACGTTGCGGACGTTTCCGGATATTTAGTTTATGACTTGACGGTCAAGAACCGTCGACCGGCAAACAGCCTATTTATTCTCCGGAGCGTCTTCGGCTCCTGGATAGAAACTGTTCCACCCCATAGCCTTGAGCTCGACTACGGAACCGTCCCTGAGTACCATCTGGCGAGGCGTTCCCCCGGCCGTAATATGTCCTATCGGAGTGAGGTTGGGGTTGCCTTTTATCTTGTCGTACTCGGATAATGGCATGGTGAAAAGGAGTTCGTAATCCTCGCCGCCCGACAGGGCCACCATCGAGGAATCGAGCCCGAACTCATCCGCCGTAGTTATCATTTGCGGGTCTTTCGGTATTTTTTCTTCGTACAACTGTACGCCAACGCCCGACTCCTCGCATATGTGCAGAATCTCGGACGAAAGACCGTCGGATATGTCTATCATAGCCGTCGGATGCACGTCCAAATCGGCGAGCAAACGACGTATGTCGGCACGCGCTTCCGGTTTTATCTGGCGTTCGAGTATATACTGGTACTGTTCGAGGTCGGGTTGGCTGGCTGGATTTACTTTCCACACTTCCTTTTCACGACGCAGTACCTGAAGTCCCATGTATGCGGCTCCGACATCGCCTGTTACCACCAGAAGGTCGCCAGGCTGCGCCCCGCCACGGTACACTTCCCGGCCCGGTTCGGCGTAACCTATTACCGTTATCGACAGCACCAGTCCGGAAGCCGACGAAGTAGTGTCGCCGCCTACGATATCCACTCCGTAAATATCGCCTGCCAGGCGCATACCGTCGTAAAGCTCCTCCACAGCCTCCACCGGGAAACGGTTCGATACGGCTACCGATACGAGTATCTGCTCCGCTATACCGTTCATGGCACATATATCCGATACGTTTTCCATCACGGCTTTGTAACCTACGTGTTTTAGCGGAGTGTACGAAAGGTCGAAATGGACTCCTTCGACCAGCATGTCGGTCGATACTAGCACATGCCGGCCTTTTGCATCGAGAACGGCGGCATCGTCGCCGATACCCTTTACGGTCGACTGATTTTTTATTTTTATTCCTTCGGACAATCGTTTTATAAGGCCGAATTCGCCTATCTCGGATATAGGGGTGCGTTTGTCCCCGCCTTTTGGTTCAAGCATTCTCAATATGTAAGTTTTAATTAGGGTGGGCTGAAAGCACCACCCCGTCATCATGCAATTTAACAATAAAAAAACGACCGGCTAATTGCCTACATCTACTTCCCGCGTAAAAACCTCGCTTTCTCCCTCTTGCGGTCATACACCTTTTTACTGCGGCGTACGCTTGACTTGGGCAAAGGACGGCCATGCAGGCGTATTTCTTCCTCCCGGCTGTTTTTCCTGACGGTACGCAGTATATCGCGCGTTATGTCCTTTTTCATCCCCGGCCCCGTGATGCTTTTTATCCCTGTCCTTTCAGAAGGTCTATCGCCGCTTTCGGGTCGGGACTTTTGAAAACATAATTGCCGGCCACCAAAATATCGGCTCCTGCATCGAAAAGCGCGGCTGCATTGCGGTCGTTCACTCCTCCGTCCACTTCTATGAGAGCTTTTGAACCGGAAAGCTCTATCATTTCCCTTAACCGTGCCAGTTTTTTATACGTATTGTCGATAAAAGCCTGTCCGCCGAAACCTGGGTTTACGGACATAACGAGGACCAAGTCGATATCGGCGATTATATCCTCCAGCGAGGAAACGGGCGTTGCCGGGTTTATCGACACACCGGCTTTGACTTTGCGCGCTTTTATCTGCTGCACCGCACGGTGCAGATGCCGTGTGGCTTCCTGATGTATCGTTATCACGTTAGCTCCAAGACGGGCGAACTGTTCGGTATAACGTTCCGGTTCGACTATCATAAGATGCACATCGAGCGGTTTTTCGCTGTGCCGGGAAACAGCTTCGACTACCGGCATCCCGAAAGATATGTTCGGGACGAAAACACCGTCCATGATGTCCAGGTGGATAAAATCGGCGGAAGATTCGTTGAGCATCTTCACATCGCGCTCCAGATTAGCGAAATCCGCCGAGAGGAGCGAAGGGGATATCAGTTTTTGTTCCATCTATGTATCGTGTGTTAAAGCACTATCTCGGTATGCGGAGCGTTGTGGTCGGCTATGTATGCAGGGGAAGTTATTATAACGCGTTCCACGCCCGAACGCAATGCCCCGAAGGCATTTTCCAGCTTCGGCAACATGCCGCCCGATACCGTTCCGTCGGCTTTAAGCTCCTGGTACGAAACGGAATCTATACGCCGTATTACGCTGCTATCGTCGGCAGGGTCGGCCAGCACACCATCCTTTTCAAAGCAAAATATCAGTTCCGAAGGCGTCAGACGCGCCATTCCTACCGCAACCTGCGAGGCTACGGTATCGGCGTTCGTATTGAGTAATGTGCCGTTTTTACCATCGTATGTTATGGCACAGAAAACGGGCGTAAATCCGGCATCGGCCAGTTTCTTTACTCCTTCGGCATTTACGCTGTCCACATCGCCCACATATCCGTAGTCCACATCGCCGCCTGTGCGCCTGTGCGAGACGATAGCAGCGCCATCGGCCCCGCTCATTCCTATCGCATTGCACCCCAACACCTGAAGCGCAGCCACCATGTTTTTGTTTATCAAACCGGCATACACCATAGTCACCACATCGAGCATAGGACGGTCGGTAACGCGGCGGCCACCCACCATAACTGTTTCTATGCCGAGAGAACGGGCTATGCCGGTAGCTATCTTACCTCCGCCGTGAACCAGTATTTTATCACCCGGCATGCCGGCGAAGTCAGCCTGGAACTTTTCGAGTGCGGCAGGGTCGTCTATGACGTTGCCGCCTATCTTTATAACTTTCATGAGTACAAATATACTTTAAAACGGCAGTAAATACCTCCCTTATGTCCCGTATTTGAAAAAAAACAGAGAGGTGTTAAAAAAACGGCGGCTATTTGTCCAAAAGATGCGGATTGGCGGCGTAATTTTCAAAACCGTTTATAAACAGTCCCATGTGATATCCGTCCATAAGCGCGTGGTGTATTTCCATATTTACGGGTAAAAGACGGCGGCCGTCAGACGTGAGGGTTATTTTGCCGAAACTCACCTTCGGGTTGCTTTGGGCATTGTCTTTGTTCGGCACTTTCAGCCCGGTGAACGAGAACCAGGGAACTGTGGTGAAAAATATCACATCGTTTTCAAGGCATCGTATTTCGTTAGCCCTCTTTTCCTTGTGCACGGCCAGATGATCTTTCTCATCGCGATCGAACTGTGCCAGAGTCGGTTTGTACTCCATGAAACAGTTCGTATAAGAGCCATCGGGATAACCTACCGTCTGTCCGGGATGCGTCACATCGTACAATACCACCTGCCTGTCTTCGATGCGCAGGCGGAAATTCATTATCTCGTTGCACAGCCTGGCTGCGACGTACGTATTGGCCAGGTTTATGGAATACCCGCGTTTCCGGGAATAATCCCACAAGGCAGTGATGTCCACATTAAACGTAGCCGATGCGAACGGATTGATATAGTCGCGGAAATAAAGATAGGCATCGCGCCTGTTCCAATTTTCAGTATCGAATTTTTCTTTCATCGAATTCTGCGCATACCGTTTTATAAATTAATTTATGAACGACAGAGTGCCGACCGGGAGTCCCGGCCTGGCTAAGAGACTTCGCCGGACAGAAAAAACATCGAACGGCCTATGGCCGCTGCATCAGTGCGCGCCGGAAGCCACACGGCTGTCATGCCGGGCGTCACCGGCCGTGGAAACGGACATATTTCGCACTACCGTCTGCGCGATATCCTCTACAGGTACTTTTCCCGCGCTTACACCGGCAAACGTCTTCTTACACAAAGGACAGGCCGTCACGAGCACGTCAGGCCTGCCGGCCGTAAGACGGCCGTAAGCGTCCAGTGTTATATCGCGACGTTGTTTTTCGTTCAACACGGTATTGGCCAGGCTGCCCCCGCAACAAAGGGACATACGCTTAGAATCCTTTATATCCGATAATTCCGCCACCGCAGACACAACGCGGCGGGGGGCATCATATACTTTGCTGCCGCGGCCCAAATCGCACGGATCGTGATAAACGGCATTTACATCCGAATGTTCCACTTTTATGCGCCCGGAAGATATCAGACGGTCGATATACTGTGTATGGTGAAGTATTTCTATGTCCAGTCCGTACTGTTCGTTAAATACCTTGAAGCATATCGGACATGACGTAACGAGCGTTTTCGCTCCGCTGCGTTTTATTATTTCCTTGTTCTTGTCTATCATGGCGCGCGCCGCATCCACTTGCCCGGTGAGAAGCATAGGCCGGCCGCAGCATATCGTTCCGCTCTTGTCCATATACGTGTAGTTATCCCCCGAAGCGTCGAGTATGGCCAGCATGGAACGTTCGATGGAAGGCATCGTGCGCGTCATGCACCCGGCAAAATACAACACGTCGGCCTTTTCCACATCCATCGGCGGAACGTAACTGAAATCTCCCTGGTTTTTCGGAGCTTTCAGTTCCTTGACATTCTGACGCAGACGCACAGAATCTATCCCCACAGGGCAAGCTTCCACGCAACGTCCGCACATAAGGCAGTTTTCCGCCGCGAGCAGGGCTTTGGGGTCTTTTTCCCTAAGTTCCCTTATGAAATAAACGGATGTATCCTTAGGTACTCTGGCCGCCGACGATATCTGGCATGCGTCTATGCAAATACCGCAGCGCGAACAGGAGTAAACCTCCGTCGTGGCATAACCGTCGCCCTTTTTCTTACTGCGTATTCCGGCGTTGCGGAAAAGTATCAGCAATGCCTCGGTAGGTATATGCATGAACCTGGAAAAAGGAAGGCAGAAGAAGAACAATCCCAAAGCTATAGAATACGCCCACCAAAACCCGCGTCCCATTATTTCAGGCGCGGCTCCTACGATATGCCCTACCGTATCGGTCAGGAAACTGCCGCCTGCGATACCGGCTGTATAGCTCTCGGCCAGAAGACGCAGCGGAAATATAAGCCACAGCGTATATACGGCTATCCTGTCCGGCATTTTAAGACGTGTGGTACGCCTCATGCCCATAGCCCGGCTGTTGAAACGCTTGAACACCGCCATACCGACACCGATGAGCACCAGAAGCAAAAAGAAGTCCATCAGGAAAAAGAAGAACGCCCCCTGCATCGTATGTTCTGTTTCCTTCATGAAATAACGGAAGAAAATGGGGAAATACGGCAGGTTGAAACGGTGAGGTGCGTACAGCTTTACCTCGATATGGGCCAGCACTATCATCATGAACCACCCGAAAGCGATACTCATGTGCATGAACCCCAACGTCTTGTTACGTTTGAATATTTTCACGTGGAGCAAACATTCCCGTATTATCTCCCATCCGGAAATGAATATCCTGTACGAGAATATACTCCTGAAAAAACGCTTGCGGTCGTCCCAAGGGAGGTCGCGTATTATTTTTCCAAGCGCAACGGCAAAGTAAATGAGTATAAAAACCATTCCCACCGTGAACGGCAGCACGAAGTTGTCATAACTGAATCTTTCTTCCACTTTTCCCCGGTATGTTTTCCGGCCCAAGAGGCCTGTTCTATCGTCTTTTAATGTTTTTTCCGCAGCACCCGAAGTGCACGCTAATCTTCCAGAGCGCGTATCAGTTTGACCCACACGCTTCTTAAATTTATCCCGCGCGGACACAACATCTGGCATTTTCCGCAGAGCATGCATTTTTTCATCGTATCGGCCAGTCCTTCCGTTTGTCCGTTACGCACCTGTATCTGTATCCTGCGGGGATTATGCGGTGTGAACTGCCCGGCGGTACATCCGGCGGTGCATGTTCCGCATCCTATGCATTGCAGGAAACTTTTATCCTGGGAGATTATCTTCTGTGCAAGGGAAACGTCTGCCTTGTCCAGATCCAGACGGTTGCTTTTAGTTATGCTGTATCCGAAGTCTATCATGGATTATATGGCCTTCGCCGTGGTTTTTACGCGTTTTTCACCCAGATAAGCCACTATGGCCTCACACGCAGCCCGCGCATCGGCCACAGTTTCCGGTATGGTTTTTGGCCCGGTACATGTCCCGGCAAGGAACACTCCCGGAGCGGAAGATATATTGCGGCCCAGATATACGTCTTCGGGTTGCAGAAAGCCCTCCTTGTTTGTTTTCACCCCCAACATGCCGGCTATGCGCGCCGTATCCGACGGAGCTGTCATGCCGGACATAAGCACCAGCATATCCACCGACAGGTTCATCGTTTGTCCGGCAAGCGTATCCTCTACTTTCAGCACCACGCGTTTGTCTATGCCCTCGGCAGCCTCGCATAGCCGCCCGCGCACAAAACGCACACCGTAAAGGGTCTGTGCGTTGAAATACATATCCTCGAACGCCAGATCGTACATACGCAGGTCCATGTAAAAACAGAACACTTCGGCATCGGGATACAACTGTTTCACCTCGCTGGCCTGCTTGACAGCTGTAGCGCAACATACTTTGGAACAATAACGGTTGCCTATTTTCTCATCGCGTGAGCCGACGCAATGTACGAAAGCCACCCTTTTAGGAGCCTGTCCGCTTTTGCCCGACACCTTCCCGGCCGAGAACATAGCCTCCAGGTCGGCATTGGTGAATACATTGTCATATATGCCGTAACCGTATTCTTCCTTAAGATGAGCATCGAAAAGCGAAAAACCTGACGCCAACAACACCGCATCGCCCGTAACGCTATCCCCGGAGGATAACTCCGCTACAAAACGTCCGTCCCTTTTTTCAACGCTTTCGACCGAAACACCTGTCAGCACATCGGTTTTTTCCAATTCGCTGCCGGCATGCGAGAGCACATCGCCGGCCTGACGCCCTTCTGGAAAAAGCCTGTCCCACGAAGACACGTTTCCCCCGGGATGGTCCTTCTTCTCCAGTACCGTCACCGAAAATCCTTTCTTTTCGAGTGCCGAGGCCGCCGTAAGCCCCGCTATTCCGGCTCCTATCACTATGATATGCTCCATTTCGAAGTCTATTCTATTTTATATAAAAACAAAGGGAAAGGCCGTCACCGGCCCGCCCTTTTCCTATTTCGTTTAAAACACATGCGAAGGGCAGCAACCCTCCACCTTCAGATTGGCCGGGCTGTCCGGCCTGCCGAGATCTTTTCCTCCCACACCGGCGAATTTCTTCGCAGGATCGTATTCTACGCCTATTTTGTCCAAAAGCGGCTCCATAGTAACCTGGTGCGTCTGAAGTCCCAGATCCCACGGATCGTATCCGAGTACCAGACCTGCCAGTTCCTCGTACGTGAGTACCGGAATACCGTATCCGTTTTCCCCGTAGGTCTTGCCTTCCATCTCTGCTATGGCATACTGCCAACGGTCGAGAAAATAAGGACATCCCGGACAATTGGTGATTATCGCATCTGGATGGTAAGGCTCCATCGAGTCGAATTTTTTCTTGGTATTGGAAATGGAATATCCCCTGTTGGCCTTGACAAGATACTGGCGGAAACCGAACCCGCAGCAATGGCGGCGTTCGGGATAATCGATCACCTGGCCGCCCCACGCTTCGGCCATTCCGGAGAGCACGCACGGGTATTCCGCTCCGCCAACTCCTTTTGAAGGGAACATTTTTGCGTAATGACAACCTATGTGCTCCACTATCTTAAGCGGTTCGCCCGTAAGTTTGTTCACCAGGCGGTATTTGGCACGTTCGGCTATTTCGTCCTTAAGACGGTATATGATATCGCTGGCATGAGCCACACATTTGGGCAGCACCAGTTCGCGTCCTGTGGCGCGGCGCAGGTTATCGGCGATCTTTTCCCTCACCTGGGGGAAATGTTTCCATGTTTCTATGAATTCGGAATATATCCCGAACGACGTAATGCACGACACGGCCAGGTTTTCATAACCAGCCTCGGCCATCAGCGCAAACTGGCGGGCGACGATCGTCATGGTCGTTTCCATAGGTATGACGTCGCTGTGGTAACCTATACCGCTGCACGTTGTATGATGAGGGTTTTCAAATATGTCCTTGCCCAAGTCTTCCCGGAGTATCTTCAGGAACATGGCTTCGGATGCAGGGAAAAAATTCTGGCGTATGCAGCTGCGCACGTAGAAATATTTATCCGCCGGTATTTCTTTCTGGTATTCTTTCCAGATACGTTTTTTTCCTGTTTTCTGGTCCGGATGCCCGGCGCATCCGTTTTCCTTCGCAGTGGTATTTTCCATAATTCCTGATGGTCAAAGTCGGGGTTATCGGCGGCTGTGCCGTCCGTTGTTGGTCGTATAGACCATATTGAAATATTCCTCGTCGCTCATGCCCAGTTCGCGGGCTTTGGCTGCCGAGGCTTCCTCTATCTTGTCGAAGCGCGCTTTTCCTCCCGTCACTTCAAATATGCGGTCCAGTTCGTCGAGCGATTCCTGCGGTATTTTGCGCATAGCGCCGGGGCCGTCACCGTCGAGATTGGCTCCCAGACGTTCGAATACATCGTACATATTTTCCCTCTCCCACTTCCACACAGGGCCTGTTTCGGGATGGTCTTCAAAAGTAACTATGTGAGGTGAAACGCAATATCCGCGTTTTAGGATGTTTTCACCGACCGTGCGTTTGAGCGCAAGCTGCTGGCGTCCTTTTTCGGAGTCGGTAAAAAAACCTTCCTCCTGGGACAGTGAACGCAATGCCATAATGACGAGCCCCGGGGCGTTTTTCCTCGGACAACGCGTCACGCACGACATACATTCGCCGCAGTACCAGATTGTCTCGCTTCGCAACAGCGCTTCTATCTGCACATCGTCCTTCGTCTGGACTATATTCACTATTTTCTTAGGGTCGTAATCATAAAATTCGGCCGCAGGGCATACTGCAGTACAAGTGCCGCAATTGATGCATGCCACCATTCCTTCCTGGAGCCGGACATCCTGGCTCAGTTTATCATAAAGTCTGCCCATTAGTGTCGTATATTTTGCAGGTTCAAAAATATAAATAATATTCGAGTTAGAAAAAAAATTATAATATTTGTTTATTGGGTATTACTTTTATTTATAATGAGACGTGGTTTACGACGTGTTTTTATAACCTTATAACCCGTCTCCCGGCATCCGTTTTAAAAAAAACATTGAGTTTTGTTGCCCCTTACCCTGAAATATCATATATTTACGTAATTGTTAACCTTTTGAAAACCATAAAACTTATCTGAAATGAAAAATGAAAAATGTTGCAGCGTGTCCAAAGGAGGAAAACATTGGATCGGACTGCTGGTAATCGGGCTGGTGGTGGCTGCTTTGGCCCTGTACGTAACGTTCTGGCCATTACAGGGCTATGTCGGACTTGCCGTTGTTTTCGGATGGACGTTCATAATAACGGGCCTTGCAAAAATCGTCATTTCCATATCTCGCCGCAAGCTAATAAGCGGTTGGGGATGGTATCTGACCTACGGCATACTGAGCCTTATCCTCGGTATTTACCTGGTGGCGAACATAGAAGTGACTATGCTGTCACTGCCCATGATATTCGCTTTCTGGCTACTCATACAAGGTAGTTTCCTTGTTTCAAGCGCTATTTCCATGAAACCGGCAAAAGGCTGGGGATGGCTGCTCATGGGAGGCATAGCTGCCGTACTGGCAGCGTTCCTGCTGATGTTCAATCCGCTTCTTGGCTTTCTGACCATAATGATATGGACCGCTGTCGGGCTTTACATCGCAGCATTCTCATATATTATGATGGCCTTAGGAGTAAGGAAGATAACAAAATACATGGAGATATAATCTCCCATTTCCAACAAAGCCAAAAAGGGCAGGCGCAAAGCGCCTGCCCTTTTTGGCTTTGTTGTGACTAATGCCTATCTTTGAGGCCGAAAACAAGAAACAAAACCATAAAAAACATGAAAGCATATGTTTTCCCCGGACAGGGGGCGCAATTTTCCGGCATGGGCGCAGACCTCTATGAGAAATATCCCCAGGCCAAAGAAATGTTCGACAAAGCCGACGAGATACTCGGATTTCAGATAAGCAAAATCATGTTCTCCGGCACGGATGAAGAACTCCGCCAGACAAAAGTGACGCAACCGGCCGTATTCCTTCACTCGGTGGTGCTTGCCAAAGTTCTTGGCGACAATTTCAAACCCGACATGGTGGCAGGACATTCACTGGGCGAATTTTCCGCCCTCGTAGCAGCGGGAGCAATGAA
>CDZK01048742.1_pt1 | contig 16246 bp, 13 predicted proteins | sample 557401 | NCBI WGS metagenome assembly CDZK01 (sample SAMEA3182108, study PRJEB8094) | gut metagenome | biome: human; feature: gut; material: Stool; isolation source: human stools | place: Canada | collected 2013-04-25 | reverse complement strand
CTTCTACCGCAGTACCGGTACAGGTGGAAAACATAGATACCGATCAGATAATACCGGCACGTTTTCTTAAAGCCACTTCGCGCGAGGGCTTCGGTGAAAACCTGTTCCGTGACTGGCGTTATGACGAGAATGGCAGTCTCAGACCCGGATTTCCGATGAACGATGCCCGTTTCAAAGGGAGGATACTCGTGGGCGGACGTAATTTCGGATGCGGCTCCAGCCGCGAACATGCCGCCTGGGCCATCGCCGGTGCCGGTTTCCGTGCGGTGATATCGAGTTTTTTCGCCGACATTTTCAGAAACAATGCACTTAACAACGGCCTTTTGCCGGTACAGGTGAGCGAGGAGTTCCTCGCCGGGCTTTTTTCGGCAGTCAATGCCGATCCATGCACCGAAATACGCATAGACCTGGCTGCCCAGACCGTGACTGTAATGACTTCCGGGGCGAGTGAACATTTCGATATAAACCCTTATAAAAAAGAATGTCTTATAAACGGGTACGACGATATAGATTACCTTATGAGCATGAAATCCGAAGTCGAGGCTTTCGAGAAAAAACATGCTGTCCGTATGGATTAAACCTCCGGCCGGACTTATATTTGCGCTTACGAAAAAAACATAACGATATATTTAACGCATTATGGAATTCAAGATAGGCGTCCTGCCCGGTGACGGCATAGGCCCGGAGATAACGGAGCAGGCCGTAAAAGCTATAGATGCTGTGTGCCGCAGATTCGGCCACAAGGCGCATTATACGTATGCACCGGTCGGTGCGGCTGCGATAGACAGCTGCGGCGAGCCTTACCCGGACTCTACGCATAGGGTGTGTATGGAGTCCGACGCGATACTCTTCGGAGCGATAGGCGATCCGCGTTTCGACAACGATCCCGGCGCCAAAGTACGTCCCGAGCAGGGGCTTCTAGCCATGAGGAAAAAACTCGGTCTTTATGCCAATATACGTCCGGTCAATACTTTCCCGTCGCTTGCTCACCGGTCGCCGCTGAGGGCCGACCTGGTGGACGGGGTGGATTTCGTTTTCTTAAGGGAACTCACGGGAGGCATGTATTTCGGACGTCCGCAAGGGCGTTCGGAAGACGGGCTTACCGCTTACGATACGTGCGTGTATTCGAGGGAAGAAATAGAACGCATATGCCGCTTAGGTTTCGAATATGCGGACAAACGCCGCCGGAAACTTACCGTGGTGGACAAAGCCAACGTTTTGGCTACTTCGCGCCTGTGGCGGCAGACGGCGCGCGAAATGTCGGTGGAGTATCCGCAGGTGGAAACCGAATACATGTTCGTGGATAATGCTGCGATGAAGATAATACAGCAGCCTTCGCATTTCGATGTGATAGTGACGGAAAACATGTTCGGCGATATCCTGACCGACGAAGCGAGCGTTATAACCGGTTCGTTGGGGCTTTTGCCTTCGGCGTCCGTGGGAGTACATACGTCCCTTTTCGAGCCCATACACGGCTCGTATCCCCAGGCAGCAGGAAAAGACATAGCCAATCCTGTGGCTACCGTATTGTCTGCCGCCATGATGTTCGAGTACGCTTTTTCCCTCCCCGAAGAGGGCGCGGCCATACGCGCTGCGGTGCAAAAGTCGATTGAAGACGGCGTAGTTACCGAGGATATCTCTGAAGGAGGGCGGGCTTACGGCACCAAGGCAGTCGGCGATTACATAGCCGAGGCGATGTAGATAACATTTTACCGGGAATACAAGCCAATAACGATAAAACATGGAAAAGACAAATAAATATATGCCAGTTCTTAAGGATATAATGACTGCCGAAAGGACTTTGGGCGAGATACTCGAACCTACGCCATTGCAGAAAAACCGCAATCTGTCGCAGGAATACGGCGGGACTGTCTACCTGAAAAGGGAAGACCTCCAGATGGTGCGCTCGTACAAGATACGCGGGGCTTACAACAAGATGAAGTCGCTCACGGCCGAGGAACGCGCCCGTGGTATCGTATGCGCCAGTGCCGGCAACCATGCTCAAGGGGTGGCTTATTCGTGCAGTAAGCTGGGTATAAAAGGCAAGATTTTCATGCCTGTGACCACTCCAAAGCAGAAGATAGGGCAGGTTAAGATGTTCGGGGGCGAGTATGTGGAGATAATACTCACTGGAGATACGTTCGATGCCTCGTCCAAGGGCGCGGCCCTTGAGTGCGAGAAGAACAACATGGTGTTCATACATCCGTTCGACGATGAGCGTATAATCGAAGGACAGGCCACCGTGGGACTGGAGATACTCCAGAAGACGACGGAACCGATAGATTACGTATTTGTGCCGGTAGGCGGCGGCGGGCTTTTGTCCGGTGTGGGGAGCGTTTTCAAGCAGCTGAGTCCCGCTACGAAAGTCATAGGAGTGGAACCTCTCGGTGCGGCCGGTATGAAAAAATCGATAGAGAACGGACGCGTGACTTCACTCGACGAGATAGACAAGTTCGTAGACGGCGCTGCCGTACAGCGCGTCGGAGATACTACGTTCGAGATTTGCCGCCGAGTGTGCGATGATATAGTGGTTGTTCCCGAAGGAAAGGTGTGTACGACGATATTGCGCCTGTACAATGCGGACGCTATCGTTGCCGAACCTGCCGGGGCGTTGAGTATCGGCGCGCTGGATTTTTACAGGGACAAGATAAAAGGCAAAAACGTGGTATGTATCGTCAGCGGCAGCAACAACGATATAACGCGTATGGAGGAGATTAAAGAACGCTCCCTGCTGTACGAAGGACTGAAGCATTATTTTATCGTGGAGTTCCCGCAGCGTGCCGGGGCGTTGAAAAATTTTGTGAATAATATACTGGGGTCGACGGACGACATTACGTATTTCGAGTACAAAAAGAAAATACAGCGCGAAAAAGGACCTGCCCTGATAGGTATAGAGGTGCAGAAACCGGAAGATTACAAGGAACTGGTAAAACGCATGGACAAGGACGGTATAAAGTACCAGTACATAAACGACAATGTGAGCTTGTTTGAGCTTGTGATATGAAAATACGGAGGATTTAATTGTGTTGTCTAAAGGCGTCTGTGCAAGGACGCCTTTTCGATGTATTGCCCGTATGATAATCCTCATGTTTTCAAAAAATCCATATGGCAGCATTGTCGGAATTACGGGCGTACGCGTTATTTTTGCGTTGTCAAACGAATCGGGAAATGAAAACGGCAAAGACCAATGCTGCACGCCTTCTGGACAAGGCGGGAATAAAATACGAACTTATACCTTACCATGCGGACGAGACCGACCTTTCGGCCGTGCACGTAGCCGGCGAATTGAGGGAGGATATACGTCAGGTATTCAAAACGTTGGTGCTAAAGGGCGAACGGACTGGATATTTCGTGTGTGTGATTCCCGGCGGGGATGAGGTGGACCTTAAGAAGGCGGCCCGGGCCGCCGCAGATAAAAAGGCCGATCTTATACCCGTGAAGGACCTTTTACCGGTGACCGGATACATACGAGGCGGATGTTCGCCGGTAGGTATGAAAAAGGCATTTCCGATGTTCTTTCACACGACGTGCATGGATTTTCCGTACGTATATGTCAGCGCCGGTGTGCGTGGATTGCAGATAAAGGTTGCTCCTGCCGATTTGGTGGATTTTACTAAATCCTCCGTCTGTGATTTGGTCGCGGAATGAGAATAGCAGTCTGTTTTCGTGTTTATACGCTTTGTTTACTCTGCCCGTCAATAACTAACTGCAAAGGCCGTCCCGGAAGGGACGGCCTTTGCAGTTAGTTATTGACGAGCTTGGATGTGTGTTTATTTGCGGGAATCTTTTATGAGTTGTTGTACCCTCTCCGGCTCGTCGGTAGTAATGTAGTCCACGCCGAGTCCTATCATCTCTTTTATCACCTCGTCTTTGTTGACGGTCCATACATTTACGTTAAGTCCCAGGTCATGGCATTCCTTGACCCATCGGGGGTTTTTCTGGAACTGGGAATAATGGAAGTCCACGCCTGTGTAACCGCGCTCTTTCACCTGTTTAGGCGTCATTCTGTTGCTAAGGTACGCTATTTCCGCACCCGGGGCGCAGCGTACCACTTCATCGCATATTGTCGGCATGAACGATATGTACATTACGCGGTCGGCAAGTCCCATTTTTTCGACCATAGCGATTATGTCGCGCGTGGCGCGTACCATTTTTTCATCGGTGGAATGTTCTTTTATCTCCAGCACCAGAGTAACGTTCCTACATTTTTTAAACGCTTTAAGGTAGTTTTTCAGCGTTGGCAAGGTTTCGCCGTTGGACAGTTTTATGTCTTTTATCTGTTTATAGTCCGCTCCTTCTATAAGGATTTTATCGGGACCGACATGGGCGTCATGGTTGACCACCAGCACGCCGTCTTTGGTCTGCAGCACGTCTATTTCGGAGCCGAAAGCGTTTATCGCATCGGCTTTGCGGATGGCCGTTATCGAGTTCTGGGCCGACCCTTCGGCTTTCCAGTAGCCTCGGTGCGCCACGACTTTAGGCTGAGCATGTGAAACGGATGCGGCCGTCATCGCAACGGCGGCGCATAGAAGTATTTTTTTGAGTTTCATCGTATGGTAAAATAGTGTTTATGTTGACGGAGGTAAAGTTAATTATTAATAGCGCGATTTGTGTGATGCCGGCCGGGAAATTAACAATTGCTTAAAACCGGAGGCATCCATGCGGAGTGAAGCAGCAATCCAAAGGAATATCGTCGTCCGTGGTGTCTTCTATCGCGTTTTCTTCAGGCGGAAAAAACGATACTCCGGCCTTGACGGTATCCGCGCGGCAGGCGCTCAGGAAACGGTCGTAAAATCCCCGTCCGTAACCAACGCGTGCTCCGCGGGTATCATATGCCAGAAGAGGAACTATGACCATGTCGATCGTCTCAGACCGTATCTTTTTCATGGAAAGAACATCCTCAGGTTCCGGTATGCCCCATGAGTTTTCCGTAAAGACGGTATCTTTCGGCGCTGCGTAGTTTGTCATGTTCCCGGATGCGAAATCCGATACCGACACTACCAGTGTCTTGCCCGCATTCCATACGGCGTTCGCTATCGGCATCGTATCTATTTCACGAAGGCGTTTTATTGGCAGGAAAACATGTATTGCCGATGAACGTATGAAAACTTCCGAAGTTGTGACGGCTCTGCATATCGATAACGAAAGCGCGGCGCGCTCTCCGTCGGAGAGCGCGCCGCGCTTTCGGCGGTATATTTCCCTCAGGCAATCCTTTGAAGCCATTCAGGATGATTATTTTTTGAGGTATTTGTCCAACCAGCCGTAGAACTCGGCATGCCACAAAAGGCTGTTCTGTGGTTTGAGCACCCAATGGCATTCATCGGGAAACAGCACCATACGCGATTCTATCCCGCGTAGGCGGGCTGCCTGAAACGCCTGCATGGACTGGTTTTCGGGGACGCGGAAATCCTGTTGTCCTTGTATTATCAGTATCGGCGTGTCCCATTTTTCCACATAGCTGGAAGGGGAAAATTCGTTGTACGACGGTGCGCGGTAATCTTTCCAGTACGGTCCGTCGAGATCTTTGTTGGCAAAGAAAATTTCTTCGGTCGTGCCGTACCAGCTGCGGTTGTCGAACGTCCCGCAGTGTGATATGAACGCTTTGTAGCGACCTTGGTGCTTGCCGGCGAGCATGTATACCGAATAGCCTCCGTAGGAAGCGCCTACGGCCCCCATTCTGGTCTCATCCACATATGGTTCCGCAGCTATGGCATCCGATGCCGTCATCAGGTCGGTTATCGCCTGTCCTCCCCACTGACCGGATATTTCTTCGTTCCACCTCACTCCGAAAGACGGCAGGCCGCGTCGGTTGGGAACTATTACCACATAACCGTTAGATGCCATCAACTGAAAATTCCAGCGGAAAGAATAAGATGGCGTTATGGCGTTTTGCGGGCCTCCGCCGCAAAAGAGCAATGCCGGGTATTTCTTCGATGCGTCGAAATCGGGCGGCAGAAGCTCCCATACGAGCATCTGTTTGCCGTCGGTAGTGGGCACGAGGCGTTTTTTTACCACGGCCGGTTTTATGTTTTTGAAAATATCGCCGTTGACATCGGTAAGATAGCGGAACGTGCGTTTTTTCATGTCGTAGGCCACTATCTCGTTGGGGCGGTTAAAATCGTAACGTTCGGCGATTATGAATTTTGGGGTGAGTATGAATGCGCCTTTGCAGTCGTCGCCCTTTGTCAGCTGGACTATCGATGTGTGTGGGTCTATTGCCGCGAGGGTCTTAGGCAGGCGGTATTCGAAAAGCTGTTCCACGGCGTTCAGCGTCGTACGGAATATTATTTTGTCGGAGGTACGTTCCCATGCGAATTCCTCTATCGTTTCGTCCCATCTTGCCGTCAGGTTGTAGGTCTTTCCTGTGGACCACTCGTAGAGTTTTATGTCGTTTTTGTCGGCTTCGTAGCCGTCTTCTTCCATAGAGGTCCATGCAATGAAACGCCCGTCCGGACTCCACGCGGGATTCATGTCGTAGCCTTTGTTGCCTTCGGTCAGGTTTTGGGTCTGTTTGGATACTATGTCGTAGATGTATATGTCCGCGTCGGTCGATACGGCGGCCTGTGCGCCGGTCTTTTTCTTGCATGTGTACGCTATTTTCATCCCGTCGGGGCTCCATGCGAGTTGTTCGGCCCCGCCCATAGGTGAAAGCGGGCTGTCGTACGGTTCGCCGGGCATGATGTCCGTGCCGGAACCGGATATTTTTTCACCGTCGAACGGAGCGTAGAACACGTGCGAAACCATGTCGTCCTCCCACTGGTTCCAGTGGCGGTACATAAGGTCCTCGACTATTATGGCGTTTGCTTTCGGCAGTGAGGGATACATTTCTGCAGTAGTTTCGCGGTATTTTACATCGCGGGTGAAAAGTACTGCATCGCCTTTGGGCGATATTTTAACGTTAGATATGCCGCCTTCTATGTTCGATGCCTGTTTTTTCCCTGAGCCGTCGCGTGCCATTGTCCACAATTGTCCGTCCTGCATGTAAGCTATGCGTCCCTGCCTGGTAAAGCCTACGGCAGAAGCGCTTTTATCGCCGTCGGTAAGTTGTGACGTGGCTCCGGACATGGTTACGCAGAAAAGTTGCGATGTGCCCTTGTTGGCGGTTACATCGTAGCGTGTCACGCCGTAGATTATCGTTTGCCCGTCGTCGCTTACGGCTTGCAGGCTGACGCGGCCCAGTTTCCACATTGTCTCGGGCGTCATGACACCGGCTGGTTTGCCGGCTTGTAAAGTTTGTGCCATGATAATAGTCAACAGTATTGTCGTTATCCGTTTCATTATTTTTTGTGAATGTGTATGTTGGTTTTCCTATGCAGCCTCAAATGTAGTGATTTTTACTTTTCGCCGGGCGTTTGCAATGACGAATCGGGGGAGGCATAAATCAGCATCCGCTTATAAACAATAAATAATAACTTTTAAAATCAGCGTGCTACGATTGCCGAGGACGGAAAGTTTTAATTAAATTTAATCTTAACCAAAAACATAAAAACCGATGAAGAAATGAAATCATCCGAGATCTTATGTTTGTCCATCTGTTTCCGGCAGGTTTCATGGGAGCCTTCCTATCGGGTTATGGCCGCGTAGTTTGCCGGGGCGTATTCGACGGCAAGGGCAGGAAATAGCTTTTGCCTTTGGTGTTCTCGATGCGGACATCGTATATCAGGAAGAGGATATAACCGTGACGGTTCGGTTTCGGACAGGCTTCTGTTGAAAAATAAAGGCCGGAAGCTGTAATTTTATGCGGCATTGTGCCGTTTGTAAAAAACATTGCTTTGCGGCGGGCGGATGGAAAATCCGTCTGCCGCAATGCTTTTTTTTAAGGAATATACAATAAACCGGCAAAAAATGAGGATATTTGCAAGGATAACAATATATTTGACAACCTTAAACCTGTATAACGGAAAACCGGGCATGTTAAAATCTATAATACTTTTCACCGAAAGCGTAAAGTTCGCATGGGACGCGCTTATAAAAAACAAACTGCGCACCCTTCTGTCGCTTTTGGGGATAAGCATAGGCATTTTTTGCATAATAACCGTACTGGCGGCTGTCGATTCGCTCAAAAAGAATATCGACGACGACTTGGCGGAAATGGGAGCCGAAGTCGTGTACGTGGGCAAATGGCCTTGGGGCATGAATATAAACATACCGTGGTGGGACATACAGAAACGCCCGTGGCCTACGCTCGAAGAAGCTGCCGCCCTGCGCCGCCGCATGCCTGAAATAGCCGACCGTATAGCTTTTACCATAGACCAGTACCCGGCCATAAAAATAAACGGGGAAAACATAAACAATGTCAACCTCAAGGGGGTATCGCACCAGTACGAAAACATAGAGGCTCTCAAGATAAACCAGGGAAGATATTTTTCGCCGGTGGAAAGTACCGGCGGAGCCAATGTGGCCATAGTAGGGTATGACATATATAGCAACTCGTTCGGTTCGGCCGAAAACGCCATAGGCAAGGAAATAGTGTACCGCGGGCAGAAACTCAAGATAATAGGCACCCTTGAGATGGAGGGCGAACAGACGTTCGGCGTGGAAAAGGACAACCGCTTGTTCGTGCCTATAAATTTCTACCGTAAGTATAACGTGATAAACGAACGTTCCGGAGGCGAGCTGATGATAAACCCCTCCGAAGCGCAGAAAAACAACATGGACGAGTTCCTGAGCGAAATACGCGGCAATATGCGCTCGATACGTCGCCTGGCTCCGGATGCCAACGACAATTTCGAGTTGAACGTGCCTTCGGTCATCGCTACGACTTTTGCGCCGCTTTATTCGCTGCTCAATACCGCGGGATTTATCATAGGAGGTTTTTCCATGCTCGTGGGCGGGTTCGGTATAGCCAACATAATGTTCGTGAGCGTGCGTGAACGCACCAACCAGATAGGCATACAAAAAGCTCTCGGAGCCAAAAACAGTTTTATACTTCTCCAGTTCGTATTCGAGGCGATATTCCTTTCGTTGACCGGTGGGGTAATGGGTATAATCATGGTCTGGGGGGCGATGGCTGCGGTGGAATCCATGTCCGGCATGTCGTTCTACCTGTCTTTGGCAAATATAAACATCGGACTGATCATTTCGGCCGTGATAGGACTTTTGGCCGGTATAATGCCGGCATATATGGGTGCCAGGCTCGATCCTGTGGAGGCCATACGTTCCGGGCAGTGACGACGGCGTATCGCCGTCCGGCTGCAATTGCGGATATGCCGGGACCGGGAGTGTGTTATATGAAACGATTTGGATTTTTTAAGTTCTTTAATTTTTTTCCGGGCGTTTTTCTGGTTTGAGGAACATGTGACGCCAAAAATACTTTTTAAATGGGAAGTAAGAATAAATTACGCAGGTTCAGGGAGAACGAAACGTTCTCGTGTCTGGTGCAGCCTGACAGGGATGATGTATTATCCGGTTCGTTCGGCCTTCGCGGGCAGTGGGGCCGGGAGTTTTTTAAAAATGACAACCCGATAGTTCTGGAATTGGGGTGCGGTAAAGGCGAATATACGATAGGTCTGGCCCGGTGTTATCCCGATAAGAATTTCATAGGCGTCGATATAAAAGGAGCGAGGTTGTGGCGCGGAGCTAAAACGGCCAGTGAAGGCGGCATGTCCAACGCAGGTTTTCTTCGTACGCAGATAGAGTTGATAGATAAATGTTTCGCGCCTGGCGAGGTGTCCGAAATATGGATAACGTTCCCCGATCCGCAGATAAAATACCGCCGTACCAAACACCGGCTTACAGGTTCGGATTTTTTAAGGAAATATCATTCGATACTCTCCGAAGGAGGTGTGGTACATCTTAAAACGGATTCTGCGTTCCTGCACGGATATACTCTTGGTATTCTACACGGTCAGGGGCACGAAGTATTGTACGCACAGCATGACCTTTACCGCGACGACAATGCTCCGGCGCATCTTAAAGACATACAGACGTTTTACGAAAAAAAATACCTTGAAACCGCTACGCCGATCACATACGTGCGTTTCAGGCTCAAATACCCTCGTGACGGAAAATGAAAACAGCGCTCAAGATACTTATAACCCTGGACCTGTGCTTTTTTGTAGCGGGGATAATAATGCATGCGATGGACAATCAGCAGTACGAAATAGTGACTGGATTGGGGATACTGTTCCTTTCGTTCATCATTATGCCGTTTTTCATATTCTACCGCTGGCGTACGCGCGGACGGAACACTCGCTGATATTTTTCCTGTTTACTCTCCGTTTTTGGATCTGAGTATATTTTACGCGCCCTTTATAGAAGGCCGCGCTGGAGCAGGCTTACATAGGCGCCTCTTGCTATTATCACGTGATCCATAAGGCTGAAACCTAGTATCCGGCATGACTTTTCGAAAACGTGTGTTATCTCCACGTCTTTGTCGGAAACAGCCAACGAGCCGGAAGGATGGTTGTGACACAGTGCGATAGACGATGAGCCGAGGGCGTAGCATTGCCTGAATATCATTCTCTGGTCTACCGATGCCGAACTTAGACCGCCCTGGCTTACCTTCTGGCGCGATAGAAGCCTGCCGGAAGAGGATATATGCAAGGCCCAGAATTCTTCGTGATCCAGGTGTGCCACGTCGGTTTTAAGAGCGTTGTAGATATCTTCCGGTGAGTTTATAAACGGCGATGAAATACTTTCCCTTTCCGCCCGGCGGGCCAATTCGAACGCAGCCGATATGCTTACCGCGGTTGCCTGTCCTATTCCTTTGACGGAGCGAAGTTCTGCCGGAGTCATTTCTGAAACGCGCCTCAGGCTGCCGCCTGCATATTCCAGTAACAGATGCGCTATGGCCTGTGCCGACAGACCGGATGTGCCTGAGCCTATCATTATGGTAAGCAGTTCTTCTGCCGACAATACGTCGGCTCCGTATGAGGATAGTTTTTCCCTCGGTTTCATATTTCCTATTTCATTTGTCATATGGCAATGGCGGTATTTATGTGGGACAAACCGGAAAAATACGGTATTATCATGCCGTTTGTGCAATTTTAATAAATAAAATATAACGCACAAAAATCCGTACAGATGTTTTTTAATTGCGTTTTTTTGCGTAAATTGGATTTGCAAAAGGAAACCCGTTTCTGGAAACGTTTCCTTTTCATGTTCTCAAACCGTTTTATAAAACCTGAAATACTATGACTTCGACTTCGGGCCCGTGCAGCCAGATGTTGCTTTATTATCAGATGATATTGGAAAAAGTGAGTTTTTCCGTCGATTTGTTCGTCGCCGAATTAAGAAAGGCATTGAAAGAACTTACCGGGCGGGAGGCGGAAATATTTATAAGTTGGGCGCGTTTGCGTTTCGCCTACGATATCCGTCTTGTGCGTTGTATAGAATACGCCGTTTGACATATTCTTTAAGATGCGTTTAAAAGAGGTTTCATGTGGTTTTGATTCCCCTTAACATCTCCCGTTTTCCAGGCGGGCCGGGCAGCCTTTCCATGCTGAAGCCTGCGGCCGACAATGTGCGGCGTACGCTGCCTTTGGCGCAGTACGTTACGAACACTCCTTGCGGGGCCAGTGCGTGGTAAAACCGGGAAAGCACTTCTCCGGTCCATAGTTCCGGCTGCACTCTGGGTGAAAAAGCATCGTAAAATACTATGGAATGACATTCGCGATCGGACATGTTCTCAAATCCGGCATGCCTTTTTTCCAGCGAAAAACCTTTGCATATCTCTACCGTAGTGTTCCACGGACATTCGTGCAGGTGCAGGAATTCATCTGCCAGCGTTTCACCCTGCGGCACGGTACCGGGATAATTGAGTGCGGAGTATTCCTGCTCGGTGAGCGGGTATGCCTCCAGTGAAACATAAGATATTTCCAGTCCTCTTTTCCGGGCTTCGATGAGCGTTATGAATGCGTTAAGGCCGGTGCCGAAGCCGGCTTCGAGTATTTTTATCGGGATGTTGCCAGGGTGCGATCCGGCAAAAAAATCCAGCCCGTTCCTAATAAATACGTGGTATGCTTCCGTTACAGCTCCATTTAATGAATGATACTGTTCGTCGAGCGAGGGCAGCGTTATCGTGTGCGAACCGTCGGCCGTTATTTCCAGTTTTTTTTCCATACACGCAAATGCGTCAGTTAAACCAGTCCCAGACAACTCCGAAACGCAGTGTTGGGTCCAGGTAGGGATACATCGGTGCGGAAAAATAGTTCCTGTTCGACGGAGTTACCCAGGGAGTGAAGTTCTCGAATTTTATGAACAGGCGTGTTCGGCGGATTTTGGCGGAAAGCGATATGTCAAGATAGGGATAGTCGCCTATCTGCTGTACGGACGACGGGCTTTGCAGGTTGTAATCGGAAAGCAGCGGGTTGTACATCGGAGCGTCGAACGACGAGTAATATTTGAGCGTGAGCGCAGGCATGAACGTCACGGCTTTGCGGAACATCGAGAAATAGGCGTACAGGGACGAACGGACCATTATTTCCGGCAGTGGCATCACGGACGCCCCGGAACTTACGTTCTGGTAAGTTACCGTGTTGTCCCATCCGAACCACCTGATGCGGGTGTCGCGGGAAACGGTAACCGACAGTACGTTTACCTTGTCGTCAAATTGACGCGGGGTGCGCAGCGAATCGAAGTACACGTAATTGCTTATGTCCGTAAATTTCACCTGCGCATTGATTATCTTGTCGCTTTTGAGCGTAACGGCTATTTCGTTTGCCTCTATCCTTTTGAAATCGTTCTTCCAGTTGAACATGGCGAACGAACTGCGGTAGTACCGCGCTACGAGCGGCGCGTAGTAAGAAGCGTTCATGTATGAGCCTTCCAGCCTGTTCTGCGGGTTGAGCTGAGCATATGCCGAGAGTTTCAGTATGCGGGCATCGGAAAACACTCCGGAAAGGCTGTAATCGAACGAAGCGTCGGCACCGAAATAACGCATCGGCCTCCAACGTCCCAAAAGATTGACGGATATTGTGTTGCCGGATATTTTCTCTCTGTTGTCCATACCCGTGCCGTAGGCCAGAGAATCCTGGAACGCGTATGTGGAGGACTGGTAGCGTATCATGCCCTGGGCGTAAATGTTGACCAGAGGGAAATTGACGCCGGCGCCTGCGGCTATGTCCAGGGTGTTGAAATACGAACTGTCCACCCTGGGAGCTTCGGGAAGTACCGCCGACCTGTAATAATTTATCGATTTTTCGCCTGTATTGCTGTCAGGGTCTTTGAATGCCGGATCGTAGTACCTGTATGTCAGGTGTTGGTATTGTATTTCGTTCAGAAGGCTTATGCGGAAGCCTTTCGGATTTTTAACCGACGAGTTGAACAGGTCGTAGGATTGGCTCACGTAAAACCTCGTTCCGCCAAGACGGTTGGCTACTGCTGCATCCGAACCGGACAGATTGACAGGCAATGTCGTCCGGTAAGAATATTCTTTGTCGTTCGAGCGGAACATTTCCATCCCTTCGGCCGTCAGTCCGCCGTTTTCGTTTGCCGAGAGGAACTGGTATGTCACGTGCCCGCGCAGTATGTACCGGTACGGTTTGTCGTGAAAACTGAATGTGCCGACCAGTTGTCCGTGTTGGTTGCTTGTGTAATTGTAAAGTCCCTCTTTAGTGCGTTTGCCCCGGTATCCTATCGAGAAGTTGAACAGCCTGCCGGCGTTGGCCGTGAAGTTGAAATCGAGCACATGGCTCTCCATGTTGGAAAATACGTTCGTATAGTACATGGCCTCCGACCATGGAGTGCGCACGTCGTAGTAGTTTATCTCGTCGGCATTGCGGTAGTACATGCTTCTGGAACTTATGCCGTAGCTCGGTGTGAGCGAGGGTTTCAGGTCGAGCACCATAGGCGTGTATCCCTGGGCAATGGTAGGAAACGGCATGTATCCGTATTCGTCCTTGCGCAGAGGGTTGAGTTTGTATAACTTGGATATGTTGAGCGATGTGTCTACGAGCGTAGTGTCCCACGTGGGGGATATTATCTTGTAAACTTGTATGGAGTCCTTATAACGGTTGCGGTATACGGTGCGGTCGCGGGTTCTGCCGCGTGCGGCATCTACCGAGTCCTGTTTTTCCTGTTCTTTGCCGTCCAGTATAGGTTCGCCGAAAGCGTTGAGGCGTTCGCCGTTCTTGCCTTTGTAAGGATCGTATATTTCAGTCCGGTTTCTGTTGTTGTAATTATTGTTGTTGTTTACCGTTTGCGCAGTCGCGCCCGCAGAACAGAATATCTGTAGGAAGAGTAATATATATAAGGCATTGCTTTTTGTGCGGCGTGCTGTGTTCATTGTGCAAAAATAATCATACTTTCATAAGTAAGCGCATTTATATGCGGCTAAATATTTGCGGCAACGAATCCCGTGAAGTTTTCCGGGCAAAAGTCGTTTTCCTTTTCTGCGCTTTCACGGCATTGTTTCGTCTTCAGTATCTTCAGCTCCGCTTTCCACTACGGTGGTGTCGCTCACATACGGATCGAACAGTTTTTCGGATATGTTCATAAGAGTAGGCACCGAAAATGAACTGCGCGCCTGGTTTTCGAGTACGATTATGGTTTTTTGTTCTTCGGGAAGACGGAGGAACCGGCCTCTGTATCCGTGCCACCATCCGTTGTGATATACTATTTCGCGGTCGTTGTAATTGTACAGCCTCCATCCGTAACCGTACGGGTGTACTTGGTCGGTGTAATTGGTGTAGGCTTTCTGCTGCCAATGGTCGTCGAGTATGAAACCTTCCCGTAATGCCATGTCGAATTTAAGCAGGTCTTCGGCTGTCGAATATACTCCTTTGTCGCCCAGTACTCCGTCCAGAAAGTTTAGCCCGTATGGCGCGCGGCGCGAAGTATAGCCCTGCGTCATCGTCCCGCATCGGGAAAATTCGGGTTCGGTACAGAAAAACGTATTGTCCATGCCTACGGGTTCGAAAATATTCCTGCGTACCCATGAAGAAAAGCTCTCGCCTGTCACATGTTCCACTATCGAAGCCAGAAGGGCGTAATTCGTATTGCTGTACTGGTATTTCAGCCCTGGGGAAAAATAAGGACGGGGTTTGCGTTTGAGCATTATCGAAAGCATATCCTCGTTGCTCATTGGCTTCATGAAGCCTATCCACACTCCGGCGGTAAACCTCGTGTAATCGGCAAGCCCGCTTTTGTGGCTCAGAAGCATTTCGACCGTGAGCGTGGGGCGTCCGAAGCCTTCCAGATAATCGCTCACCGGAGCTTTTATATCCACCAGCCCCTGCTGGGCGAGCATCAGCACGGCGGTGGCCGTTATTGTCTTGGAGATGGATGCCAGTTGGAATACCGATGATGTGGATAGTTTTTCCTTTGTCCTGAAATTGCTGTAACCGTAAGCTTTGGAGAATATTTTGTCCCGGTCGGCGAAAAGCACCACTCCGTTGAATTGTCCGCGGACGGACTTGGATATGAAATACTTGTCGACAGCTTTTATCCTGTCCTGGTCGAACGGCTTGTCGGGAAGGACTGCACGGCGGTAGGAGTCTTCTGCGGGTACGTTAAGTTCCTTTACGTTCCTGTCGTCGGGAAAAGCATATTGCTTCCCTCCGGGTAAGGAGAAAAACACCAGCAGCAGAAATGAAAAATATCTTGTGGACAGGCGTTTCATCGATGGGGTTAAATGCTGTGTCACAGCGCAATCTTATAACAGGCAAATGTAGTGAAGATAGATTTAAACTCTATGGGCATAAGTTTTTTTTATGAATTTTTAACTACACGGGCCTGATAAACGGTTACTTTTACAATGTGGATGTGAGTGGAAACTCACCGGTATTTACTGTTAAAACATCCGCAGGAACCGAAAAAACCGTGTTTTTTCACTATATTTAAAAAATAACCCAAAAAATCAATAATCATGGCAACAAACAACATTGGCCTGGACACTGCAAAAACCGGCCGCACGATTGAAAAACTGAACAAACTCCTCTCCGATTACCAGATACACTATCAGAACCTGCGCGGATTTCACTGGAACATCAAAGGCAAATCTTTTTTCACACTTCACTCCGTGTTTGAAAAGTATTATGACCAGGCAGCCGAGAGGGTGGACGAAATAGCAGAACGCATACTTATGCTCGGAGGTACTCCGATGCATACATATCAGGACTACCTGGATAATTCTTCGCTTTTGGTCTATCAGAACGTAAGCAATGCCGATAAAGCCGTTACCGATATTCTGAGCGATATCAACAGGCTTATAAAGTCCCAAAGGGAATTGATAGAAGTGGCCGGCGCTGCCGACGATGAGGTGACCGTGGACATGATGATAGGATTCACGGCCGACGACGAGAAA
>CDZK01047631.1_pt1 | contig 16250 bp, 16 predicted proteins | sample 557401 | NCBI WGS metagenome assembly CDZK01 (sample SAMEA3182108, study PRJEB8094) | gut metagenome | biome: human; feature: gut; material: Stool; isolation source: human stools | place: Canada | collected 2013-04-25 | reverse complement strand
GTTTATGAATGTTGTCCGGCGGCATACCAGCTTTGAAGAACTTACCCCTACTCTGCTGCGGGAGTTTGTAGAGAAAATCGTTGTGCATGAGTGCAGCTATGACGAGAACAAGACCCGCAGACAGGACATTGAAATTTATTATTCTTTTGTTGGCAAGGTGGACTTGCCCGAATAACCGCCCGACCTATCTGACATACCTCATGTGCCAGATAGGAACGGCAAAATTTTTTACACTTCTATTACTTCTTTATCGCACATCAGCAAATGGGGACGGCTTCTCTCCGCTTACGCTGGCGGGCGTCACCCATGCCGACAAGAAAGAGGCAGGCGCGGCGCTGCTCAGCATTTGTCAGAATATGCTCTCCCCAGAGGCGACACAGATCGGCAGCTATCGCGGCCTGACGCTGGAGCTGGCCTTTGATACCTTCGCACGGGAATACCGCCTGACCATGATCGGGCAGCTCCGCCACACGGTCACGCTGGGAACCGATGTGTTCGGCAATTTGCAGCGCATGGACAATGCACTGGAGGGACTGCCCATCAAGGAGCAGGCTTGCCGGGAGCAGCTTTTCAACCTGCAAACGCAGTTGGAAACCGCAAAGGCAGAGGTACAAAAGCCGTTTCCCCGCGAGGAGGAACTTACGACCAAAACGGCACGGCTGGAGGAATTGAATTCCCTGCTGAATTTAGACCACAAGGAGCCGGAGATCGTAGACGCCGAGCCGGACGAGGATCAAAGGCCACCGGAGCGCCGCAGACCGCAGATGGAGCGGTAAAACCAATAGAAAACGGAGGAAATTATGGGCTATCAGGAAAGCTGGCTCTACATCGAGCCGCAGCACAAATTCAAGAAATTGATCCAGGCATACGAAAAGGCGGAGCAGTCCGGCTACTATGAGGTGGCCGGTGCGGAACCTCATTCCGTTATTGTTTTGAAGCAGCCTTTTGGCGATATTCCAGCAGGAAAGAAACTGCTTTGGGTGTGCGGTGACCGCGGATTCCACTGTGCCGCGGGGGTATTCGGCGGGGAACTGAAATGCTCCGGCAGGCTCCGCGTGATCCCGGTGGAGGCGGTGCTGAACGGCACCGACGATCCCCGTATGGAGGGGCTGGACTTTGACAGTCCGGCCCCAAGCGAAAATGCCTATATGAAACGATACAGCGTTGCCAATTACGCCCACCGGATGCGGGCGGGTTTGGCGAGATAATTTTTGAAATGGAGGATCATTTACAATGAAACAGTTGGAAAGAAAGCAGGAAAAAGAACGGTTAGAACGCCAGATACATCAGCAGATGCTAAAAGAGCAGGAAAGCCTCATGAAAGAATTACGCACGATGCTGCCCGAAGCAGCAGCTTCCTTTTCTTCGGAGCGTATCGTTTGCCTTTGTCATGTTGTTGACCTGTGGGCCTGCATTGTGGCCCTGTTTGAAGCACCAACTCCACTTTCCATTAGCAAGCTGAGACGGCTGGCAGACTCGGATATGCCATTGATATTATTGAGCAGCGAGATCATGGAAAAAGAGAGCGATTTCCGTGTTATTGAGTTATAAGGAGAACATCATGCCTACAAAAAATGAATTGGAAAACCAGATATACGAAAAAATGTCACAGGAAAATGCGGCGTTCCTTGCAGAGATGAAAACGAAACCACCTGACGAAATTATTTCCCGTGCCTACGAGATCGCTTGCCGTGATAATCTGCTGATGCTTTTTGAGGATGAAACAAGCCTCTCCGAGCGGCAGCTTACGGTGCTGAACGAGTTTGAGCATCCCCTGTCACAGCTTTATACAGACTGGCTCTCCCGCGATACGGATGAGATGGATGCCTTTCGAGACAGCATTGCGTGCTGTGTGGATGATATTCTGCGGAAAAGAGTCGAAGAAAAATATCGAGATCCCGCGCAGCCCATATATCCTAATACCCGTTCTGAAGCCATGGCTCGCGGAGAGGTCTTTGAGTGGATGGCCAGCCAGGATCGGACGCTGACCTGTGCGGGAACCTTTGAGAAGGACGCGACCAACGCCTACAACGATGGAAAGCTGCCTGCTTTTTTGAAAGAGTGGACAAACACCTACGGCAAGGGCCGCTGTATGTTCGTGCTGGCCTGCACCATGGCGCAGCGTGGCGGAGATGAGCGGTTTTATCTGCCGGCGCGTCAGGCTGCGGGGCGATTTTCGGCGCTCCAGAAGCAGATGGGCGGGCATACGGACATTTACGCTGTGGACAATCACTCCTGCGTGATCAATGCGGCAATGGAAGAACTGGCTAAGCCGGAGCGCAGCGTGGAGCAAAAGACAGTGAAAAAGAACACGCCGGAGCGGTAATCGCGCTTATGAATATTCCGTAGGACATATGGGAACGCTGTTGACTGGTACACTCAATGGGTGTATAATGCAGGCGGAAGGAGGATGAACATGAACATTCGTGAAATGAGAGCACAGCTTGGAGATACCCAAAGCGAATTTTCCGCGAGGTATCATATCCCCTTTCGCACTGTGCAAAATTGGGAGACAGGGATGCGTAAGCCTCCCGAATATGTCTCTGATCTGTTGGAGCAGCGTATCAAGGAGGACCTGACCAACCGCAAGACCTTGTCCCTGCCGAAGTATGACCCTCAAAAGAAGGATCTTCCGTCTCGGAGCAGCTATGTGGGCGCGCTCTCCTGGCTGCAAGCTGTCCGTGACTGCATTGGAGAACCCGTTGTCTTTGCGTTAGACAATGCGCTTATGTGTCAAGGAAACTTCGGAGGCCGCAGCGATGAATATATCGTGTGGGTCTATGGGGATGACTCCGTTATGAAGTTTAATGGCGTGGTCGTGCTTGGAAACCGTATCGGCGCACAAAATATCAAGAATCGGAACGGCTTGTTATATACGGATTTTAACAGAACGGTATATGATGCCCTTGCAAATGAAAATATTTTAGATATGCAGGGCATTACAGAAGCAGTCAGCAAATACTTCTATTCCAACGGAGACAGCTTTGACGGGCTCTTTGTCGCGCCGGAATATCAGGATAGGTTTGAGCGTTTGGCCAGCGATGCAATCGAATATTACGAAAACTGAGGTGCTTGCTTTGAATGTAACAGCGGAAGAAAGAATTATGTACTCAGTCATGAAAGCTGTGTACGATAGCGGCATCCCTATCAGCTTTAAGGGCTCCATGGTGTTGAAAGCCTGTTTGTTTGAGGCCGGGTTTTTAGATGAGACCCGTCATACAGTAGATATTGATGCAAATTGGAACACAGACACACCTCCCACCGCAGAGCAAATGGTGGAATCCTTACAGCGAGCAATCAATAGAGGCGGCATGGACTATGAAGTTCGCCTTTATCGAATGTATAGCGAAAAGCGATCCGCTGGCTTTGAATTAGTAGACCGCAACACCGATGAAATCCTGTTCACAATGGATGTGGATGTAAACAGACCGATTACACCGACGCAAATCTATGAGGTTGACGGGATCTGTTTTCGCGGCGTTTCACCGTTGCAGATGATAGCCGATAAGGTCGCGGTTGTATCAACAGATAAGGTGTTCCGAAGAATCAAGGATGTGGTGGATCTCTATTATATTTCAAAAGTATTTGAATTTGATGTTCAGAAGATCTACAGCACCTTAAAATGCAGCGAAAGGACCATGGGAGATTTTCAAGGATTCCTGCAAAGGAAAGAAGATTTGCGGCATTCTTACGATAAGTTTCGTTTTGCAGGCGGCGTCAACAAGCCGCCATTCGATGCAGTCTATCGTGAGGTAAAGATCTACCTTAAGGATGTCCTTCCTAAAGAGGCGTCTAAGGAGGATGCGGATGGGAGCCAGCAATAAAGCCTGCCCAAACTGCGGCAGGAAAATGAAGCAGCAGTTTCCGGGCCTGCAACATTGCAGATGTGGGATGAGCTGGAAAAAGGACATCGGCTATTTTGAACGAACGCCTGATATGGTTTTCGCGCTGGAACGCCGAACCGTCGGCAAAAAAGTCAAGCAGTTTCCCGTCATTCGCACCGGCTCTGCTCCGAAGTAACTGAATAATTTTATGGAAAGCGCAAGCAAAATGCTTGCGCTTTTCTCATGCCCCAAGGAGGTGAGCATCACGCCCTACCTATCGAAAGATCAAATCGCTGCCGCCCGCGAGATGGACCTATTGACCTATCTGCGGCGGTTTGAGCCGGAGGAGCTGGTACATATCGGCGGAGATACCTATGCCACCCGCACCCACGACAGCCTGAAAGTCTCCAATGGGAAATGGTGCTGGTGGTCACGGAATATCGGCGGCACAACTGCACTGGACTATCTGACAACAGTGGAGGGTGTTTCCTTTTTGGATGCCGTGCAGCGTATCCTTGGGGAACCGCCCCGTGTGCCGACCAAATCAGAGCCAACCGCACCGCTCCCGAAAACTGAATTTACCCTTCCACCCAAACACGCCGACACCCGGCGTGTTTTTGCATATCTTCGGAGCCGCGGCATTGATGCGGAAATTATCAACCACTGCATCAAGCACGGGCAGCTTTACGAGGATGCAGAGCATCATAACTGCGTATTTGTGGGCTACGAACATGGGAACCCTGCCTACGGCGCACTGCGTGGGACGCTCTCAGAAACCACCTTCGCCGGTGAAGTCTCCGGCAGCGATAAGCGGTTTTCCTTTGCCGTTCCCCTTTGCGCCGGTGGCAAAACCCTCTGCGTGTTTGAATCCGCCATTGACGCGCTTTCTTACCTGACGCTGCTGAAGCTGCGCGGGCAGGATTGGCGCGCCGCCAATACGCTGTCCCTCTCCGGCATCTATCAGCCACGGAAGGATGGCTCCATCCGATCCCCCGTAGCGTTGGAGCAATACCTGAAGGACAACCCCGGCATGGCACGGATCGTGCTGTGCCTGGATAACGACGGGCCGGGACGGGCGGCATCCGCAGCCATTCAAAAGAAACTTTCCGAGTATGAGGTCATCGACAACCCACCACGGCGCGGAAAGGACTACAACGACCAGCTCCGGCTTGTGAAAGGGATCAGCGGCAGGGTAAGAACCCGTGGCGGTGACGCACGCTGATTTTCTTTTTCGGCTGGTCAGAAGGACAGCGCGGCCTGCGGCTGCGTTGTCCTTGCAAGCATAGCATTTTGACATCAAAATGCGCTTGTTAAGGGGTAAACCCCTTAATATCCCCACTCCAACAGGAAAGGAAGCTCTATGAAACGCAACAATGTCAAGCAGATCACCATTCGCCTGACCGCTGATGAATATGCCCATGTCAAGCAGCTTTCCAAGGACAGCGGCTTGAAAATGGAGCCTGCGATCCGGCGGCTTATCATGGGCGTGAACCTGCGTCCCCGCCCGCCTGATGAACTGCCGGAGCTGCTGCGTCAGCTTTCCGGCATCGGCACGAATATCAACCAAATCGCTAAAGTCGCCAATGCCTCCGGCTATGTCCGCAAGGAGGATATTCAAAGCATCATGGAAATGCAGGCGGCATTGTGGAGGGCGGTGAAGCGAGGATAGTGGCATACACAAAAGTATTTGCCATCCGCGCAAGGTTGGACAAGCGTGTGCGTTACATCACAGACGGAGAAAAGACCTCGCTGGCGTCCAGCATCACCTATATCTCTAATCCCGAAAAGACGGAGCAATTCTTTTTCACGTCTGTGTTAAATTGCAGCAGCGTGGACACCGCTCTTTCTGAAATAATGGAAACCAAACAGCAGTTTGGCAAAATGGGCGGCGTCCTCGGCTATCACTTTATCCAGTCCTTTCAGCCGGGGGAGGTTACACCAGAGCAGGCACACGCTGTCGGGCAGGAATTTGCCAAGCGGTTGTTTGGGAAACGGTATGAGGTCGTTATCAGCACCCATTTGAATAAGCACCACCTGCATAATCATCTGGTGGTCAATTCTGTGTCCTGTATAGACGGGCAGAAATACCATTCCAGCCCGGAGAGTTATTACAACGATGTGCGCGGCACGTCGGACGCGCTATGCCGGGAGAATGATTTATCCGTCATCACCCCACAGGGCAAGGGCAAGCATTACGCCGAGTGGAAAGCGGAGCAGGGCGGCAAGCCCACCGTGCGCGGCGTGATCCGCGCCGACATTGACGCCATCATCCACCAAGCCTACACCTACGATACTTTTCTCATGCTGCTGCGAAAGAACGGCTATGAAGTGCGCCGCAGCCCCAATCGGAAATACACCACCGTCAAGCCACCCGGCGCAAAGCGGACAATCCGCCTGGACAGTCTGGGCGAGGGCTACACCGAAGCGGATATTCTGCTGCGGCTCTCCCGCCAGCGGCATGGCGGCATGGCCCCGCTGATCATCGCCCATACCGTCAAGCGTTACCGCATGAAGGGCAAACTGGCGACCGTCCGAAAAAAGAAGATCACCGGCTTTCACGCACTCTATCTCCGCTACCTCTCTCTGCTGCGTGGGGGCAGGCGGAAAAAGCTGCCGCCCAAACTGCCCTTTTCCGTCAAGCGGGAGGTCATTCATTTGGAGCGGTATGAGCAGCAATTCAAATACCTTTTATCAAGCGGAATTACCACCGAAACGGAGCTGGAGCAGCGCATCCGTGTGCTGGAGTGGGACATCCGCTTGCTGGAGGAACAGAGAAAACCACTTTATCAGGAAAGGAGGAACACCAGCGATGAAGAAACACAAGCCAAGTACAGCGCGGAGATCCAACAGCAGACTGCCGCCCTGCGGGAGAAACGCCGGGAAGTGCGGCTGTGCCGCAGGATACAGGCAGACATTCCAAGGGTATCCCAACAGTGCCAGCAGGCGCAGGCTGAACGGCAGGAAAATCTAAAGAACAAGGAGGAACACGAGCATGAGTACCAACGGTGAAACCGCTGACCTGATGGTGCGCGAGGGCATCCAGATCACCGAGAGCGCCCTCAAGCTGGCAGGGCTGGGGGCGAAAAATCTTGCCGCCCTGTTGATTGCCCTTGCCAACGACAACCAGAAGCTCGCCGGTAAAACCAACCTCAAGCGCCTGATCCACGACGGCGAGGAGCTGACGATCTTTTCCGTCAAGCAGGAGGACTTGAAGGGATTTCAGATGGAGGCCAAACGCTATGGCGTCCTCTTTTACCCCATCGTCAACAAGGTGGAAAAGACCGGGACGGTAGAAATTATGGCAAAAGCCAAAGATGCCAAGCAGATCAACCGCATTTTTGAACGTATGGGCTATCCCGCCCCGGTGAAGGAGGACGCTGCCGCAAAAAAAGAGAACGCCCGCGCTCCGTCCGAGAGCAGCTCGAAGGTGCGCGGGACTGGTGCGAGAGCGTCTACGGAACCGGCTACGGAGAAGGCTGACGCCCGCCCCTCCGTCCGCAGCCGTCTGATGGCGCTGCAAGCCGCGGCAGAACGGGATGGCACAGCTCCCACCAAGGACACCGTGCGGGAAGCCATTCAAAAGGCTATGCCTACGCGGGAATAAATTGATTTTGAGAAGGAGAAACGAACATGGCAAAGTTAGACGATTTGATCCAGCAGAAGCAGCAGAGGGACGAGGACTGGAAGGCAAAGAAAACAGCGGAGCGCGAGGAGTTGGGACAGCTTTCCGACGATGCGGTCATGCGTGTCACCAGCGAACCCGGCGCATACCTCCACTATCTGGATACGCAGGCCATCAACCCGCGATACAGCGCATCCAACGTGATGCTGGCGATGGCGCAGAACCCGGACATCACCTACATCAACAGCCTGGAGGTGTGGAACCGGCTGGGGCGCAGCGTTAACCGCGATGAGAACGGCATGAAGATCCGTGTGTCAGACACCTATGTGAAGGACGGAAGGGAGTATCACGGCTATAAGATCGGGCGTGTTTTTGATGTGACGCAGACCCACGGCAAGGCCGGTGTTCCGGCGCTGAGCCTGAAAGACAACACGCCGGAAATGGACGCCGCCCTGCGCCGATTGCTGGACAGTTCCCCCGTTCCCGTGGTCACCAGCAGCACCATGTACCAGGACGCCGTTTATGATCCTAAGACGCAGAGCATTACGGTATCCAGCCGCCTGATCGACAGCAAGATCTTTGCGGCGCTCTCCCGCGAGATCGTCCACGCCGGTATCCATGACCACGGACGCTATCCCTACTATACCCGTGAGGACTGCGCCATGGACGCCGAGAGCGTCAGCTATATGCTCTGTCGCAATTTCGGCGTGGAGACCCCGCAGCCCGATGTGAGCCGCGTGGGGCAGGTGTTTGACGGTATGGAGGTGCAAGATCGCCGCGGCGTGGTGGACAGCCTGCAAAAGTATTTCCGTAAGCTGCAAAATGACATTCAGCGTGAGATCTCTCCGCAGGAGCGCAAGCAGCCGGAGCAGAACCGGCCCGTTCGTTAAGAAAGGGAGGCGTAATGTGAAAAAGAAACTTGCGTTTGCACTCTGCACGGCGCTGATGCTGTGCAGCATGAGCGTCGCGGCGCTGGCCGCAGAGCCCATGACAGAAGCCGATACGGTATCCACAATGATCTCTGCCGCAGATACACTCCCCGGCATTTCCGCCTATCCCGCCGAGGTCAGAGCCAGCGAGGAAAACGGTGTGTACCGATTAGAAAAGGTCTACTACCTGACCGCAAAGGACGATCCCGCCACGATTCCCACCGCTGACTTTGAGCGCGAGGGCCGCACCTATACGCTCCTTGATTTGCTGAAAAATGACCAGACAGAAACGGACACGCGGGAGCACATCGAGGTGGTCACGCTGGAGAGCAAGACCAAGGACATGGCGGAAATTCTGAAAATGCTGGAGCCGAAGCTGGAGGTCGAGACCGAGGACGGCTATGAGGGCGTCCTGTCCCTTGACCATACTACCATTCAGGTGGAGGCCGCGGGCTATGGGACCAGCAGCCGCACGGTGACAGCAGAGCGCACCTATCCCAATCTGTCCGACGCGGATGTGTCCCTTGTTCCCAAGTCCGTGAACGAAAATGGCCGCACCCTGACCCTTGCCGATGTGAGCTGGCAGGAGGCGGCAGTCGATCCCACGGACGGCTATGACATTCCCATTCGTTACACCGCCGTGGCAAGCTACACCGGAACTGCCACCAGCAAATACGCCACCGGCTACACCGTCACGGCAGACTATAAGGGTGACGTCACCCGCACAAGCTGTGATACGGTGATCTACACCGCCGTCTTTTCCAGTGTTGGAAATACAGCGGTGAAAACCGGACGCAGTAATTTTAACTGGCTGTGGCTGCTGATCCCCGTGGGCGCTGCGGCGCTGGGCGGCTGTGGCTACGCTGGTTATAAGGGCTATCGCCACTACATCAATAAGAAAAGAGGGTACGCCGCATGAAAAAATATCTGACCACACTGCTGGCCGCCTGCTGTATGCTGGCGGCTTTTTCCATGCCTGCATCGGCATTGGAGTATCACTTTGACGGCCCGGACGCAGGACTGTTCGGACGCCCCACCTCGGACGATACCATTTATGTCACGATGGACAAGCCCGCGAATACTGACCGCAGCAAAAATGCCGCCTACATCCCGCCTGCTTTTGGCTCGCCTACCTCTTATACGCTGAATGCTGGGGAACTGCTGACGCCAAACCTTGTGAGCGGTTTGGCCACGGGAACGGTCAGCGGCACAGGCGGTGTGACCGTCCTGCCGCCCGCTGCTTCCGGCAGTGCCAACGGCAGCACAGGCTCTTACACGCCGGTGAAGTACACTGCTGTTACGAAGGACCTCTATTACAGCGGTGGCTACCTCGGTACGCTGAAAATCCCCACCCTTGGCCTGTCTGTCAAGGTGTATCAGGGAACGGATGCGGACGCGCTCCGCAAGGGCGCAGGACATTTTGCCAGCACCTCCATTTGGGAAGGTAATGTGGCGATTGCGGGCCATAATCGGGGCGTGAACAACCACTTTGGAAAGATTCACACCCTTGATACTGGGGACGCCATCAAGCTGACCACCCAGCTTGGCACACGCAGCTATGAGGTGTATTCTGTCAGTAAAATCGGCGTGGACGATACCAGCGTCCTAAACGGCAGCACGGAGAACATTATCACCCTTGTCACCTGCGTGATGAATCAGCCGGATTACCGCTGGTGTGTGCAGGCACGAGAAAAATGATGAGATACTATGATGGTCATTGGTGTAAAAACTTTTACTGAGCTCCAACGCCTCTATATTTTTTGACACCCACCAACTTTTACGATACCATGAACCCATCAAAAGACTTTGGAGGTACACCCTATGAAGCGAGGAAGTTTTGCAGCCGGTTTTCTCACCTGTCTGCTGTTGGCTGGCGTCACTACCACGGCGTATGCTGCCGGGATCATGGCAGAGCGCAGTCACCATCGCATTGTCGTAGATGGAAAAGAAGTGCAGATGGAAGCCTATGTCATCAACGGCAACAACTATGTGAAGTTGCGGGACATTGGCGAACAGGTCGGCTTCAATGTCTGCTGGGACAGCGATGCCAAATGTGTACAGGTCGAATCGAAAAAGCCGTACACCGGCGAAGCGCCGGTAACGTCTGCGGAGGCAAAGCCCGTGGAGCAGCCTGCGCAGACAGATGTCGCCGCTGCAAAGCAGGACATCATTGACCGCACCAATGCCCTGCGTAAAGAAAATGGCGTTGCTGTGCTGCGCGTCAACGACAAGCTCATGCAGGCGGCGCAGGTCCGCGCCAATGAGATGGCTACGCATACCGTCTATTCTCACACAAGGCCGGATGGCAGAAAATTCAATACCGCCACGGATTGTCCTTACATGGCCGAAAATATCCATCGCATCGCAGATTGGGTGCTGTCTGACCAGACACTTGCCGAACGGGCCGTGGCTGATTGGAGCGCTTCGACAACCCACAACAAGAACATGGTCAACCCAAAGCTATCTGAGATTGGCGTTGGGCTGGCAAGAGGTGTCAATGACACTGGTGACCCGTGCTGGTACTGTGTCCAGCTTTTCCTCTACGATGGATGCTCCGTCACTCGGGTGGATACCCCCACAAACAAATAAATCATCAACTTTCACGCAAGAGCAGGTCGTCAAGATCTGCTCTTTTTATTGCGCTTTTTGGAAAGGAGAAAGACATGAAGTCAATTAAACATCGCTTGTTGTCACTGCTTTTGACGCTGGTGACGATCTTGAGCCTGCTGCCGACTGCGGCTTTTGCCGCGTCGAACACGGGTTCCGGCCTCAAAATTACCACCAATCAGGCATATTGGAGCACGCGCCTGCTCGCCAACGGTACGCCGTATAGTTACCGCCCGCCGCTCGTGGACGGTAAGCTCGTGTACTGCATGGATAGCGGCCTCGGCTATCATTACGCAACGCCTTCGTACCTGAATTCCTTTACATGGACGTCCGGCACCGGCGCGGACGCAGATGCCGTATTGCAGTCGGCTGTCACGAACAGCGGCCTTAGTGAAATGGACGCCGCGACCGTCGAGAACGTCAAATGGATGATGACCTACCTCAACGACTGCAAGGCATCCAATGTTGGCCAGCTTTTTATGGCCGTGCAGACGTATGTGTGGGATCACCAAAGCTATAAAGGCGAGCCCGGTGGAGACGGCGATGCGGGCGGCTATGCCAACGCCGACACCTATGATCTGTATCTGAGCCTCATCGACTGGCTTCTGGAGCAGAAAGCACAGGAGGACGCCGAGTTCCAGCGCCAGATTGAAGAGTACACTGCACAGGGTAAGTCTGCATCCATTGTGGAGGACGAGAGTGCGAAATGGGCGGTGTACGCAATTTCCAGTAACCGCAAAAATCAGTCGTTCTTCAATTATTATGGTCCCCGCAAACTGGTCACTCAGGATAAGCCCGGAGGCGGCGGAGAGGAACCTGCACCGCCTGCAGGCGTTGGCAAGATCATGCTGAAAAAGACTGCTGGCGGTACCACAACCGGTCTCGCCGGTGCGCGCTTTAGCATCTACTTTAACGGCCAGATCGTCGGCAGCGACATCACCAATGCGCAGGGTGAGATCTATGTTGAGAACGCCGCCACCGGCCTTTGGAGCTTTGTCGAGACCTCCGCACCGGACGGTTACTGTGTCGATCCCACGCCCAAAAGCGTCTATGTAGATGTTTCCGAGGGTGATCACGAGTACACCGTCGCGGCAGTCAACTATGAAAAGCCCGACATGAAGATCACCAAGACCGATGCGCAGACCGGTGCGCCGATCCCCGGCACGGTGTTTTCCATTAAGTCTGTTACGGGCAACTTCTCCACGTCCGTTACTACTGGCACGGACGGTTCCGCAACACTCTCGTCTATCCCCGCTGATGTTTATGTGGTTCGGGAAGAATCCGTGCCGGAACCGTACATCGTGAGCAATACGGAGCAGACCGTGGCGCTGCGCCCCGGCAAAACCTCCGAGGTCACTTTCGTTGACTATGAAAAGCCCGGTCTTGAAATTGTCAAGAAGAACATCGCCAACGGAGAGCCTATCGAGGGAGTTACCTATCTTATTGAGCAGATCGACGGCAGCTTTTCCACCAGCGCCGCGACTGATAACCACGGCCGCATCTTCCTTGAGAGCATCCCTGTGGGCAGCTACAAGGTCACGGAGATCAATGTTCCCAACCATGTCATTCTCTGCCCCATCCCCCAGGAAGTGGCGCTGAAACCCGGCGAAACCTCTACCGTCACCTTCTTCAACGCCCTCAAGCCCAGTCTGGAGATCCGCAAGGTGGACAGCGTCACCGGTGATCCCGTCAAGGGTGCCAAGTTCCAGATCTGGTATGGCAGCAACCATACCGACACCGGTGAGCTCAACGACCTCGGCACTTACTTTTCTGACGCAAGCGGAAAAATCATTCTTCCTGAGATCAAGGATGGCTGGTACAAAGTAACTGAATTGGAACCGGCGTCCGGGTATGCCATCAAGGAGCCTGCCACGCAGGAATGCTTCATCTCCGGTGGCGAGAGCAAGGTGCTGACCTTTGAGAACACGCCTCTTTCCGCCATCATCATCCGCAAGGTGGACAGCGAGAGCGGTCAGCCGCTGGAAGGCGCATGGTTCCGCATCCGCTACCTTGGCGGTACCTCCGGCACAGGCGGTACAGTCATCGGTGAGTACCGCACTTCGAGCAATGGAACCATTGTTGTGACCAGCCTCAAGGCAGGCACTTACGTCTGCGAGGAGATCTCCGCGCCGGACGGGTATGTGATCACCGACGCCACGGAAACGGTCTATCTCTCCGGCAAGGATCAGGACGTCATTACCGTGACCTTTGGCAACGATAAGATGGGTTCCCTCCTGATCGTAAAAAAGGACGCCGTGACCGGCGCCCCCATTTCCGATGTGGAGTTCTTCATCACCGATTCGGATGGCAGCGTGATCGGCAACGCCAACGGAAAGTATGTGACCGATAGCGCGGGCACCATCCGCATTGACGGCCTGACCCCCGGCATGACAGTCATCGCCCGTGAGGTGCGGGCAAAAGACGGCTACATTCTGGACGACACCCCGCAGAGCATCAAGATCAAGCGCAATGCCGTCATGACGCTGGAGTTCCGCAACCAGCCCAAGGGCGGCGTGCTTGTGAAAAAGGTGGACGCTGTGACGAACGCGCCCATCTCTGACGTGGAGTTCCTTGTCACGGATTCCGACGGCAATCTCATCGGCAACGCCAACGGCAAGTTCGTAACAGACAGCACCGGAACTTTCACGATTACAGATGTTGCCCCCGGTACGACGCTTATCATCAAGGAATCGCACGCAAGAGATGGCTACCTGCTGGATGACACACCTCAGACCGTCAAGGTCAAGTCTAATGAAATTGTCACGGTAGAGTTCAGAAACCAGCCGCTGGGCGGACTTCGAATCGTGAAGCTGGATAGTATCACGCATAAGCCGCTGGAGGGTGTCGAGTTCAAAGTAACCTATGCTGATGGCAGCTTTGTTCCCGACAAGAACGGTCAGATCAGCTCCAACGGCATCTACAGAACCGATAAGAATGGAGAGGTATTGATCTCCGGTCTGATCGGAACTTTTGTTGTTACAGAAACCAAGACGCTCCCTGGTTATACCATCGATGAGAACACTCGTAGTCAGACTGTTGTCATCAATCCCAACGACACGCAGACGCTTTATTTTTATAACACTCCCGTGGGTGGCTTGCAGATCATCAAGAGCGACAAAGACAGTGGCAAGCGTATTTCTGGTGTCAAATTCGAGATCCGCAAGATGAATGGTGAGATCATCGACACCTACACAACGGACAGCGACGGTGTCATCTATCTCCCCAAAGCCGAAAGCGGCTGGTACACTGTGACGGAGCTGGAAGCTGCGTCCGGATACCTGCTGGATACTACACCGCACCGTATTGAAGTCAAGGACGGTCAGACGGCCACGTTGGAGATCATCAATCACAAATCTTCGCGTATTCTGCTCCACAAGGTGGACAAGGCTACCGGCAAGGGAATTTACGGCGCGGTGTTTCTGCTTTACGACAGCAATCACAATCCCATCGGGGAGTATGTGACCAATCAGGACGGCTACATCTACGCCGATGAGGGACTGGCCGATGGCCGCTATTATCTGCGTGAGATCAAAGCCGCCCTCGGTTATGTGCTTGATCCTGAACTGAAAACGATCTATGTCCGTTACGGCTCCACCACAGAAATCGAGTGGAGCAATACCGCGGAGTGCGGCCAGATCCAGATCATCAAGAAATCCGCAGACGATAACGCCACCAATGGCCTGCCTGCGGGGACGCTGCTGGAGGGCGCAGTGTTTGAGATCTACGACAAGGCGGGTAACGTGGTGGACACCATCAAGTCCGACCGCAACGGACGCGCTGTATCCAAGACGCTGCCGCTGTCCCGCTATACCATCCGGGAAATCAAAGCGCCCGCAAATTACTCCATCAACCCCACAGTGATGACCGCCTATCTGGAATTCAACGGACAGATCGTCACCTTTGAAGTGCAGAATACCAGCGTTTCCACCGGCGTATCCATTAAGAAAACCGGCCCTGTGCAGGCTGTCCCCGGTCAGCCGATCCGCTACGTGTTCTCACAGATCAAGAACAGCTCCAACGTTGCCCTCGACTCCTTCTATTGGCGCGATCAGCTTCCCGCGCAGGTCACGCTGAGCAAAATCGTCACCGGCAGCTACAATCAGCCGCTTTCCTACAAGGTGGTCTATAAGACCAACCTCTCCGGGGACTACCGCACTTTGGCGGACAACCTGAGTACAAGCAAGGTTTACGTATTGGACGCCCGCCCCGCTGTCCTCGGCCTTGCCGCCAATGAGCGCGTTACCGAAGTCATGTTCGTATTCGGAAATGTAAAGGCGGGCTTTGCACAGGTAGAAACGCCGTATATCTACGCCGCCGCCCGCAGCGGTCTTGCCAACAACTCCGGCATTGTGAATGTGGCGGATGTGGGCGGCCTTTACAATGGGCAGTGGATTCAGGCGGTGTCCCGCTGGCTCACTACCGTCTACACCAAAACAACGGTGAAGCTGCCCAAAACGGGGTACTAAGCCTTGCGGCAGAATGACTTTCGCAGCGCCGCCCCTGTGTGGGCGGCGCTTTCCCCGTTGGTCCTCTGGCTGGCGGCAATCGCCGCCTATGCCTACGAGGACGGTATGAACCTCTTTCAATGGATGGGGCGTTTCAGCCAAGTGCTGGAGCGCCCCTTTGCCATAGGCTGGACGCCCTACACACTGAAATGTATGCTGGGGAGCCTGCTGCTTTACGGCTGTGGCATTGCGCTCTACTACTCCAGCCGGGAGAACCGGCGACCGGGCGAGGAGTACGGCAGCGCTAAATGGGGCAATCCAAGGGCGCTGTGCCGGAAGTATATGGATCATCAGCACAAAGAGGCTAACATTATTCTGACCCAGCGCGTCCGGCTGGGGATGGACGGCTACAAGACACAGCGCAACATGAACATCCTGGTCATTGGCGGCTCCGGCAGCGGCAAGACCCGCTACTTTTGCAAACCTGGCCTCTATTCGGCCAATTGCTCCTATTTGGTCACCGATCCCAAAGGGGGTGCGACACGTTCCTAACTGAAAAGGTTAGGCGTGGAGCCAAAAGAAATGAAGAACGAAAGGAGCTTCTGAAAAAATATGGTTTCATAGAACTGATTATCCGACAGGTGGAATGATGGGGTAACGCCCGGAAACGCCTGCTCTAATACTCCGAATGGCGTGGCGGCAGCTAAGTGCCAAAGCGTCATAAGCTCGGTGAAGTCGGCTGAGAGCGTACCCTAAAGACGCGAAAGCGGTACAGGAACAGCGAACCAGAGGTGGTCGAGTGCGTGATAGGCCGGGAGTCCAA
>CDZK01015882.1_pt1 | contig 16403 bp, 26 predicted proteins | sample 557401 | NCBI WGS metagenome assembly CDZK01 (sample SAMEA3182108, study PRJEB8094) | gut metagenome | biome: human; feature: gut; material: Stool; isolation source: human stools | place: Canada | collected 2013-04-25 | reverse complement strand
AATCTCTCCATCTCCGCCAAACGAACAAAAACCACCGTAAATACGGTGGTTTTCTTTTGTATACACGATTTTTACACGATTGTGTTCAATATCTTCACCGCACGTTCTTCCTCTCGTGGGTAGAGGTGCGAGTAGGTGTTCCATGTCATTGATATGTTGGAATGACCAAGACGTCTTGCTATCTCCTGAATGTTTATGCCCTCATTGGCGAGCAGGGAAGCGTGGCTGTGACGGAAGTCATGAATACGGATACGTTTGACACCTGCCAAGTCTGCAAACTTCTTGTTTGTCTTTTCAAGAGATGTATCACGGATGGGACGTTCGCCGCCGCAGATGTACATATCATCACTGAACTTTGGCACTGCTTTCTTACAGCGTTCGTAATGTTCTGACAGCACTGCTCTTAATGGCTCTGGTATCTGTATCGTCCGTATGCTTGGCTTGTTCTTTGGCGGTGTGATACGATCACCGCCTTTGAGCTTCTGAGCAATGCTCTTGGTGATGGATATGTAGCCGTCTTTTATATCCGTCCATTGCAGGGCGTATATCTCGCCTTTTCGCATACCCATGTAAAATGCTATGTTGAAAAATACATAGTAGTTCCATTCGTACATTGAGCCGCCGTCCTCTGCTTCCTGAGCATAATTCTTAGCTGCCGATATGTATTTCTTGAACTCGTCAGGCGTGTAGAAAAGCATTTCTTTCTTGGCTTCAAGGGGCGCTTTGAAGTTTCCTGCGGTTATAACGGGATTTTTCGGAATGTATTCCATTTTAACAGCATAGTTCATCATTGCACGAAATTCGCCGTAAATGTTCTTTCGAGTGACGATAGCCAATCCCTGTTCTGACAGCTCCTGTTTCCATTTCTGCACCATTGGTACGTTCAGATTATCTATCCTCACGCTTTCAAAGGTGGGCAGGACGTTCTTTTTCAGTATTCTCAGGGATTTGTCCAGAGATGTTTCACGAACCTCTGAACGCTTGGCGGTGATGTACTCCGTGAATAGCTGTCCGATAGTCATTTTCGGAATTATCTCTTTAGCATTGAGCTTTTGTGTAAGCTGGAGTTCAAGCTGCTTAGCCGTCTCTGCACCGAACGCCACACGGTCTATCTGATGAGGCTTTCCAAAACTGTCCGTATAATTGACACGCACACGATATTTTTGCAGGCCGTCTTTTCTGATGTTCTTTCCGTTCTTGTCTGTCATTTTGTAGATCGGCATAAATATTCCTCCTATTCTTGACACTTCCTCGAAAGTGTGCTACAATAAAAGGGCAGAATTCGCCCTTTCGTGGTTGTTGGGTTTTGTTCATTCTGAGCTGATATTGGTAGTATCTGCTCTGTCCGCCTCTGAGTATTTGCGGTGCTCAGGGGCGGTTTTTGCTTTAAAATTAAAAATAGAAATTATGCAGGTGATATAGACCAGTTGCCTTCCGATGTGATTTCAAAAAAAGTTTCATTACCAACATCACTCTTAACAATACCGGAGTATGAACCGATTTCGTTTACAAGCAGATCATATCGATCTGTGTTGATGCTGTATTGCTTCACGGCGAAATTGTGTTCACCATCGTTAGTAATATTCCAATTATTATTCTTTGCATAAAAAATAGGTGTAACAAAGTCTCCTGTTCCACTAAATGAAGTATCTTCCGTTGTAGATAGTGCATAAGCATTTACAGACCAGTTTCCGTCGCCTTTTATTTCTATTTCATATGTTCCGCTCCCAACAATCAACGTTGAGCCTGAATACCAGCCTATTGTATTTACAAGTAAATTGCTGGAACCATCTTCATTATAGGCCTGAAGAATAAAATTGTGTGAACCATCGTGTGAGGCTGTTATAATTGCATAATTTTCAACTTGAAGATCAGTAGCTACAAAATCACCTGAACCACTCCAACCCCATGCGGATACGGAAGATGGATTTTTCAATGTTGTAGCGGCTGTTGTTGTAGTGGTAGTAGCTTTAGTGGTCGTAGTAGTCGTTGTTGTGGTAGGCTTTTCCGCCGTTGTTGTCGTTTCTTCCGTCGTAGTCGTAGTCTCCGCTGTGGTTGTCGTCGTTGTGGTTTCCTCTGATGTTGTAGTAGTGGTAGTTGTTGCAGTAGTGCTTTCACTTGAAGATGAGCTGTCACCACTTCCACAAGCGGACATTCCGCAAACGAGCGATAATGCAATTACTCCAGCTATAAACTTCTTCATAAAAAACTTCCTCCTTGTAGTTCAATAATTTCCGACTTTTGTAAACAATTTATTGAAATCATTTACAATGTCTTAAATTGGTGATATAATGTATTTGTAACCATGCAGGAGAAAATTCTGCGTGTATTCCCCTTGTCGATATTCCCAGTATCGGCAGGGGGGTTTTTTTGTCCTCATATTTCTTGTTTTTCTGGACACCATAATAGCGGTGATGATATTGTATATAGAAAATCGACTTTTGGAAATTAGAAAGTCACGTCGTATGACACTGCGTCAGCTTTCCGAAATCTCAGCGGTCAGTCGTTCTGACATAAACCGTATTGAACGTGGCGAAACAGACCCACGGATTTCAACCGCCTTGCTTTTGGCTGATGTGTTAGAATGTTCAGTTGACAACTTGTTTATATTGCATAAATAGTGTCCCTTATTTGCAACTTTATTGCTTTTTTCGTCAACAAATACTATAATTGGAATATAACCTATTATATGCTGTCCCTGTGATAGTATAGCATTTTTGCGTATGTTTTGCAATACTTTTTTTGACAGCTATATTGTAGTCCGATTTTTAGGACAGCACATAAAAATGGTATTGACAGCCGCAATAACATAGTGTATAATAGGTTTATCGAACATATGTTTTTAGAAGACTAAAAAAGCCGGGGGTACACATGAAAAAAAGTAGAGAACAAAAGCAAGCAGAACTGGTCGAAATGATTTATAAGCTCCTCTTTGGAGGAGAGGGTCACGTTGTTAGTGATCCCTCTTCCAAAGAAGATACTGTACATAGTCATACAGCTCGTTCAGCTCCTCATCACTGAGACCTGTGAGAAAATCATTTATTTTTGCCTTCACCTTATCCTCATTGGATAGGGTGTTTTTCTTTTCCGCGACATAATCGTCAAAAAATTCCTCGGGATTACATTGCAAAAAATTACAAATTTTCAAAAACAGCTCGATTTCAACTCTTGAAGCGTCTCTTGTGATGATACTACTGACTGTTGATTTTGATATGCCCAGAGCTTTTGCTAGTTCAGCTTGTTTGACGTCTTTTTCAATCATTTTGCGTTCTAGCAATTTACCAAACCCCACTTTATCACCTCCTGCTATTATTTATTATACCATTAAAATGCTAAAACGTCAATATATTTGTACGCATTTTCGTATTTTTGTAAAAACTTTGTATATTGTGTCCGAATTTGCGTACTATTTTTGTGCAAATAGCAGAACGTTCGCAAGTGAGTACAAATTCTCTTGACAAGGTACGCAAATTCGTATATAATAGAATTAATGAAACGCAAATGCGTACAAAAAGGAGGTAATCAAATGTATCAAAATTTGCTGGACAATCTAAAAAAGAAGGGCATATCAATCAACGCCGCTGCAACCCTCATCGGTATGCCGGAGGCAACTTTCAGGACAAAAGCGTATGACCGCAGTTTCTATTTTGAAGAGGCTATGATTATTAAACGCAACCTGTTCCCTGAGCTGGATATCTGCTATCTGTTTCAGCGTGATGATGAAACAACAGAACAGCCGAAAGAGTAAACGGACAGAAAGAAAAGAGGTGAACTAATGGACAAGCTTAAAGAGCAAAAGGCGATAGATCGTCTTAAGGCGTTTGAGCCGTCTGACGGTTACAGACTTGCTTACAGTGGTGGAAAAGACAGTGATTGTATCAAGATATTAGCACAGCTTGCAGGAGTTAAATTTGAAGCAGTACACAATTTGACAACTGTTGATGCACCCGAAACTATGAGATACATAAAATCACAGCCCGACATTCGCATAGAAAAAGCCTACGATAATGATGGTAATCACATTACAATGTGGAATCTGATCGTTAAAAGGCTGATGCCGCCAACACGCCTTGTGAGATACTGTTGCGATGAACTCAAAGAACGTTCAGGCTACGGCAAGGTGCTAATAACAGGTGTTCGCTGGGCTGAAAGTTCTAATCGTAAAAACAATTCAGGTGTCGTTCAGGTACTCAATAAGCCAAAGCATACGCAAAAATTTGCTGACAAGATAGGTGCTGAATATCATGTTTCATCAAAAGGCGGTATCATCTTGAACAATGATAACGACAATGCCAGACGTTTGGTCGAACACTGCTATGCAAAGCAGAAAACGATGATAAACCCGATAGTGGATTGGGATGACAATGATGTATGGGATTTTCTTCATCACTACGGCTGCGAAATTAATCCGCTATATAGCTGTGGATTTAATCGTGTAGGCTGCATCGGCTGCCCTATTGCGGCAAGACATCAGCTTGCAGAATTTCAGCGGTATCCGAAGTACAAGCAAGCATATATACGAGCGTTTGACCAAATGGTCAAACGAAGAATAGAGCTAGGCAAGCCCACGTCTTGGAAGACAGGCTCAGACGTATTCAGCTGGTGGGTTGGCGAAGATGTGGCACAAGTAAGCTTTGAAGATTTGGAGGCATAAACATTGGACTTGAAAAAGATAACCTACTATCTCGGTATTGCGTTGTGCCTAGCAAGTCCGTTTGCGTTCGGTATATGTATGCTTGCAGGGCTTGACAACACAGTTCCGTTGTCACTCATGATAACTAGCAATGTTTGCCGGATATGTTCGTTGGAAGCAGAAATGACAGAAAACACAATGAGGAGTGACAAAGCAATGAAACTGTACAAGGTAACGACGATAGACCAGTATCATTATAAAAGGGTGTTCACAGTAGCAGCAAAGAGTCAGTACGAGGCTCTGACAAAGGCAAGTGTTATTTGTCCCCATGAGAATGTTTTGACTATCGAGGAGGTGGACTAAATGAGGTCACCTGACATTGAAATGGCAGTGCGGCTGTACTATGAAAAACCCGAAATAACCAATGCGGATATCAAGGAGCTGTTCGGCACAGGTGAAACGCAGACTATCAAGATCAAGAAAGCTGTTAAGGAAGAAATGGCAAAGCGTGGTGTGAAGTCATGGATGCCACACTCGGTCAATACCGAGATAGCCTACGAGGTGTGGGGTATTGATATCGACAACTTCGAGAAAAGGCTTAAAAAACTCCGCACGCTTTACGGAAAGGACGTGAGAAAATGATAGCAGTACTGGAGATAATCAGATGTGCCGCAGCGGTAGCGCTCTTGGTGGTGCTTGCAATGTATGTAGCATACAGGTGGTATGTAAGCGTAAAAGAAAATGCCTACGAGGAAGCTGAGGAGAGCATTAAGCGTGCAGTGAGAGAAGCAGGCAGACCCATAGTCAAGGTCGAGATACAGACGAAAGGAAAGTGGTAAAATGTTGTTCATAGTGGGTATCATAGCGGCGGCTATAGTGGTGCTGTCGGCACTGTATGGCGTCGTAGCGTTGATGATAGAATACAGACACTGGGAAAATGAATTTGAGGAGGATAACGATGATAACGAAAGAGGAGTTTGAAAAGGCGGTGGAGTGCTGTACAGGATTTACTGTTAGTTGCGAAAATTGTCCGCTAAGCGAAAAAGATTTTAAGTGTGGTGTGTATTTGGCAGAGTACCTAAAAGAAAACGAGCCTGCACCTGCGGCAACAGGCACAAGCTCGGAGGTGGTATCAAAAGATACCGATAACATACAAATTGATGATAGCACAAAAGAACAGATTTGTCAAGCATATGATACCGCAGACAAAGCCTGTGCAGATATACTCGATATCTACGAAGGAATGTCGGCATGTGAGCGTAGAGCTTTTGATATCGGAGAAGTGTACGGAAAAATATGCAGCACAAGGGATAAGCTTGAAAATATGAGAGGAGAGAACTAAAATGTCAGTAAAAATAAACTCGCTTGAATTTGAGAACGTAAAGAAGATAAAAGCCGTACAGCTTGAGCCTGCAAAAAATGGACTTACTGTTATCGGCGGTAAGAACAGGCAGGGCAAGACCTCTGTCCTTGACGCTATCGCTTGGGCACTTGGCGGTGACAAGTATAAGCCGTCCTCTCCTCAGCGTGAGGGGTCTGTTGTCGAACCGCACTTGAAGATCACCCTCGACAACGGTATAGTAGTGGAGCGTTCGGGTAAGAACAGCTCCCTCAAAGTCACCGACAGTACAGGCAAAAAAGGCGGTCAGCAGCTTTTGAACAGCTTTGTTGAACAGTTCGCACTTGACCTGCCGAAGTTCATAAATCAGTCAAGCAAGGAAAAAGCTTCAACTCTGCTGAAAATAATCGGTGTGGGTGATACGCTCTATCAGTTGGAACATAAGGAACATTCCCTCTATGACCAGCGTACCGCTATCGGCAGGATAGCTGACCAGAAGTCTAAGTTCGCAAAGGAAATGCCTGTGTATGCAAACGTCCCTGCCGAGCCTGTTTCGGCTTCGGAGCTTATCAGACAGCAGCAGGATATACTTGCTCGCAACGGCGAAAATCAGCGTAAGCGTGATCAGAAAGAATACTACGAAAAGCAGTTGGAGATTGCTAAGTCCGCCTATGAGCGTGCAAAAGCAAGCTATGAAGCGGCAGCGAACAACTTCAAGCTTGCAAGTCTTGACGCACAAGATCTTGCGGACGAAAGCACAGCGGAGCTTGAAAAGAATATCTCAGATATCGAGGAGCTGAACAAGAAGATAAGAGCAAACCTCGACAGGGAGAAAGCTGAGATAGACGCTGAGGACTACCGCTCACAGTATACATATCTCACTGAGCAGATAGAGGGCGTAAGACAGGCTAAAACTGACCTGCTGGGCAGTGCCGACCTGCCTCTTGAGGGGCTTTCGGTTGAGGACGGAGAGCTGCTGTATAACGGGCATAAGTGGGACAGTATAAGCGGTGCTGAACAGCTTATCGTCGCTACCTCTATCGTAAGAAAACTCAATCCTGACTGCGGTTTCGTACTTTTGGACAAGCTTGAACAAATGGATACCGACACCCTTGAAGACTTCGGTAAGTGGCTTGAAGCACAGGGCTTGCAGGCGATAGCCACAAGAGTTTCCACAGGTGACGAGTGCAGTATCATTATTGAGGACGGCAGGTCAATGGACAACGATAAGGACGAAAACACAGAAACGAAAACTTGGAAAGCAGGTGCATTTTAATGTATGAGATAACATCAGGAGTTGTAAGCTCCGCACAGAAAGTCGTGATATATGGTCCTGAGGGCATAGGCAAATCCACCTTTGCGGCTCAGTTCCCCGACCCTGTATTTATTGATATAGAGGGCAGTACAAAGAAACTGAACATCAGACGTTTCCCTAAGCCAACAAGCTGGGAAATGCTCAAAAACGAGGTAAAGGAAGCTATGAACGGCAGGCTCTGCAAGACCCTTGTCATTGATACCTTTGATTGGGCTGAACAGCTTTGCATTGAAACGATCTGCTCGGCACATCAGAAGAAAGGCATTGAAGATTTCGGCTACGGCAACGGCTATGTTTACGAAAAAGAGGAGATAGGCAAGTTTCTTAATCTCTTGCAGGAGGTAGTTGACAGCGGTATCAACGTTGTGCTTACGGCTCACGCTCAGATGAGAAAGTTTGAACAGCCTGACGAGCTGGGCGCTTATGACCGCTGGGAGCTGAAGCTCGGCAAGAAAACCTCTTCTCAGATATCGCCTCTTGTGAAAGAATGGGCAGATATGGTGCTGTTTGCAAACTACAAAACATATGCAGTAGCTGTGGATAAGGACGGCAAGAAGTTCAAGGCTCAGGGCGGTGACCGTGTTATGTACACCACACATCACCCTTGCTGGGACGCTAAAAATCGTGACGGACTTCCGTCTGAAATGCCTTTTGAGTATAGTGGCATAGCTCACCTGTTTGCGTATACACAGCCTGCTGAAATGCCTAAGCCTGTGCCTGCACCGACAGTTCAGACAACACAGCCTGCACAGACAGAGCAGAAAGCAGAAGAGCCCCTTACAGATCTCAGCGGCTTTGAGGACGTTGCACCACCTATCGTTATCCCTGAGGGCATACCGAAAGCACTTGCGGACCTTATGAGAGCCAACAACGTAAGCGAATCGGATATACGTCTTGTGGTATCTCAGAGAAACTATTTCCCTTATGATACCCCTATTACAAACTATCCTGACGACTTTGTGCAGGGCTGTCTGATAGGCGCTTGGGAGCAAATGCTGCCACTTATTAGAGAAAATCAGAAAGTACCATTTTAAAAGGAGGACAACACTATGGATAATTTTATGGAATACGGCTGGGAAGATGAGATAGTCAACGAGGGTGGGGACTTTGTCCTGCTCCCTGAGGGGGACTATGACTTCACAGTTGCAAAGTACGAACGTGCAAGACACGAGGGGTCGGCAAAAGTGCCGCCCTGCAATATGGCAAAGGTCACATTCACCATTTGGGGTGCAGAGGACAGCGTGGAGATAACAGAAAACTTCTTCCTCTGCAACAAGTTTGAGTGGAAGCTCTCAGCACTTTTCCTGGCTCTCGGGCTAAAAAAGCATGGCGAGCCGCTGAAAATGAACTGGAACGCTATCACAGGCAAAAAGGGCAAGTGTCACGTCTACGTTGACAACTACAAGAACAAGGACGGTGAGGACAGGCAGTCCAACAAGATAAAGAAGCTCTATGCCTATGACGAGAATGTGACTACCGTTCAGCCTACTCAGACGCAGACACCACAGTATAGTCAGCCTGCTCAGACAGGGGGCTGGAAAGCCGGTGCGTTCTGATGATGAATTTAAGACCATATCAAAACGAGGCTAAGCTTGCTATACTCGAACAATGGTCTGAGGGAATAAACAAAGTCCTTGCAGTTCTGCCCACAGGAACGGGAAAGACAATACTTTTCTCGGCTGTTACGGAAGAATGTGTGCGGCAGGGTAAGCGTGTGCTTATCCTTGCCCACAGGGGCGAGCTGCTCGACCAGGCAGCGGACAAGCTTATGAAGTCAACAGGGCTTGGCTGTGCCACCGAGAAAGCAGAGCAAAGCTGTTTAGGCTCTTGGTATCGTGTAGTAGTAGGCTCAGTTCAGACCCTTATGCGTGAGAAAAGGCTCAAAGGCTTTTCGGAAAATTACTTCGATACCATTATCATTGACGAGGCTCATCACGCTATCTCAGACGGCTATCAGAGAGTGCTTGACCATTTTCCTGAAGCTCAGGTACTTGGGGTAACGGCTACACCTGACAGGGGCGACATGAAGAATTTAGGCTCGGTGTTCGACAGCCTTGCATATGAATACACCCTGCCGCAGGCTATCAAAGAGGGCTATCTTTCACCTATTAAGGCTATCACCATACCGCTAAAACTTGACCTTTCAGGAGTTTCAACTCAGGCAGGAGATTTCAAGGCTAGTGATATCGACACGGCACTTGACCCATATCTTTATCAGATAGCTGATGAAATGCTCAAATACTGTAAGAAACGCAAGACAGTTGTGTTCCTGCCGCTTGTCAAGACCTCTCAGAAGTTCCGTGATATCCTTATCAGCAAAGGGTTCAACGCTGCTGAGGTCAACGGAGAAAGCACAGACAGAGCGGAGATACTTGAAGCTTTCGACAAGGGCGAATACAACGTGCTGTGCAACTCAATGCTCCTCACAGAGGGCTGGGACTGTCCGTCAGTTGACTGCGTTATCGTACTAAGACCAACAAAAGTGCGTGGGCTTTACTGTCAAATGGTAGGCAGAGGCACAAGGCTTTGCGAGGGAAAGACAGAGCTTTTACTGCTTGATTTCCTATGGCACACAGAACGCCACGAGCTTTGCAGACCTGCACACCTTATCTGTCAGAATGAAGAGGTCGCTGAGAAAATGACCGAAAACCTTGCCAATGAGGCAGGCTGTGCAGTGGATATCGAAGAAGCCGAAAAGCAGGCAAGCGAGGACGTTGTGGCACAGCGTGAAGAGTCTTTGGCAAAGCAGCTCAAAGAAATGAAAACACGCAAGCGAAAGCTCGTTGACCCTTTGCAGTATGAAATGTCAATACAGGCTGAGGACTTGTCCTCTTATGTTCCTGCTTTTGGCTGGGAGTGTGCTCCTGCTACCGACAAGCAGAAGGCAAGGCTTGAAAAGTTGGGCATTTTCCCTGACGATATAGACAACGCAGGCAAGGCAAAGCTTATCCTTGACCGCCTTGAAAAGCGCCGCAATGCAGGACTTACCACTCCAAAGCAGATAAGGCTGCTTGAAAGCAAGGGTTTTGAACACGTTGGCTCTTGGAGCTTTGACAGTGCAAGCAGGATGATAGCTCGTATTTCTGCCAATGGTTGGAGAGTGCCGAGAGATATCGACCCGAAAACATACACACCTGAGAACTAAGGAGAAGTGAATGGATAACACAAATTTGCTTAAAATGCTTGAATACATAGACCCTGCAAGCTGTGATTATCAAGAATGGGTCAATGTGGGAATGGCTCTCAAGCACGAGGGCTATTCCGTGAACGATTGGGACAGTTGGTCAAGGTCAGACAGCCGTTATCACAGCGGTGAGTGCCAACACAAGTGGCAAGGCTTTAACGGCAATGCTCAGCCCGTGACCGCAGGAACTATCGTGCAAATGGCAAAGGAAAGAGGATACAGCCCCCATGAGTTTCAGGCATACGATTGGGACGGCGAGATAGTTGCAGAAGAAAGCAGTCCCCTTGTAAACGGCGGTGAGGGCATACCGATAACCGAGCCTGCCCAATGGGATCCTGTCAAGGAGATAGTCACATATCTTGAAACACTCTTTGAAGCAGGAGAGAACGTGGGCTATGTTACGCAAACGTGGGAAACAGAAAAGGACGGCAAGACCAGGTATCTGCCCACAAAGGGGTGCTGTGACAGGACGGCAGGGGAGCTTATCAAGAGGCTTGGCGAATGTAACGGCGACATTGGTGCTGTGTTTGGCGACTACAAGGAAGAAGCCGGAGCGTGGATCCGCTTCAATCCTCTTGACGGCAAGGGCGTAAAGAACGAGAATGTAACAGACTACCGCTATGCTCTTGTTGAAAGCGACAGTATGCCTATAGAACAGCAGAATGCTGTGATGAGAGAGCTTGAACTTCCTATCGCTGTGCTTGTATACAGCGGTGGAAAGAGCGTTCACGCTATCGTCAAGATAGACGCTCCAAACTATGATGAATACCGCAGGCGTGTTGATTTTCTTTACAAGGTCTGCAAGGAAAGCGGTCTTGACATAGATAAACAAAACCGCAATCCCTCACGTCTTAGCCGTATGCCAGGCGTAATGAGGAACGGCAAGAAACAGTTCATCATTGACAAGAACATAGGCAAAGAAAGCTTTTCGGAATGGAAAGATTACATAGAGAGTATCAATGATGATCTCCCCGACCCTGAGAGCCTGAGTGCTGAGTGGGATAACCTGCCTGAGCTTGCTCCGCCACTTATTGACGGTGTTCTCAGACAGGGTCACAAAATGCTCATTGCAGGTCCGTCAAAGGCAGGCAAGTCTTATGCGCTTATCGAGATGTGCGTGGCGATAGCTGAGGGGGTCAAGTGGTTTGGCTGGCAATGCACCAAAGGAAAGATACTATACGTCAACCTAGAGCTTGACAGAGCATCTTGTCTGCACCGTTTCAAGGACGTGTACACCGCAATGCACCTAGAGCCTGAAAATCTCAACAGCATAGACATATGGAACTTGCGAGGTCACAGCGTACCAATGGACAAGCTTGCACCGAAGCTCATACGACGTGCAAGCAAGAAGAATTACATTGCTGTAATAATAGACCCTATCTACAAGGTCATAACAGGCGACGAGAACTCAGCAGACCAAATGGCGCACTTTTGCAACCAATTTGACAAGGTATGCACAGAGCTTGGCTGTGCGGTCATATACTGCCACCACCACTCAAAGGGAGCGCAGGGCGGTAAGCGTTCAATGGACAGAGCCAGCGGTTCAGGAGTATTCGCCCGTGACCCTGACGCACTTCTTGACCTTTCAGAGCTTGACATTTCAGACAGCCTTTACAAGCAGCAGGAGGACGAAACTGTTTGTCGTATCTGTGAGAACTGGATGAGGAGATTTTACAGAAATACTGATGACCTTTGTTCACAGGACGATCTTGTTACGCCGTCAAAAATGCTTGAGATAACGCACAAGTACCTGCACCCGAACTCATACAAGCTTATGATGGCCGACATAGACAAGGCTAAGCTTGCAGTAAGAAACCGCACGGCATGGCGTATAGAGGGCACTCTGAGAGAGTTCCCGAAGTTCGCTCCCCTCAATATGTGGTTTGATTATCCTGTTCACAGAGAGGATACTGTGGGCGTGCTTAAAGACTGCGAGGTAGAGGACATCTCACCGAATTGGAAAAAGAATTTCAGCAAGAAGAAGACCAATGAAGACCGCAGCAAGGAGCGCAAGGAGAGCATTGAAACAGCTTTCAGCGGCGTGCAGGAGAACGGCAAGTGCCGCATTTCTGAGTTGGCGGAGTACATAGGAAAGAGTGAAAAGACCGTTGGAAGATACCTCAAAGAGCACGGAGGTTTCTGGATAGAAGAGGGAGAATGCGGTTTAAAAGCTCAGTAGACAGACAAGACAAAATCGAATTTTTGAACTTTAGACAGACAAGAAAAAATCGAGAAAGTGTCAGGACAAAATCGAACTATTTTCTTGTCGGACAATATCGAAAATTACCGAGATTGTCAGACGGACAGACAAATCTATTATTATAAACAATACTTTTTGTCGGGGGCTTGAAACTGCCCCGACGAAAAAGTAATCAGAATAATGACGCACGAGAGGAGCACACGCAGATGAAAGCAACAAGAAGTAAGGCAAGACAAGACGTTGTTAATGCAGCTAAGAGAATGCCACCTCTTTTTCATAAGCTGCCTAATGAAGATTTTGACTATCGAAAGTCACGCACGCTTTGGTGGCTCGTGAAACAGCCGGAGGTACTCAAATACATTTGGGATATGGTCAAACAGTCGGGGGCATTGGTGTATGATGACAAGTCACACAAATGGCACGGAGTAGATTTCAAATGTGAGGAGGAAGATGATGACTGAATTTTTTATGGCGATGATACCGCCGACAGCTACGGCTCAGGAACACAAGGTAAATGTGAGAAACGGCAAGCCGATATTTTATGACCCACCCGAAGTAAAGGCGGCAAAAGAGAAACTCACGGCAAACCTTGCAAGGCACAGACCGCCTGAGAAGTATAGTTGTGGGATAAGGCTCATAACAAAGTGGCTGTTCCCAAATGACGGCAAACACAAGGACGGAGAGTACAAGACCACCAAGCCTGACACAGACAACTTGCAGAAGATGTTCAAGGACTGTATGACTAAGCTTGACTTCTGGACAGATGACCAGCTTGTGGCAAGTGAGATATGCGAAAAGTTCTGGGCGAATACGCCCGGCATTTATGTGAGGATAGAAGAGCTATGACGATACATGAGGTAAAGAAAAGTCTTGGACGCAGGGTGAGCTACAACGGCTCTGATTGCTACGAGCTGACAGGGTGCATTATCCGCAAGAGCAGAAAGACAGGTCAATTCTTCTATCAGGCGGAGATCGCTGACAAGACTTGTGGCAATACGTTGGTGTATTGTAGGCTGGAAGAGTTGAGGTGTGAGAATGAAACACACTGACCACACCCTCTGTTGGCACTGCCGCCACGCAGTACCGACAAAGGATAAGATAACAGGAGAATACCTCACAGGATGTGCATGGTCCATAGACCGCAGTCCGGTTGAGGGTTGGAGGACGTGTCAGCACAGAATGTATGAGGCGCAAAAGGGCGGTATGATACATTCGTATACTGTGGTTGAATGCCCTGAGTTTGAGGAGGGATAACATGAAGGTATTAATAGCCTGTGAAGAATCACAAGAGGTCTGCAAGGCGTTTCGTGCAAAAGGGCACGAAGCATACAGCTGCGATATTCAGATGTGTTCAGGCGGTCACCCTGAATGGCATATCTTAGGCGACGCTCTGGCTGTTATCAATGGCAATGTAGATTTTACCACTTGTGACGGTCAGACACATACGGTAGACAAATGGGATTTGCTGATAGCTCATCCGCCGTGTACATATCTTAGCAACGCAGGGGCAGTACGGCTGTACAAAAAAATTAATGAAAAAAGATACATTGATCTTGAAAGATTTGAAAATGGACAAGACGCAAAAGAATTTTTCCTGAAATTTATTCATGCACCTGTTGAAAAAATAGCTGTTGAAAATCCAATCCCGTCTGGAGTATATCGGTTGCCGAAATATACGCAGACTATACAGCCATATGAATATGGACACCCATACAGCAAAAAAACGTGTTTGTGGCTGAAAAATCTGCCTAAATTGACACCGACAAACGTTGTTAAACCCATATGTTCATGGGTATCAGGCGGTAGCAAAAAGGCGGACGGCACTGCACGTACAAACTGCGGAATGGTTCGTAACAGCAAGACAAGATCCAAAACATTTCCAGGCATAGCACAAGCAATGGCTGAACAATGGGGAAATGAGGAGGGATAACATGGTAAAAATCAAACCCGAATACATCTTCCCACTTCTGCTGATTTTGCTAGACGTGGGAGCGGCGGTTATATATGCCGTACAGAAAGACTACAAAAAAGCTGTCTACTGGATAGCGGCGGCTGTGTTGAATGTGACGGTAACTTTTTAGGAGGTATAACATATGGCAAGATACATCGACGCTGTTAATGCAGCAGAAATCATAAGTGATAAACTAGGCATTACACTGTCTGAGCTGGTAGATGTAATGGCAACAGTGCCTATCGCAGACGTGCAGGAGGTCAAGCATGGAGACTGGCTTAAACCTGGCAATGACCCAATTGACAATAAACAATGGATATGTTCCGAATGCAAAGGATTAACTGAAACGGCATATTATTGTGGGCATTGCTACTATAATTACTGTCCTAACTGCGGAGCAAGAATGGACGGTGTTGCTAATGGCTGACCCTATGACCATGTCACGCCTGAAAGCCTACCGCAGGAACGCAGCAGCCATTGAGGACATCAAGGCAGAGCTTTCAGGCAAGTACGTTGCCGACAGTATCAGCGTATGCACTCCGCCGTCCTACACGCCCCACAGCACACGCATAGACGGCTTTCTGCCAAGTGGCGATACACTTTCACTGCTGTGCGAACAGGCTCGACTAGAGCGTGAGCAGGGGGCTGTGGAGGAGTTTATCAAGGGGATAGAGGATAGACAAATGAGGAAGATATTTGTACTCAGGTTTGTAAAGGGATTGACTTGGATACAGATAGGACACAAGATCGGAGGTACAGCGGACGGCTGTAGAATGGCGGTCAAAAGATATTTGAAAAAATAATCAAGTATGTTCGTTTTGTTCGTTTTAGATGTGCTATAATTTAAACTGAGGAAAGTGTAGATGTACCTCAGACTTGTACTTTCATTGAAGTCACCTCCAATTTTCTAAGCCCCGTAAGGGGCTATGCAGGTCGAGAGCGTGCCAGCTCAACATCTGCTCCACCATTTACAAAACTCCTTAAATTATTTTCACAAGGGCGGCTGCATTTTGCGGTCGCTTTTGCGTTAAGAAGGTGACCTTATGCCAATACCAAGACCAGACCGAAACGGCTCACATCAAACACAGTTTCGTATCAACAAGAAGAAGATATATGCTACCCAAACAGTCTGCGGTATCTGTGGAAAACCTGTTGATTTTTCCTTGAAGTATCCACACCCACTGTCAGCTTGCATAGATCATATCATACCCATTGCAAAAGGCGGTCACCCCTCAGCCCTTGAAAACCTACAGCTTGCTCATTGGTGTTGCAATCGTCAAAAATCTGATAAATTGGTAGAAAAACAGGTGTTTGACCAAAAGGTAGAAGCCGTATCCAACCGTGTTTTACCGCAAACTTTTGATTGGAAGTCGATTTAAACACGAATTTCCACGAAATTTCCAATTTTTTTGAGCATATGGGGGCATACCACCCCCTTTGAGGGCGCTTTTCACGTTCACGCCTTCATTGTGTAAATATCTCGCAGAATTTTAAACAGGAGCAAAAATATGACAAACGAAATATACGGAATTGACTATCTGCGACGCAGACTTGCCGATAAACAAACACGAGTGCTATTGAGATATAAGTACTACGAAATGAAAAATAACGCACAGGACTTTTCGAGCCTTGCTCCCGAAAAATTCAAGGGGCTAAAGGAAACTGTCGGTTGGTGTGCGAAAGCAGTCGATAGCCTTGCTGACCGCTTGCAGTTCGATGAATTTCAAAATGATGAATTTAATCTGAGCGAAATATTCTTGTCAAACAATCAGGATATACTC
>CDZK01012344.1_pt1 | contig 16550 bp, 17 predicted proteins | sample 557401 | NCBI WGS metagenome assembly CDZK01 (sample SAMEA3182108, study PRJEB8094) | gut metagenome | biome: human; feature: gut; material: Stool; isolation source: human stools | place: Canada | collected 2013-04-25 | reverse complement strand
TTCTTGACCATCTGGCCGCCGACGGAGCCGGCCTCACGAGAGGACAGGTCACCGTTGTAGCCTTCCTTCAGGTTGACGCCCACCTCGGCGGCAGCCTCCATCTTGAACTTATCCATAGCCGCACGGGCCTCGGGCACGTTGATCTTGTTGCTATTCTTGGTAGACATAATTGGTATCTCCTTTTCATCATACGTTTGTTGCGAGTGGGTCACTGGGTATCGCGAGCATAGTTTGACTCCGGCACGGGAGAATATGCGGTTTTTTTGACGGAAAAATTTGCAGCCCGGCGACAGAGGGAGAATCCTGTCATCATCAGCTGGGCGCTTGGCGCGTCCAGCCCGTTTTTTGATCGCAAAGTTTACAGAGCCGTTTTGCGGATTTGGAGCAGACGGCGCCTGCATCCATGAAAAAAGCCCGTGTGCCTCGCTCCACAGAGCAAAAGCCCCCCAGAGTCCTGTAAAATAGAGGGGACTACCTGATGGGAGGCCAAATATGCGAGACTATAGAATCGGGCGGGAGCAGATCGACCGCTATGCGGCCCATCTCCGCCGGGAGGAGCGGAGCCCCGGCACCGTTGAGAACTACCTCCGCCATGCGCGGACCTTTGCCGCCTGGCTGAACGGCCGGCCGGTGACCCGGGAGCGGGCCGCGGAATGGAAGGAGCATCTGCTCTCTAAAGGCTGCGCCCCGGTGACCGTCAACGCCATGCTGGCGGCCCTCAACGGCCTGTTCCGCTTTCTGGGCTGGGACGACTGCCGGGTGAAATTTCTGAAACTCCAGCGCCGCCTGTTCCGGGCCACGGAGCGGGAGCTGACCCGCGCCGAGTACGACCGCCTGCTCTCCGCCGCCCGGACCCGGGGCCGGGAGCGGCTGGCCCTGCTGATGGAGACCATCTGCGCCACCGGCATCCGGGTGTCTGAGGTGCGGTATCTCACCGTGGAGGCGGCCCGGCGGGGCCGGGCAGAGATCGCCCTGAAGGGCAAGATCCGAACCATCCTGATTCCCGCCAAGCTGTGCCGGAAGCTGCTGCAATACGCCCGGAAACAGAACACCGCCTCCGGTGAGATCTTTCTCACCAGAGGCGGAAAAGGGCTCTCCCGCAAACAGATCTGGGCGGAGATGAAGGCCCTGTGCCAAAGGGCCCGCGTGCGGCCCACCAAGGTCTTTCCCCACAATCTCCGGCACCTGTTCGCCCGGACCTTCTACCGGGTGTGCCGGGACGTGGCGAAGCTGGCGGACGTGCTGGGCCACAGCAGTATCGAGACCACCCGCATCTACCTGATCTCCACCGGCGCGGAGCACGCCCGGACTTTGGACCGTCTGCGGCTGATTCTATAGGACGAGACAAACTTCACATTTCGTCTTACTTCAAAAGGAACCAAAGCCAGCATATCCATGGCTTTGCCTGTATTTTAACACGTGAGCCATTGGAATACAAGGAAAAATTCCAACTTTTGGGCATCACAATATGGGCCGACAGCGGGAAATCCAGAGCCGGCCCTGCCTTTTTGCGCCCGATTTCGGATTTTTGCCGTTTTCAGGTCCGTTCTGCGGCCTCTTCAAAAGCGGCCCTCTCTTGAGAGACCTCCAAAATAGGACGAAATGTGAAATTTGTCCAGATAAGGAAGGGGGCGGAATATGGAGCGTACAGCGGCGGCCCGGACCCGGGACGCGCCCCGGCGGAGGGCGGCGGTGACCATGGAGCAGATCGAGGCCTTCCTGCGGAGCCTGGAGCGCCGGGGCCGGGCTGCCGGGACCATCCAGGCCTACCGCCGCAGTCTGACGCGGTTTTATCAGGCGCTGCCGCCGGACAAGCGGGTGTGCCGGGACACCCTGTCCCGCTGGCGGGACGACCTGCTGGCCCAGGGCTACACCGCCCGGACGGTGAACGCGGCCCTCTCCGCCGCCAACAGCCTGCTGGACTTCCTAGGACAGCGGGAGTGCCAGCTGGTCCGGCGGCTGGCCGTGGCGGACCAAGCGCAGCCGGAGCTGGACCGGCGGGAGTATCTCCGCCTGCTGTCCGCCGCCCGGGCCCAGGGAAATGAGCGGGCCTATCTGCTGGTGAAGGTGTTCGCCGTCACCGGGATCCCGGTCCACGGGCTGCCGGAGCTGACGGTGGAGGCTGTGCGGGCCAACGCCCTGGCCCCGGAGCCCGGCGGGCCGCGGCGGCCCATCCCCGCCAGCCTGCGGGAGGAGCTGCTGGCGTACATCCGGCGGCGGGAGCTCACCGGCGGGCCGGTGTTCGTGACCCGAAGCGGGCGGCCCCTGTCCCGGACGGCGGTGACCGCCGCCATCCAGAGCCTGGCCGGGGACGCCCAGGTGGCCCCGGAGAAGTGCAACCCCCGGTGCCTGCGGAAGCTGTGCCAGACCACCCTGGCGGAGATCGAGGCGGATGTCCGCCGGCTGGTGGAGCAGACCCGCGACCAGCTGCTGGAACAAGAGCAGCGCCTGGTGGGCTGGGAGGCCCGGGACCCGCCGTAGCCCCGGCGATTTTGAAAGGTGTTCAAACGCAGGGGCGATCCTGCAAGATGAAGTAAAAGGAGGAAATGAGAAGTATGAAACGAAGATTCCTATCCACGTTGATGGCGCTGGTTCTGGCGCTGTCGCTGATCCCCACCGCGGCGTTGGCGGCGAGTACACAAGAATGCCCAGGTGGCAATGACTGCTCCCATGAGGTGGCCATTGGGGATAAGCATTACGACACCCTATACGAGGCAATTCTATATAATTTTAAAGTAAATGACACCCTTGTTTTGCTAAAAGATTGCAGTACAAGCTATCTGACTCTTTCAAACAATTCGGTTATTGATTTGAATGGTCACGATTTGACTTATACTGGTGCGGGAACAGTTGTTTTTAATGGAAATGGCAGCCAAAAAGCAACCATAACTGACAGCACAGCATCAGGGTATGAGGATGGTGGTACATTAAAGATCGACAGGCAAAGAGATGGGGCTCAAAGTGTCTTTGAGATCGGTAATGCAACGCTTAATATAAGCAATATAAATATTGACTCAACAGGCTGTGTATTCTACCCCCATGGAAATTCAGCAGTGCTTAATATAACCAACAGCGATATAAAGACGAAAGGCATATATTGCGTTTCTACAAACGCTGGTGATCCAGCCTATTACGGTGTAACAATCAATATCGTTGGTTCATCCCTTACCGCAAATGCAGACGATAGGGATGATTGCGCGGTTATGATGAACGTCAGTGGTTCGCTGAACATTGAAGATAGCGTTATTACCGGAAACCGGCAGGGCGTATTTGCCCGCGCTGGTGATGTGACGATTGTTGACAGTGAAATCGTTGTGACCGGTGCTTGGGCCAATACTGATGCTGGAGAAAGCTACAATGGAGAATGGAAGACCGGAAACGAGGTCCCGACCTCCGCATTGATAGTGGGAAATTCTTCTGATAATGCCAACTCGTACGACGCAAACGCAACAGCCACAATAAGCAATACGAAGATTACCGCACCCAAGGAATCGTCCGTTCCTGCGATTTATGTGGATGCGAACAATAACCATGCTGCCTCTGTAAGCGTTTCGGGTTCCGAAACAGTTGTTACAGGCAACATAACGAATCAGGAGGCTTCTGGAAAGGCCAGCATAGTTGTTACCGGCGGCAAATTCCTGGATGGGAATGGAGCGGCCAATAAAGATGTGAAGACTTATTTCCCGAAGGACTCCAGCCTGAAGATTGACGAAGAGACTGGCGAAGTTGTCACTGATGATGAAAGTACAGTGGCGGAAGTCGGCGGCGTGCCCTATAAATCTCTCCAGGCCGCCATTGAAGCCGCTGCATCTAAGGCTACGGTGAAACTGCGGGCGGATGTGACAGAAAGCATTACCATTCCTAAGGGCAAAGAGATTGTCCTGGATTTGAATGGTAAGAAACTGGTAAACTCTAATGAGCTACAGAATAATACTGTTGCCGAGGATAATCGTAAACATACAATCACGAATAACGGTACATTAACCATTATTGACAGTGTGGGGAATGGACAAGTAGATAATGTCAGCCATGGGAGGACGGCTCTCTACAATGAGGTCGGCGCAACTGCTACATTGGACGGCGGAACCTATACGCGGAGCGCGGAAACTGGTTCTGGTGCAGATACCAGCGGCGGAAATTCCTACTATACCATCTTGAACCACGGCACAATGACCATTAACGATGGTGTAACCGTGAATCAAGGAGCAGACGGGAACGGCAAATATTCCAGTTTGGTTGAAAATGGCTGGCAGAATGGCGAGCAGAACGAGACCGGGGTAGCATCTGTTATGACAATCAATGGCGGTACCTTCAGCGGCGGCCTGAACACCATTAAGAATGACGACTACGGAGAGCTCATCATTAACGGCGGAGAACTTTCCAGCTACGCCCAGGCGTGTGTACTGAATTGGAATACGGCGAAGATTACTGGCGGCACATTTGATGGAACTGGGAGCAGCAATGGTGTGGTCCTCAATGGTTATCTTAACAACACGATGGATAAAGGCGAACTGACCATCACCGGCGGCGAATTCCGTGGAAAATCCATCGTTGAAAAAATGGGCGGAAGCGATAACAGTGGTAAAATTCAGATTACAGACGGTATATTTGAAGTAGATACGATTGCTACCTCATTGGGTGATGGAACGCTGGAAATTTCCGGAGGCAATTTCTCTAAGTCCGTACCCACGGAGTATTTAGCAAGCAGTCTGAATGCGGAATTGAAACGGGCCGCTGGCACCACGCCGTACAGCTATTATAACAGCATAGCCGCCGCTACGGCCGCGGCCCAGCCGGGCGACACGGTGACAGAGCTGAGAACAACGACCGAGGAAACTTACACTGTTACCCTGAAGTATAATGATGGCCGCGCAGATGGAACGGTTAAAGCGACAGCTAATACGGAGATCACCCTTCCCAGGCCTTCCCGGAGCGGCTATGACTTCCGGTACTGGAGCAACGGCTCCTCCACCTATAACGGCGGTGCTTCCTACACCGTCACCAGCAACGTGACCCTCACCGCCCAGTGGAGCGCTAAGTCTCAGGGCGGCTCCTCCAGCTTCGGCGGCTCCACCACCTACTCTCCCACCTTGGACGTGTCCGACGGCGGCACCATCAAGGTGAGCCCCCGGACCCCGGAGGCCGGCGACAAGGTCACCATCACCCCCGATCCCGACAACGGCTATGAGGTGGGCGAGGTCACCGTTACCGACCGCAGCGGCGACGCCGTGCGGGTCACCGCCAACCGGGACGGCACCTACACCTTCACCCAGCCTCGCGGCCGGGTGACCATTGAGGTCACCTTCGTCCGCGCCGGCGAGAGCGTGTTCTTCGACGACGTGCCCGCCAGCTTCTGGGCCTACGACGAGATCGCCTGGGCCTATGACAACGGCTACGTCAACGGCACTTCTGCCACCACCTTCAGCCCCAACAGCAGCATCACCCGCCAGCAGGTGTGGATGATCCTGGCCCGGCTGTCCGGCGCTGATCCCGCCAGCATGGCAGCCGCCCGGGAGTGGGCCATGGTGAATGACATCTCCGACGGCACCAATCCCGGCAATGCCGTCACCCGCCAGCAGCTGGTGGCCCTGCTGTACCGCTACGCCCAGATGATGGGCTACGACAACGGCGCGCGGGAGGCCCTGACCAGCTTCCCGGACGCGGGCACGGTCTCCGGCTACGCTCAGGAGCCCATGCAGTGGTCCGTGGCCAACGGCATTGTGGCCGGCACCAGCGCCGGGACGCTGAATCCCACCGGCACCGCCACCCGGGCCCAGTTCGCGGTGATTCTCTACCGCTTCTGGGACCAGGTGGGCTGAACCGCTTCAACCAAAGAGGGACACAGCTCTGCTGTGTCCCTCTTGCTGTCTGCGGGGAATCCTGTATAATAGAGAGACCGATACAACGTCCCGACCGGGGACAGGGAGGAGCCATCCGCGTGAACATCGATGAATGTCTGATCTGCAAAGCGCCGCTGGAATATCTGGTCCAGGATGAGGTCATGGAGTGCGCCATCTGCCATAAAAAGGAGCCCAGCAAGACCCGCTGCGTCAACGGCCACTATGTGTGCAATGACTGCCACACCCAGGGCATGGACAGCATCTTCGGCCTTTGCCTGGCCGAGACCTCCACGGACCCCGCCGCCATCCTCCGCCGGATGATGGACCTGCCCTTCTGCCATATGCACGGGCCGGAGCACCATGTGATGGTGGGGGCGGCGCTGCTGACCGCCTATAAAAACGCCGGCGGGCAGCTGGACCTGGAGAGCGCCCTCCGGGAGATGTACAGCCGGGGCAAAGCCGTCCCCGGCGGGGCCTGCGGCTTCTGGGGCGCCTGCGGGGCGGGGATCAGCGCAGGGCAGTTTTTGGCCATCGTGACAGTGTCCACGCCTCTGGCCCGGGAGCCCTGGGGGCTGAGCAACCAGATGACCGCCCGGGCCCTGGACAGCATCGGCAAAGTGGGCGGCCCCCGGTGCTGCAAGCGGGATTCCTGGCTGGCCATTCTGGCCGCTGTGGACTTTGTCCGGGAGCACCTGGGCGTGGAGATGGCGCGGACGGTCCCCGTCTGTTCCTACAGCGGCCGCAACAGCCAGTGCCTGGGAAAACGCTGCCCCTTTTCCGGGCGTCCCATTCAACCACCAGTTCAATGACAGCGCCCCTGTTCTGCGCTATGATGTATCCAGAATCAAGCCAGACAAGGAGGACATGAGATGAATCTGAAGGAGGCCTTTCGGTTCCAGAACAAGCTGCAGTCCCTGATGGAGGAGGCCCAGTCCATCCTGGGCGACGATGACAACATCACCCGGGTGCAGAACACCTATCTGCGCAGAAAGGTTATGAAGGACTTCCAGGACGAGACCACGGAGGAGGCGCCCCGCACGGAGTACAGCCAGCAGATCACCGCCGTGGCGGAGTTCCTGCTGTATCTGCTGGAGGAGCGGGAGAAGCTGACCGTGGCCATCTGCCGGGCCAAGGCGGGGCTGGACCTGCCGGCGGGTCTGGACGGACAGGTGAGCCTGAACGCCCGGCGGCAGGACATCGCCCGGCTGCTGCGCCATATGGCGGGGCTCCGCAGCTCCGAGGTGGTGATCCCCAACGGCGGCACCGGCTACTGCTTCAACAACGAGGGCAACCAGGTGTCCTACCACTGCGACGTGAAGCGGGTCACCACCATCCACTTTGACCGGAACAAGATCCGGAAGATGTGCGCGGCGCTCAGCCGGAAGGCGGACGCGGTGTCCGCGGAGCTGGACGCGGTGCTGATCACCACCCAGGTGGACTACACCCGGCCCTTTGACGTGAATGACACCTTCGCGGAGGCCTTCGGCATCTTTACCGGGGACGGGGACTGACCCGGCCCCTGGTCCAGCGGCGGTGGATGCGGCAGGGGAGGCACGCGGCAGCCGGTTCAGGTGCAGACGAACAATGGTGCTGCACAGAAGAATGACTGCGTATTTGCAGCGCGATGAGACAGGCGGCCTGAAGAGCCGGATGGGATCTCCCCCATCGTCTCCCGCAGCGCCCCGCGCGGCGGCGCTCTGCGCGATGACGCCGATTCCCCACACACCCTGACGCCCTTACATCTCCATGCTGTCCCGTCCGGGAGGACGGGCGAACGACAGAAGCTGCCCTCTGGGGCAGATGACCGCAAGGCGGACCGGCGGCCGTCCCTCCGGGGACAGGCGGCCGGAAGGCGGAGCGGAAAATGGCCTACGCGGCCTTTCGCTTCTGCCGCATCCACCGCCGCTGGACAAACATGACGTGGAAATGCGGTGAGCAGCAGGCGTCTGCCTGCTGCTCACAAACGATCCGATGCAGTTTGGGTTTGGCGGAAACCAGAATTTCCTCCAGGGGGACCTCCAGCAAGGCGCCCAGGGCGTACAGATTGTCCACGGAGGGCAGGCTCTTGCCCTTCTGCCACTTGTAGATGGCCTGGGGCTCCTCAAATCCGAAGTAGGCCTGGAGAGCCCGGACGGACAGGCCCCGCGCCCTGCGCAGGCGGAGGATGTTCGCGCCGGTGGCCACGGGGTCGATCACCGGAAAAGCCTTCTGGTGCATGGAAATCGCCTCCATCAGTCAAATTCCCCAAACGGGAACTTCAGGATACCGGAATCCCCCGGAAAAAGCAAGGACCTCAGGAAAGATTTCACCAAATTGTTACATTTTGCAGGAGGCGCCTTTCAATGGAGCGGTTCGTGCCGCTGCGTGAGCGGGGCAAGCGGGCGGCGCGGCGGCGAAACGGGCGGGATACCGCCCGTCTTTTCTTTTCCGGGGAAATCTGGTATCATAGGAACATCGGCCGGGGCGCGGCCCCGGGACCACAGAGAGAGGGTGCGGGATGCAGGTCATCTGTTTCGGCATTCCAATACCTACGGCTACGATCCCCGGTCCTACCTGGGGGGACGCTACGGCCCCCGGGACCGCTGGGCGGACCTTCTGGCGGCGGAGACCGGCTGGGCCGTCCGCAACTGGGGGGCCAACGGCCGGACCATCCCGGCGGCGATGCCGCCCCTTCCGCCGGACACGGATCTGCTGGTGGTGATGCTGGGTACCAACGACCTCCTCCAGGGCCGCGGCCCGGAGGAGGCCGCCGGGCGGCTGGAGCAGCTCCTCGCCGGCGTCAGGCTGCCCCGGGACCATCTGCTGCTGATCGCACCGCCGCCCCTGGCCCGGGGGGCCTGGGTCCGGGATGCGGCCCTCATCGGAGCATCCCGGGCCTTTGCCCGGTGCTGCCGGACCCTGGCGGAGCGGCTGGGCATCCACTTTGCCGACGCCGGGGCGTGGGTCGTCCCCCTGGCCTATGACGGCGTGCACTTCACAGAGCAGGGGCACCGGGCCTTTGCCGCCGGCCTTCTGGGAGCACTGGGGCGGGGAGCCCCAGCTTCGGACAACGGATTTCACAAGGAGAGAGCGGAATGATTCGAGACATCTGCAAGGACGAGGTCTTTCTGGCCCGGCAGGCGGAGCCCGCCGGGCCGGAGGATCTGGCGGTTGCCGCAGACCTGCTGGAGACGCTGGAGCACCACCGGGAGGGCTGCGTGGGCATGGCGGCCAACATGATCGGAGTGAACAAGCGGATCATCGCCTTTGACAACGAAGGGACCTGTCAGGTCATGTTTAACCCGGAGATTTTGAAAAAATCCGGGCCCTATGAGGCGGAGGAGGGCTGCCTGTCCCTTACCGGCACCCGCCGGGCCCGGCGGTGGAGGATCGTCAAGGTCCGCTGGCAGAACGAGCGGTTCCAGGAGCGGATCAAGACCTTCACCGGCTGGACGGCCCAGATCATCCAGCATGAGATCGACCACTGCGAGGGCATTTTGATTTAAGGAGGACGCTGATGAAAACTGTCATCTGTTACGCCTCCCGCCACCACGGGAACACCCGGAGGGTAGTGGAGGCCATGGCCCGGGAGGGGGAGGCGGAGCTGATCGACGCCACCGCCGCCTCCGGGGACATTCAGCTGGAGGACTGCGGCTGCATCGGCTTTGCCTCCGGCATCTATTTCGGGAAGTTCCACCCGAGCGTGCTGGACTGGGCCCGGCGGCATCTGCCCCAGGGGAAGCCGGTGTTTTTTGTGTGCACCTACGGGAGCAGCCAGGGCTCCGGCACCCAGGCGCTGCGGGAGCTGGCGGCGGAGCGGGGCTGCCCGGTGCTGGGGACCTTCGGCTGCCGGGGCTATGACACCTTCGGTCCCTTCAAGCTGGTGGGCGGCATCGCCAAGGGCCGGCCCAACGAGGCGGATCTGGCGGCGGCCCGGGCCTTTTACCGGGACCTGATCCGCGGACAGGGAGAGAGCATATGAAGCTTGCCATTCTCTCGGACACCCACGGCCTGCTGCGGCCGGAGGTGCTGGATCGCCTGAAAAGTGTGGACGCCATCCTCCACGGCGGGGACATCAACCGGCGGGACATTGTGGACCAGCTGCGGCAGTACGCGCCGCTGTACGTGGTCCGGGGCAACAACGACAAGGACTGGGCGGCGGACATCCCCCATACCGTCACCGTCACCCTGGGGGGCGTGACGTTTTTCATGGTCCACAACAAAAAGGAGGTCCCGGCGGACCTCACCGGCATCGACGCGGTGGTGTTCGGCCACTCCCACAAGTACGCGGAGGAGGAGCGGGACGGCCGTCTCTGGCTGAATCCCGGCTCCTGCGGGCCACGGCGGTTCCACCAGGAGATCACCATGATGCTGGCGGAGGCGGAGGCAGGGCGGCTGCGGGTGGAGAAGGTCACCATTCCCCACCCGCCGGTGTGAGGCGTTGGAGATGGAGACCACGAGCAAGGAGGCGGGCATCATGACGGTACAGGACTTTTTTCCCATGTGGGACCGATTGGAGCCGGACCAGCAGGCGCGGCTCCTGTCCAGTGCGCGCCCCAGGACCGTGACCCGGGGCACCGTCCTCCACAGCGGGGACGCGGACTGCGCCGGACTGCTTCTGGTGCGGTCCGGGCAGCTGCGGGCCTATATCCTCTCCGACGAGGGGCGGGAGATCACCATTTACCGCCTGTTTGACCGGGACCTGTGCCTGTTCTCCGCCTCCTGCATCCTGCGGTCCATCCAGTTCGCGGTCACCATCCAGGCGGAGCGGGACACGGACCTGTGGGTCCTGCCGGCGGAGGTGTACCAGGAGCTGATGGCGGCCTCCGCGCCCCTGGCCAACTACACCAACGAGCTGATGGCCAGCCGGTTTTCCGAGGTCATGTGGCTGCTGGAGCAGGTGCTGTGGCGGCGCCTGGACCGGCGGCTGGCAGCCTTTTTGCTGGAGGAGTCCGCCATCGAGGGGGGCGCGGTGCTGAAGATCACCCACGAGGCCATCGCCAACCACCTGGGCACCCACCGGGAGGTCATCACCCGGATGCTGCGGTACTTCCAGACCGAGGGGATGGTGCGCCTTGCCCGGGGCACTGTGGAACTGCTGGACCAGGCCCGGCTCCGGCGGCTGGGGGAGGCCGACGGGGCATAAGAAGGGGCCACCGGGAGAAATCGCATATTTTGTGAACAGATTTTGCTTCTTTTGTGAACTTTAGCACTCTCCCTTGACAGTGCTAATTTATGGTGCTATAACAGAGTCGTTCCAAGAGAGAGGGGCCCGAAAAGAGAAACGGGGCGCCTCCCGCAGGGCAAGAAATAAGTGCAAAGAATGGAGGAATGACTTATGTTGCCCAGCATTTTTGGTGAGAATTTGTTCGATGATTTCTTCAATGATTTTGATATGTTCCCCGGCTGGAGCGGCCGGAATCCCCTGTACGGCAAGCACGCCAGAAACATGATGAAGACCGACGTCCGGGAGACGGAGAACAGCTATGAGGTGGACGTGGACCTGCCCGGATTCCAGAAGGACGAGATCCGTCTGGATTTGAAGGACGGCTACCTGACCATTCAGGCCGCCAAGGGCCTGGACAAGGACCAGCAGGACAAGAAGGGCAAGTACATCCGCCAGGAGCGGTACGCCGGCGCCATGAGCCGGAGCTTCTACGTGGGCGATGTGGAGCCTGACCAGATCTCCGCCAAGTATGAGCACGGTGTGCTGCAGATCTCCCTGCCGAAGGCCGGCAAGAAGGAGCTGCCCAAGAGCAATACCATCGCCATTGAATGAACGCCCAACAAAAAAAGTCCCCCCGCAGCAGCGGGGGGACTTTTTTGCGCTCTGCGGGGTCAGTCACCCACACCGGTGTGGATGACCTTGCCCACGTTCCAGAACCGGGCCGCCTGTTTGGCGGCCGCCAGACGCTCCTCCGGGGTGGAGAAGGACAGCTCCGCCGTGCGGCAGCCGCAGTCCAGGCAGGTGACATACAGGCACCAGCCGTTCTCCTCTTCGATCATCCCCGGGCCGTGGCACAGGGGGCAGTCCTGCAAATCAATGTCCTGATAGAGTTCCACGTTCCTGTCTCCTTTTTCAATGATCGGGAATAGTATATCACGCTTTGACACGAGACACAACCGGGCCGCCCAAAGTTCCCGTCAATGGCCGGAGGGCTTCCGCTCCACCAGGGCCCGCTCCGTGGTCAGATCCGCGTGGAGCAGGGTGCCGAAGATCACGGCCATGGGCAGGGCGGTGATCCAGATGGCCCGGCCCACCAGCAGGTGGCAGAACACCGTGCCCACCACGGCGCCGGAGGCGAAGAAAAACAGCATCTCTGCGTGGCGGGCCAGCTTGGGCCGGTGGCTCTTGTCCCCGGTGCGGCGGTGGCGCAGCTCCTTGGCCAGGCCCACGCCGATCTGCCGGATGTGGTTGGTGGCAAAGGTGGTGGCCACCGGGATGCCCTCCGCCTGGCGGAAGGTGTTGTACTGCATGGAGGCGATGAAGTTGATGCCCACCTGGGCGATCTGCACCGGGGCGGACTCCGGCAGCAGGCCCAGGAGGAAGATGGCCAGGATCTCAATGGCGATCAGCAGGGTGTCCCACCGGACCGGAAGGTGGTGCTTGACGGGATTGGGCATCAGCTCCGACACAAAGGCCCCCAGGATGTAGGCGGAGAGGGGGATCAGGTAATACAGCGCCTCCGCCCACTTGGCGGAGCCCAGGGCCATGGCCATCAGCACCACGTTGCCGGTCTGGGCGTTGCAGAACACGTTGCCCCGCAGCAGGTAGGTGTACGCGCCCCAGAAGCCCGCCACCGCCGTCAGGGTGAAGTACACCCAGTTCCGCTCACAGGTCAGGAATTTCGTTTTCTGTCCGCTGGCCGTCACGCCCTCGCCGCCTTTCGTCACAAGTTACGTCGATTATACCACAGTTTTCCCCGGAGGGGGAGGGAGATTCTGCCCGGATTTCCGCCCCGCCGCCTCTGGATTTTACACAGATTTGATAAACCGCCGCCCTCCGGCGGCGCGAAAAAGCCGGGAGGGATGCCCTCCCGGCTCGCCTGCGGCCGGACCTCACATATCCAGGGAGCGGAACTCCTCCAGATACTTCTCCGTCACAAAATCCACCAGGGCGGCGGCCCGGGCGATGTCCTCCGGCGTGTAGTCCGCCAGCTCCTGCATGTAGGCGTCGTACCGGTCCGCCTCCCGCTGGCGGTGGAGCTGGTACACCTGGCGCCCGGCCTCCGACAGGCGGAGGCTGACGGTCCGCCGGTCGCCGTCCTGGGCGTCCCGGATCAGCAGGCCCTTGGCGTCCAGCTTCTTCACCGTCTGGGAGATGGCGCTGGGGGTGGAGACCTTCATCCGGGCCAGCTCCGTGGCGGTGATGGGCTCCCCGTCCCCGATGGCCGCCAGCAGGTCCGCCTCGGAGGAGTAGAGCAGCAGATCCCGCCCGTACCAGCGGGGCAGGCTCTGGTAGCGGTTCAGGATGCGGTCAAAGTAGTTGAGGTTCTTCATCAGGGTCTGGAACGCTTCCGTCTTTTCCAAGGCAGGACCCTCCTCGATTCTCTGAAATAGATGTCTGATTTTATGGTACCAGAGCCAGGGGGAAAAGGAAATGGGAAGGCTGCACAAAAAAATGTTAGCAGCTTATCGAAATCACCAAAAATGAGGCTGGGAGCCCGAAATCCGTTGACAACCAGGGGAAAACACACTATACTGTCTGATAGTTAAGTTACTTAATGAATTGAGAACGGAGGCATCGAGGATGTTTGCAAAGACCAACCGGGCCGTGGCCCGGCGGGTGGGGAAGGTGGCCGTGGAGGCCCAGTCCCGGAACTTCACCATCCGCATCGACGAGCCCAAGACCAGCGGCGGCGAGGACACGGGCATGAGCCCGGTGGAGGCGCTGCTGTGCTCCCTGGGGGCCTGCCAGGTGGTGGCGGCCACTGTCTTTGCCCGGCAGATGCGGGTGGACCTGGAGGACATCTGGGTGGAGGTGGAAGGCGACATGGACTCCGCCGGCATGATGGGCTACACGGACTTCCGCCCCGGCTACGAGCGGATCCGCTTCGTGTTCCACGTCAAGACCGACGCGCCCCCCGCCAAGGTCCAGGCGCTGATCGACCTGGTGGAGCAGCGGTGCCCGGTGGGGGACTCCTTGAAAAACGGCGTGCCCTTTGAAAAGCCCAAGGTCATTCTGGAGTATTGAGCAGTACCAAACCCATATGATAAAAGGAGACGAGTACACCATGGAACAGAAAATGCAGTACGGCGGCATGATCTCGGACCTGCCGGTGGTCACCGGCGGCCACTTCATCGAAAATTCGGAAAAGCGCATCGTCTACGGCCCCGACGGCCGGTTCTGGGACGACTTTGTGATGCGGTGCTTCACCCTGGCCCCCGGCGCCGCCTCTGACTCCCACGCCCACCCCTGGTGCCACTGGACCGTGTGCATCGAGGGGGACGGCTTCTTCAACGTGGGGGACGAGACCTATGAGCTCCACCCCGGCGCCTGGGTCCACGTGCCCGCCAACCTGCCCCACAACTTCGGCGCCAACGCCGACAGCGGCAAGCTGTCCCTGCTGTGCATCGTGCCCCCGGAGGGGGACGTGAACCCCCTGACCATGGGATTCTGCTAAACAGCCAGCCCCGGCGGCATCCCGCCGGGAAGAGCGCCACTCCTGCGCATGGGCCCCCGTCCGCCAACGCGGCCGGGGGCCCTGCCTGTTTTTGGGAAAAATTTGCGGAGAAATAGGAGCCGCCCCTTGCGTTTGCAGGGGCACTGTGCTAAGATTGAGACAGAATCCATATTTTGCACAAATACATTGCGGCGCAAGAGGTACCTCTTGCCATGTCCTAACAAGTAGGACATGAAGATCTCTGAACGCCTATCAAAAGAAAAGGAGTGGTTGTGAATGAAAAAACGAATGTTGGCAATGGTCATGGCGCTGTGCCTGGCCTTGTCTCTGCTGCCGGTGACGGCGGGGGCGGAGGATGAAGGAAGCGAACAGGTCAAAAATTATGTTGAAATTAGAGCAACATATAATCAGGAATGGATAACAAACGGGCGTAACAACTCTGAACGGAGAACATTAGCAGATGAGACCCTGAATAAGCATTATGAAACCCTCAATGCCGCTTCTGATGCGGTTGCGGGCCTTTACAGCTCGACTGGCGGATGTTATAATTTGGGCTCAGATTTTCCCAATGCGGGACCATTTTTTTATAGAGCTAGCGATAGTCCGTCGGATGCGGAAAAATCCCCACTTACTGCCTTAGAATATATTATTCACGGTGAGGTTCCCTTTGGTAGTGACTCTTGGATTTCACTTGGGGGAGACCAACAGGGATTCCGCATCAGCGATGTGAAACTCACAGGAGCAGATGATGCCAAAATCAGCGGAACTGTGAGCATTTCCGCAAGTGTTGCTGGCGGATATGAAGAAACATTTGTTCAAAAGGGTTGTTTTACCGTATCTAACATCGAATTTACCAGCACAACAGGAAATACAAGCCTGTCTGCAAACGGGAATACGAATAATAAGAGCCAGGGTAATGATAAACGAGCCGACGAAACCTTGCTGGTTATCGAAAACTGCACGTTCCACAATCAGCTCTATTCCTATGTTAATGACCCGGATTCTGAGAATCAGGTCAAAAAGATTATCAACAATGAATTTGTGGCAAGTTCAGATATTGGTGAGGGGGTATATGCGTTTTTCCTGCAAGGTCAGGGAACAGGGTGCATTTTCCAAGGCAACACTATCACCGGCTATAAAAGAGGAGTCAATATCCAGTTTGAATCAGAAGATGGTGTTGTGTCCATCACGAATAATACGATTACGGTAAGTCACGAAACCCGTCCGGCGATTCAGCTGACGAATGCCAAAGAAGCAATTGTTACCGGGAACACGCTCACAAATGAGACTGGTCCAGCTATCTGGTTCTACAATAATGGTTCGGGCACAGAATATCATGCGGAAGAGACTACAATCACAGATAATGCGATTGATGCAAAATATCTTTTCCAGAATGGAAATAGTGAAGATGCAACGGTCACATTTGGTGAAGGTCACAAACTCACATTTTCAGGAAATTCTCTCTCTGAGAACATGGACCTATATACATTTGATCGGGGCATTTTCATCCCCATCACCGTGACCTTCATCGGTTCGGGTACTGGTACACTCGACCCTGCACCGCTCAACGATGGCACAATCCCGGTAGTCAACGGGGAGAGTCAGACCATCATCATTCAACCGACCGCTGGAAGTTATATTTCTGACGTGAGTGTGAATGGTGTAAGCCAAGGGGCGGTGAATACCGTCACCTTTACCAATGTAACATCCGAGCAAACTCTGAGTATTACCTTTGGACGTAACAGCACAGGTGACAGCGGCCCCGCCACCTACTCTCCCACCCTGGACGTGTCCGACGGCGGCACCATCCGGGTCAGCCCCCGGACCCCCGAGGCGGGCGACACCGTCACCATCACCCCGGACCCCGACAGCGGCTATATGGTGGGCGGCGTGACGGTCACCGACCGGGACGGCGACGCCGTGCGGGTGACGGCCAACCGGGACGGCACCTACACCTTCACCCAGCCCCGGGGCCGGGTGACCATTGCGGTCACCTTCGTCCGGGAGACCGGGGAGACCACGTTCTCCGACGTGCCGGAGACCTACTGGGCCTACGACGAGATCCAGTGGGCCTATGAGAACGGCTACGTCAACGGCACCAGCGCCA
>CDZK01042723.1_pt1 | contig 16646 bp, 15 predicted proteins | sample 557401 | NCBI WGS metagenome assembly CDZK01 (sample SAMEA3182108, study PRJEB8094) | gut metagenome | biome: human; feature: gut; material: Stool; isolation source: human stools | place: Canada | collected 2013-04-25 | reverse complement strand
TTTACAAATTTTCTTGAAAATGTTCCACATGGAACAAATCAGATTTTTACTTTATCCGACAAAGCCCATGACAATTTAGAAAACAATACAAAGAATAAAGTACCAATATCAAAATCAAGGTCATAAAGAGCAGAAAAGTTTTCTGAATAAAATATAGCATTGAGTTTCGTGAAGTGTTATGATTATTTTAAAACGAAACGGAGGTATAAAAAATGAGCATTTTCCCAAAAACATTAACAAAAGCTTTCAGCGAAGAAACTGACGAATCACAAAGGGCTTCACCCTATCAGACGTTAGGCAAAATAATCGACATTTCCATAGGAGAGATAAGGCCGAACCCTGTTCAGCCAAGGCGATATTTCTCACCTGCCGAACTAACAAGCCTTGCAAAAAGCATTTCTCAGGACGGGATCATACAACCTCTCACAGTGCGGCGTGTAAAAGGCACTTTTGAGCTTGTGTCAGGCGAACGGCGTCTGCGTGCGGCAAAGCTTGCAGGACTAAGGTCAGTGCCGTGTATACTTATCAACGCCACAGAGGAACGTTCGCAGGTCATTGCACTTATAGAGAATATCCAACGTTGTGACCTGAACTTTTTTGAAGAAGCCGAAGCGATCTCTCAGCTCATCACAAAATATGGCATGACTCAGGAATCTGCAGCTATTCGTCTGGGACTTGCTCAATCCACAGTTGCTAACAAGCTTCGTATTCTGAAACTTAACGCTGAGGAACGCAAAATAATTCTCGATAACAATATGTCAGAACGTCACGCAAGGACTTTGCTAAAGATCACAGATAATGACCGCAGGCTTGCTGTGTTGACCAAAGCGGCTGAAAGTGGTTGGACAGTTGACACATTGGAAAAATATATTGCCAAGCTTTTGAAAGAAGATGAAAAGCGTGCAAGCTATCACAAAAGAGCGGCTATGTTAAAAGATGTTAGATTGTTTTTCAACAGTGTCAATAAGGCGATAGATGTTATGAGAATGGCAGGAGTGAACGCTGACGCAAAACGTATTGACCACGAGGATTATATCGAATATATTATAAAGATACCATCGGAGAAGCAGGCAGAATAAAATGTTCCACATGGAACAAAAAAATTGGACAGGCTCAAAAGTCTGTCCAAATTTTTTTATATGTCGCTGTAAAAAAGCTGTTCCCAATAGGTGTATTCCCCATTGTCTGACTTTGTAGATTTTGCACACGCCATGTAATGCACATCAGGGTTGAGGATATTTTCTCTATGAGGCGGTGAATCCATCCATGCGTCAAAGGCTTCTTTTACTGTGGTCATGCTGTTCATACCATATGCGATATTTTCAGCCGCCGCACGCCATTCAGGAAGGTCAGTTTCTTCTATAGCTGTGATGTATGAATTGCCGTCAGGTCTGTCATGAGAATAATTTTCCAGAAGCTCGTTTGCTCGCACATCTGCCGCAGAGTCGAGAAGCTCAAGTCCCTCAAGCTCTCTTAAACCATACTGTTTTCTGACCTCATTTACATAGCCAAGCATTTCAGATGTTTCAGCAGAAAGATTTCTATTTGACATATTCGTGCTTGAATCAGGTTCAGCAGGCTCGGCAGGCTGAGGAGCAGAGGGCTGTTCTTCCTGCATAGGCTCGGTAACAGTTTCAGTTTGCGTTTCTGTTTTCTTTTCAGTTTTCTTTGAAGTCGTTGTGGTAGTAGTAGCCGTTGTCGTTGTTGTAGTAACAGTTGTAGTCACAGCTTTTATATCTGCACTGTGAGGTGGCCGCATGGTCTTTCCGTTTATGATAACCTTATCCCCTGACACGCTTATGTAGTTATTGCCTACCACTATGGATTCCATAAGCTCATTATCAGTGTTTGTTATCTCCATGCCCTTATCCATGGCTTCAAGCACATACTTTGAGCCGTTCACATCTTTTACAGTAGCTTTCTTTACTGTCTTGCCGTCTTTTACAATTTCAAACTTGTTCTCTGCGATACACCTTATAGTCACCTTGTCAGTTACGTTAAAGCTGCTGAAGCTTTCATCAACATATGTCACCTTTGTGTTTGCATAGTAGACCTCGTTGGCTGATATTATTATCCTTGTGCCTTTATAACTGAACGAGTTGACCTTTTTTCCGTTCTTAGTGACAGTGACAGTTTTTCCGTCACAAGTCAGTACAAGCTTATCACCGTTATCATCAGTTATCTCAAAAGAGTTCACTATCTCATTTGAACTGTTTATAAGAGTATATCCTCCCTGCACATTTGCAAAAAGGGTATAGCCGCCATCAAAAACTATCTTTGTACAAGTCGCTGCTGTTTGTATAGTAGTCACTGAACCCGTGATAGTTTCGGCAGACTTTTTATTTGTGGTCACAGTTGTGGTAACTCCTGTGCTGACGCTTGAAAGCTTTTTGGGCTTTTCTTTCCCTGTGCTTCCGCAAGAGGAAAGACAACAGCCTGCCGCACAGACAACACATATTATTTTAACTAACCTATTGCTTTCCATTATATCTTAGCTCTCCTGTTTTATCAAATGTTCCACATGGAACAATACAAAAAAGGCAGCCCTGGGACTGCCTTTGTGAGTTTATTTTGTGTTTGAAAGTGTCCATCTGAAAGGTGCTATTCTCTTTGCCCTTGTGTTGTCTATGTTCCAGTTGTTGAATGTGATAGATGGGTCAAAATAGCGATAATCAGTTTTCATCTTACCTTTATTGATGCTTAGTCCCATTCCAGGTGATTTCTGGATAACTGCACCTATGCGGTGATGTTCCTTTTCATAATCAATTATCTCTTTTGCCGTTATCAGCCTTGAATCAGCAAGATTGTAGATTCCCTCATATCTTCCTGATGGTACATTGATAATACCATTTATAAAGTCGATAAGATTGAATACACAGCAGAATGAAAAACCGTATTCCCCATCATTGAATATGTAGGCTACATTTTCCTTTGCGTCAAATACTCTGTCTCTCAGATTTTGTGTATACTCAGCGTCATAAATAGGAGCTACTCTGGCAATAACAGGTATAGTTTCAGACTTTTTAAATTCCTTCTGCATTATCTTCTCAGATGTCATCTTAAGATCTGCATAGTTTGAATTTCCCTTTTCAGGAGCAGTTTCCCTTATTGGTTCTCTGCCTTTCTGTACACCATATATTGCTGTTGTGCTGAGCAGGATAAAGCTCCTTACCTCAGCCTTGTTTGCAGCCGCATATATGAACTTATCACATATCTTGCTCTTTTTCATCTCAGCGTCTGTTACATATGGATCTATATCGTTATCTACAGAATTTGCCAGATGTACGACAACGTCGATCTTGTTACTATCGATTACATTTGTAATAGCGTCCTTATCTGTAATATCACACTGGATAAAAGTATAGTTTGGATCAGTTCCAATAAACTCATTTTTACGTGTATCTATACCGAATACACGATGCTTTTTGTGCAGTAAGCTGGATGTAAGGTACAAGCCTATCATTCCGCTTGCTCCTGTAACTAAAATTGAAGCCAACTCTGCCACTCCTTCCCCAAGTAGAATTGCACATTTATTTACTATAATTATACCACAGTTTTTATTAATTGCAAATACTTTTTGAAGAAAACTGAAAAATTTAGATTTTCTTTATAATTTTGCTTGCTATATTTAGTGAATTGTGATAAAATTATAGGTATAAATCATAAACAAAAAAATATAAAAACATTTTAACATATAGAAATATTAAGGAGCAATTTATTTTGGTTTATTCCGATCTTATATTTATACTGGGAATGTTCCCGATAATGACCATTATTTCGCTTTTCGACAGAAGCGCAGAATATAAAAACCTCATTCTGATAGTTTGTTCCCTGCTGTTTTTCAGTTGGGGCAGACCTTTTGTGTTCTGTCTTATTTTCCTGTCAGTTATCCTCGATTGGATATTTGGTCTTATTATTTCAAAAAACCGTGAGAACAAAGCCCTTTGCGGGATATTTTTGGCGCTGGATATCATAATGAACGTATCTCTTATGCTAATATTCGGTCAGAATATCCTTTATAATAAGGTAAAAAAGCTCAGTTTTGACGCCGCCATACTTCCACTTGGTATGGGTTATTATATTCTCAGAGGAATTTCTTATGTCTATGACGTTTTCAAGGGCAACTGCAAAGCAGAAAAAAACATTTTCTGCCTTTTGACTTATATGGTGTCACTGCATTTCATGCTTGTGGGACCTCTTGTGAGATACGGTGATATTGAGCCACAGATAAGGCATCGTGAGATCACAGGAGCAAAGCTCAACCAGGGACTTAATAAGATAGTTTTTGGTTTTGGCAAGGTGGTGCTTCTTGCAGGCGTTTTTGAACAGATAAAGCTTGCAGGACTTAACGGCAAAGAGATAACTACCCTTGGCTGTTGGCTTGGTATGCTGTCATTCCTGGCTCAGTATTATTTTCTTTTCACAGGACTTTCGGATATGGCAAAGGGTCTTGGTCTTACAAACGGCTTTGTTTATCCTGACAACTACACCGATATCGAAGCTGACGGACTTTTCACTGGTATGATAAAAAGCTTCAATACAACTGTTGTTGACTTTTTCAGCGAGGTTTTCTGCTGCAAAAAAAACATGAACAAGGTCTTTACTTTTGTGTGCTATATACTTTGCGGTCTGGCTCTTTCTATATGGTATCAGGCAAAGGTGAATTTCATTATCGTCGGACTTTTTGCGGCTGTGCTTTGTATCCTTGAAAAGCTGTTTCTTGAAAGACCGCTTTCAAAGCTGCCTGACCTTGTGAAGTATATTTATCTTTTGCTGACAGCTCTCGTTATTTTTGGCGGACTTTATTTTGACAGCTTCTATGGCTACAAAAAATGGCTCTTTGCACTTGCAGGAGTAAATGTGAAATACACCTTGAGCGTGTCTGTAAAAAGTGCAGTGCTGAAAAATATCACCCTTATAGTAATATCGTTCTTTATTGTCTGCCCACCTGCAAAAAGGGCTTTCTGCAAGATTTTTAAAAAGCTTTCACAGAAGTCTCAGGCGGCTTATGGCAGAGTTATGATAACAAAGACCATTATGACAGTGCTTGTTTTTGCAGTGAGCGTTATAACACTTGCGGCGGAATATGCGGCATAAAAAGAGGAAAATACTAATGGATAAGAAAATTACACGATTCAATATCGTTCACGGTGACGATGAATATGAGATACCGGAGGAATGCGAGGCTGCGGAGGAAGCGGCTGAAGAGCTTGCCAAAACTAATCTGGAGGAGCATTACAGCTTTATAAATCTTCTTTCCATAGCGGTCATAATGCTATTTGCCTGCATATTCTTTATTTCAGTTTCAGGAAGCGACATTGTGGAGGACAACAATCTGTCTTTAACATTCAAGACTTTCTTTTCAGGGGATTACACTCAGGCATTGGAGGACTCTTATAATAATAGTATACCTTTTCCTGACGCCATGAAAGCTGTTGAGGAGCGTATCTCTCTTATTTATGGTATCGGCAATAAGGTCACTGACCCTATAAAAGAAACGCCTGACAATACTGATTCTAACCACAACAGCTTCGATCATCCGACTAATAATGACAGTGATGATCCTGACGAAAATGTTATCACCACCACTGCAAAACCGCAGGACGGTGAAGTAACTACCACAAAGAAAAAAGAGGACAAGAAAAAAACAACAACTACCACTGCTATTGATAGACCAGAGGAAACTAAAAGCACCACAACGACTTCAACGGCTTCCACTACCACAAATAATGACAAGCCTTACTATACTGTCACCGAAACTGAGCCTATAGTACAGCCTGGTCCTACTACTACCACGACCACAACAAAGGCAACTGAGACCACAACTCGGCCGACTGAAACTACAGAACCTACCACAGAGCAAACTGAGGGACCGTCAGATGAATAGCAGATTTGATAACCCTTTTCCCTATTCTGATGACAATAAGAGATATCATACCTACAATTATTATCTAAGGCACAAGTTCGGCACTAAGGTTTTCAAGATACCGCTTAATATTGACCTTGGCTGTCCGAACAGAGACGGCACAAAGGGTGTGGGGGGCTGTGTGTTCTGCTCGGCAAAAATGAGCGGAGATTTTGCAGGCGACCCTCATGAGGATATCCTTACTCAGTACAGAGAGATAAGGGAGAAAATGAGCAAGAAGTGGAGCAAGGGTCTGTGCATACCGTATTTTCAGGCAGGCTCAAACACCTATGCTGACGTTGAAACGCTGAGAAAAATGTTTTATACAGCCCTGTCATTTGAAAATACGGCAGGGCTTTCTATCGCAACAAGGGCAGATTGCATCAACGAAGAAAAAGCCGACCTGCTCGGTGAGCTTGCGCAAAAGACTTTTCTTACTGTAGAGCTTGGCTTGCAGACTATACATGACGAAACGGCTTTGAAAATGAACCGCTGTCATACTTTTGCGGACTTTCTCAAAGGCTATGAGATGCTGAGAAAACGCAATGTGAACGTGTGCGTGCATATCATCGACGGACTTCCAGGTGAGGATAAGGATATGATGCTTGAAACGGCTAAAACTCTCGGTCAGCTTGATATACAAAGCATAAAGATACATCTTCTGCACGTTTTAAAAGGCACTGCTCTTGCGCAGATGTATGAGCGTGGAGAGTTTCGGGCTTTGGATATGGACGAGTATGTTAATATCGTCTGCGACCAGTTAGAGCTTCTCCCTGGGGAGATAGTAATACAGCGTGTGACTGGTGACGGCGCAAAGGACGAACTTGTTGCACCACTTTGGAGTTTGAAAAAGTTCTGCGTTATGAACGAGATAGACAAGGAAATGGGAAGAAGAAATTCATGGCAGGGAAAGGCTCTGTCGGAGTAAAAAGAGGTAAAAATGAAAGATATATGTGCAGTTTCGACACCCCTTGCTGAGGGCGGTATATCAGTCATAAGAATAAGCGGAGAAAAAGCCATAAGCATAGGAGCAAAGGTTTTTAAACCTTTGTCATGCAAAAGTGTTGAAAACATGGCAGGCTATTCATGCGCATATGGAAAAATAGTTGACAAAAACGGCAGAGAAGTCGATGACGGAGTTCTGACGGTTTTCCGTTCGCCCAAGTCATATACAGGAGAAAACGTCTGCGAGATATCATGCCACGGCGGAATATATGTTACAAAAAAAGTTCTCAGGCTTTGCATTGAACAGGGTGCGGAGCTTGCTGAGAGGGGCGAGTTCACAAAGAGGGCTTTTCTCAATGGAAAGCTTTCACTTACTCAGGCTGAGGGCGTAATGGAAACTATCTCCGCTCAGGGAGAATATGCACTTAATTCTGCATACCTTACAAAAGAGGGCAGGCTTTTCAGGCTGATTTCTGATATGTCAAGAAAGTTTGTCACAATACTAGGTGAACTTGCGGCATGGGTGGATTATCCAGAGGAGGACTTGCCTGAGATATCTGAGGATAATCTTAGAGAGAGCCTTAAAAACGCTTTGGCAGGGCTTGATAAAATAATAGCAGATCATGACAGCGGTATGATACTGAAAAACGGTGTTGACACTGTTATCGCAGGCAAGCCGAACGTTGGAAAATCGACACTCATGAATATGCTGTTGGGATATGACCGCTCCATAGTCACAAATGTGGCAGGCACTACACGAGATGTTATCGAAGAAAGTGCAAAGCTTGGCGAGCTTATTTTGAAGCTTTCCGACACTGCAGGTATACATGAAACTGATGATGAAGTTGAAAAAATAGGCGTTGATATAGCAAAGAAAAAACTTAAAAACGCTATGCTTGTGATAGAAGTTTTCGACATTTCAAGAGAGCTTGACGAGGAGGATAAAGAACTGCTTGAATATGTGAAAAAGCTTGGAAAGAAAGTTATCATAGTTCTCAACAAGTCTGACCTTGAAAATGTTGTTGAAAGGTCTCAGCTTGAAAAATATTCAGACTACGTGATAGAGATTTCTGCGAAGCTTGACGAGGGCAGAGAAGAGCTGCAAAAAGCCACAGAGAAGCTTTTGGGCATTGGCGGATATGACGCTGACAGCACGATTTTTGCAAACGAGCGTCAAATAGCCTGTGCAGAACGTGCAAGAAAATATCTTGCCATGGCTCTTGAAAGCCTTGATATGGGAGAGACTTTGGACGCTGTTACTGTGATGATAGACAATGGTGCAAATGCACTTTTGGAGCTGACAGGAGAAAAAGCTACAGAAGCGGTGGTAGACGAGGTATTTTCAAAATTCTGCGTAGGAAAGTAATTTATATGGTCTTATTTTCAGACAGGTGGTTTTATTATGCAAAAGGAATATTTTGATGTTATTGTGGTAGGTGCAGGTCACGCAGGCTGTGAAGCGGCTTTGGCGGCGGCACGCCTTGGACTAAAGACGGCACTTTTTACCATAACACTTGACGGTGTTGCCAATATGCCATGCAACCCCTCTATAGGTGGAACTGCAAAGGGACATCTTGTTCGAGAGATAGACGCTTTGGGCGGAGAAATGGGCAAGGCGGCGGATAAAACTTTTCTGCAAAGCAGGATACTCAACCGTGGAAAAGGTCCTGCCGTTCATAGTCTGAGGGCACAGATAGACCGTGTTGAATATCATAAGCTTATGAAAAAGACTATCGAAGATACTGACGGGCTTTATCTGAAGCAGGCTGAGATAACTGATATTTTATTTGAGGAGGACGGCAAGACTGTCCGTGGTGTGCGTACAAAGCTTGGCACTGAGTATGACTGCAAGGCTGTTGTCATCTCAACGGGAACTTACCTTGGCGGCACTGTCCATGTGGGTGCAGTATCATATTCAAGCGGTCCTGACGCAACTTTGCCTGCGCTCAGCCTTACAGAGTGTCTTAAAAAGGCAGGAATGACAATAAGACGTTTCAAAACAGGCACTCCTGCCCGTGTACACAAGCGTTCCATAGATTTTGACAAGCTTGAAGTTCAGTGCGGTGACGATGATATAACGCCATTTTCTTTTGATAATCATGAAAAGCTTGAAAATAAAGTCAAATGTTATGTGGCTTATACAAATGAAGAAACACACAAGGTAATAAGAGATAACATACATCTTTCACCTATATATTCGGGTAGGATACACGCTATTGGTCCTAGATACTGTCCGTCTATCGAGGACAAGATAATGAGATTTTCGGACAAGCCAAGGCATCAGCTTTTTATTGAACCAATGGGTCTTGACACTGACGAATATTATCTGCAGGGTATGTCGTCATCACTGCCTGAGTTTGTTCAGCTTCAATTTTTGCACACTATAAAAGGACTTGAACACGTTGAGATAATGCGAAATGCCTATGCCATAGAATATGATTGCTGCGACCCTACAGAGCTTTCTGCTACGCTGGAGTTCAAGGCTTTTGACGGTCTTTACGGTGCAGGTCAGTTCAACGGCACTTCGGGATATGAAGAAGCCGCTGCACAAGGTCTTATCGCAGGCATAAATGCCGCACTGAAAATTCTCGGCAGAAAACAGCTTATTCTTGACAGAGCGTCATCATACATAGGCACTCTTATTGATGACCTTGTGACAAAGGGTTGTTCAGACCCTTACAGAATGCTCACATCAAGAAGCGAATACAGACTTTTGCTAAGACAAGATAACGCTGATATAAGGCTTACGCCTATAGGTCATGAGATAGGGCTTATCTCAGACGAAAGATATCAGCATTTGCTTGACAAAAATGAACAGATAGCCGCTGAGATAAAGCGTGTTTCAAAAATAAATATTGCGCCAAATCCTGAGATAAATGCCTATCTTGAATCTGTAGGCACTGACCCTCTCAACAACGGCATAAAGCTTGCTCAGCTTATCCGCAGACCACAGGTGTCATATGACGGTCTTGCTCCTTTCGATAAGGAACGACCTGAGCTTTCAGCAGAAGTAAAAGAGCAGGTAGAATTGCAGATAAAATATGACGGCTATATAAAGATACAGCTTGAACAGGTGGAGGCTATGCGAAAGCTAGAGAAAAAGGCTTTGCCTGCGGATATTGACTATAATGATATAAAAAGTCTTAGACTTGAAGCAATTGAAAAGCTCAATAAGATAAAGCCTGTATCAGTTGGTCAGGCAAGCCGAATCAGCGGAGTAAACCCTGCGGACGTGGGTGTGCTTTTGGTATGGCTCTCATCAAAGAATGACCATAGGGAGGAATAGTATGTCAAAGCTTATTTCTAAGGACGATTTTATAAAGCTTTTTGATAATTATGATATAACAATATCTGACAGTGATTATTCACGCTTTGAAGCTTATGCAGATCTGCTTTGTGAATGGAACGAGAAAATAAATCTTACTGCTATCACTGACCCTGAGGGAATTTCAATAAAACATTTTTTTGATAGCGTTTATCCTTTCACACTTTTCGAGGTAAAAGAAAATGCAACGGTAATAGATGTCGGCACAGGAGCAGGATTTCCGTCCTGTCCGCTGAAAATCGTCCGTGACGATATAAAGCTTACACTTCTTGACAGCCTTAACAAGAGGATAAATTTTCTTGCACAGCTTTCAGACAGTCTTGACCTTGGTGCGACTTGTATACACGGCAGAGCAGAAGAGCTTGGCAGAAGCATGGAGTGCCGTGAACAATTTGACATCGCCACAGCAAGAGCAGTGGCAAACCTCAGCGACCTTTGTGAATACTGCCTGCCTTTTGTAAAAGTCGGAGGATATTTCGTTGCATTGAAAGGCTCAGGAGGAAATGACGAGCTGAAAGAGGCTAAAAATGCTATTAAGATACTGGGAGGAAAGGTCGAAGAGGTCTTTGACTATGAACTTCCAACAGGTGATGGCAGAACGCTTATCCTCATAAGAAAAGTATCTGAAACGCCTGAAAAATATCCACGCAACAAGGGTCAAATGAAAAAGAAAAAATTATAATACAAACTAAATCAAAATACAAAGCGGTGTCGGAGAACAAATCTCTGCACCGCTTTTGTAGTTTCTTATACAAAGTAAAATCCGTAAAGAGCGACAGCGATTTTGCGGCGGACAAACTGTAGACACAAATGTGTAGGGGCTGGCGCCCTCGACAGCCCGACATCGAAGCGGCTAGACTTGGATTGGTCACCAATGAAAAGAAGCAGACAATGTTATAAATTTTTGCACCGAACATTGTGTAAAAAATACAAATGATATTGAAACCGAAATATCGATAAGCGGGACGTCGGGGGCGCCGTCCCCTACAATAAAAACAAGCAAAATAGCAAAAAAACACGCTGAATTTTTGTTCAGCGTGTTTTCTTATTGTCATTTTTAATTTAGAACTCTATCTTTGAGTAAAGACCTGAATCCTTCATTGTGTCCTCTGGCTTTGGCTTCTTGTAGTCCTTTTCAAAGCTTGTTGTGATGTCAAAACCCTTTGAGCGGCGATTATTGTTGTTTCTTCTTCTGCCGCCGTTCTTCTTGTATCCGCCTCTGTTGTCATACTTTCTAGGTGTTGTAGAGCTGATTATTACCTTTCTCCATGGCTCTTCACCCTTTGACTGAGATGTTACACCCTCGATCTCTGATACAGCAGCGTGAATGATTCTTCTCTCATATGGATTCATTGGCTCGAGAGCTGATGAACGACCGCTTCTCTTTACGTTGTTTGCTATCTTTCTTGCAAGCTCTTCAAGCTGGGTCTTTCTTCTTGCCCTGAAACCATTGCAATCTGTGGATATTCTGAAATATTCTCTGTCTATCCTGTTGCATACAAGTGATGCAAGATACTGAAGTGAATCGAGGATATCGCCCTTCTTGCCGATAAGCTTCTCGAACTCTTCGCTCTTTATCTCAAAAAGTGCGCCGTTTTCAAGCTTTGTTACCTCGATTTCTGTGTCTTCTATGCCCATTGCCTTTATAACATTGAGTATATATTTCTTTGCACAGTCAGCCTTTTTCTGCAAAGTGTCGCTCCACTCTGCCTCTGCCTTGACTTCTTCCTGAACTTCTGCCTTTTCTTCAACAGCCTCTGTTTTTTCAGTTACAGTTTCTACCTTTGTTTCAGGCTCATATTCAGCTTCTACCTTTGCCTCACCCTTGATCTTTCCGAAAAAGCCCTTTTTAGGCTCTTCAAGAACTGTGAAAGTGATCTTTTCTACTTCTGTTCCAAATTCAACTGCCGCCTTGTTCTTTGCTTCGTCTACAGTTGCGGCTGTAAAGATCTGTTTCATTTTTTTCTGCTCCTCTCGCTAAAAAAGTTTAGTCAACAACAGGTCAATCCTGTGAATCGTCATATTCGTCGCCATATTTCTCAGCCATTCTCTTTCTGGCTTCGTTAAGACGTCTTCTCTGCTCGTCTTTAAGCTCCGTCTTTGTTTTCTTCTTAGGCTCATCGTAATCCTCATCGTCAGAAAGTGACTTTCTGATCTCAGCAGGATCCTTACCAGCCTGTATCATCTGAGCCTCAGCCATTTTCTCCATAAGAGTAGGCTTGCCCTTCTTTTTCTGCTTTGCTATATCCTTCTGAACAAGCTCTGCAACGTGTTCAGGTGTGTAGATCTTATTGAGTACGATAGTCTGTCCAAGTGCAAACAGTGAAGAATAACACCAGTAAAGACCAAGACCTGCCGGATAGCTGAAACCGATCCACAGTGAGAAGATAGGCATACCATAAAGCATTATCTTCATTCCCATTCCGCCCATATTAGCAGCGTCAGGATTGTTCTTCTTTGCAAAATGCTGTGAAACGAATGTCACTATAAGCTGTAAAAGTGCTGATACAATAGGGATAATGCATGAAAGATCCTTCATTGTTGGTATCTTTCCAAGGAAAAGTCCGAAAATGCTGTAGTTGAAATCTTCAGCCGCAGCCTTTACGCTTGTTGGAAGCACATCTGCATACTGTCCGCCCTCTTTTTCAGTGAAAACGAAAGTCATAAGCTCAGGTCTTGACTGAATGAGGTTTGTGGAGAAGTAATTCTCGTTAAGAATAAAAGTATCTATATCATTATGAGCCTTAATAGCATCCATAACGTTAGATATCTTGTTGTCATTAGAAAGTGCCTTTGCAGACTTTGGATACTTGTCCTTGTCTGTAAAAAGCTTTTCAAGCTTATCATAAGCTTCGTCCTCAGTAGCACCGTCTTTCTCAAACTTTTCAATAAGCTTTTCTATAGTAGTATCCTTGCTTTTTACCTCAGCACTGACAACATAAAGATTCGATATCATGTTGTTTGAGTCTGTAAGCTCCTCTTTATCTGCGTTTGAAACGTAGGTAAGAGGTCCGTAAATAACAGGGATAAGAGCAAACAGAATGACCATTGTGATGACCATTGGCAAACAGCTTGCCATAGGGTTTACGCCCGCCTTGGCGTAAAGGTTCATCTGCTCTTCCTGCATCTTCTGCTGGTTTTTAGCGTATTTCTTCTTTATCTTTTCAAGCTCAGGCTGAAGCATGGTCATTCTTGCCATGCTCTTCTGCTGCTTGACGTTAAGCGGAAATACTATAAGTCTTGTAAGGATAGTGAAAAGCAGCAGTGCTATTCCGTAGTTCTTGCATACAAAATAGCAGCCCTTCATTATCCAGCCCAAAGGGGTCGCAATAATACCCATTTAATATCCTCCAGATCAATTATTTGTCATATTGATAACCTATATATCTGATTAAGCTCTCAGGCTTATTTTTTTCTGATTTTAAAATACTCAGTGGTAAGCTTGTCAGGAACATAGTCAACCCCTCCCAGACTCCACGGGTTGCACCTAAGCAATCTCCATACAGTGAGCAGCGTGCCTTTAAAAAAGCCGTGTTTTCTGTAAGCCTCCAGCGCATATGCCGAACAGCTTGGATAATACTTGCACCTTGGTCCGAAAAGAGGACTTATAAATCGCTGATAAAACCTTATCAGCAGCTGAGCCAGTTTACTCATTTTACTTTCTCTTTGCCCTGCCTGACCTGTTATTCTTTGGAACAGGCTTATTCATCTCTTTTATGAGTCTTTTTTTTATAAATCTTTCAATATCCTGAGTTTTCTTTTCCCCTATATCGTTTCTTCCCACAAAAACTATATCATAGCCCAGCGGAAATTCCGCCTCGTTAAGTCTGTAGGCGGCTCTTACTATTCTCTTAATTCTGTTTCTTGTTCCCGCGCAGCCCTGCTTTTTGCCCGCCGTTATTCCAAGCCTGTTATACGGGCTGCCGTTGGGATAAAAATATGCTGCTACAAAACTGTCTGCACAAAATCTTCCCTTTTTATAGCACCTTAAAAATGCCTTGTTATCCTTTAAAACCGTTGTGAACAGCATCTTCATTTCCCCATTGTGTACTGTTTTTACTCTTTTCGCCTTATCACGGCAATTTTGCCAAAAAAAGATAAAGACCCAATACCATGCAAATCAATGAATGGTATATAGGTCATCTGAGGCAGCGTCCAACGACGCTTAAATACAACTGCCTAGGGACATCGATTCAGGCGTAACTAACCGCCTGAATAATGCCTGTCAGACTTATCATCAGAAACTGCCTGTATCTCTTAGTAGCTGAGTCTAGCTCTGCCCTTTGCTCTTCTTCTTGCGAGTACCTTTCTGCCGTTAGCAGTAGACATTCTCTTCATGAAGCCGTGAACTTTCTTTCTCTGAAGCTTTTTAGGCTGATATGTTCTTTTCATCGAATTCTCCTCCTTCCGCTTTCAACACTCCGTCATTTTATACAAAAAAACGTCCTCGGAGATGTTTAAACTTATAGGGTCACAGCAAATTACAATATCGCTATGAAAAAAGCCCTTGTAATTTAATATTATAGCTCATTCACACACCATTTGTCAAGCCTGTTCATAATATTTTTATATTTTTTTTGATATTATTTTTCTTTGCTTTGAGGGGCTTACTGTCCGAAAAACCTGCCGCTTACGTCCTCCTTTTTTATGAGCATACAATATATTGTGTGCCAAATATAAATTTTATCTGTATTAAGTGTTTTTTCTTATCTTTGAAAAACATACTTTTTATTCTTATTTCTTTCCTTATATATAATATATAGGACTTGAAATTTTAAGTCAAGTGTGCTATAATAGTATAGAATTGATTAATTATGCCTGTTTATATTTTTTTTTTAAACTCTGACCTGCCGTCTGTTTGACAGGGGTCACGGCGGACAGCGGAAACACCGCACAGGCAGAGCTATTTTCTAGGAGGTTATGGAGAAACAATGGATTCCTTTAATGACGTATTTCAGGAGGTCCTGAAATATTGCCGAAACTGCAAAAGTATCAGCGAGCCGGGATATAACAAATGGATAAAGATACTTGAACCGATGAAGCTTGAAAACAATGTGGCTTATCTTCTCACTGATTCTGATTTTTCAAGAGATATCACTATGAACGCCTATGAGAATCTTTTAAAAGAAGCTTTTCTCAACACTTTGGGCTTTGAGGTAGATATAAAAATACTTGTTAAAGACAAAGAAGAAGTTAATGAAACTGAGGAAAAGGATATAGAAGTCAAGGTGGCTGACTTTTCTGATGAAGAAAACAACAATCTTACCTTTGATAACTTTATCAAAGGTAAATCGAATGATCTTGCCTATGCTTTCAGCACGGCTGTCGCACATAAGTATGACGAAGATCAGAAAACACCGTCTAACACAAATACTATATTCAACCCTCTCATCATATACGGTGATTCGGGACTTGGAAAAACTCACCTTATGAAAGCTATCGAGCATGAGGTAAAGAAAAATCACCCTGAGCTGAAAATTATTTACACCACAGGTGAATCCTTTATAAACCAGCTCGTTAAAGCTATCGAGTCGAAGGAAACTAATAAATTTCATGATAAATACAGGAATGCCGACTATCTTATGGTAGACGATATACAGACCATTGCAGGCAAGGAGCGTATGCAGGAGGAATTTTTCCATACCTTCAACGATCTTTACAATGCGGGCAAGCAGATAGTTCTCACATCGGATATTGCACCGTCAAAGATATCGAAGCTTCAAAATAGGATACTTACCAGATTTTCACTGGGTGTTCAGGTAGACGTTACACCGCCTGATTTTGAAACAAGAATGGCTATCGTAAAGAAAAAGGCTGATATGCTGGACTTACAGCTTTCTGACAATGTCGTAAGGATAATAGCAGAGAAGATAAAGACGAACATACGTCAGCTTGAGGGAACTGTAAACAAAATAAAGGCTCTTACCATTTATACGAATGAAAGCCCGTCCATATCTATGGCTCAGAGGATAATCAAGGAAATAATCATTGAAAATCACCCTGCTGAGATAACGGTTGACAGGATACTTCAGGAGGTAGCGGCGGCATTTGACGTTACTGCTGACGACATAAAGTCAACAAACAGACGTGCAAACGTATCCCTTGCAAGAAAAATAGCGATCTATATCTTCAAGGACGTAAAGGGCATGACCTTTATACAGATAGGAAATGTGCTTAACAAAAACCATTCAACTATGACCATACACTATCAGGACGTTGTTAAAAATCTTAAAGAGAACAAACAGCTAAAAGATACCGTTGACGACATAATCAAAAACCTCAAGGACAATTAAACGGACTATTTCAACATTTTCAACATAGTTTTCAACAATTTTGTTGAATATCCGGACTTGGATATATAAAGCTTTGCGGAATGTTTTTCAAAACTTTGCACAATGAAGTTTAAACCATGGTGTTATAAAATCAAACACCGATTTTCAGGTTTCAACATTTTTTGCGATAATAATAAAC
>CDZK01024434.1_pt1 | contig 16694 bp, 14 predicted proteins | sample 557401 | NCBI WGS metagenome assembly CDZK01 (sample SAMEA3182108, study PRJEB8094) | gut metagenome | biome: human; feature: gut; material: Stool; isolation source: human stools | place: Canada | collected 2013-04-25 | reverse complement strand
ACGCCGGACTTGTCCGCCACCACGATCTCCCCGGGCAGGATGTCCCGCTCGAACTGGGCGCCGATGGCGTCCAGGGCGCAGGACTCGGAGGCGAACACCACGCCCCCGTCCCGCAGCCGGCCCATGCACAGCGGCCGGAAGCCGTGGGGGTCCCGGACGGCGATGAGCTTGGTGGGGGAGGAGATCACCAGGGAGTAGGCCCCCTCGATCCGGTCCATGGCGGCGGAGACCGCCTCCTCGATGGAGGGGGCGCGCAAACGCTCCTGGACGATGATGTAGGCGATGACCTCGGAGTCTGTGGTGGTCTGGAAGATGGAGCCCTGGCTCTCCAGCTCCTGGCGCAGCTGGTGGGAGTTGGTGAGATTGCCGTTGTGGGCCAGGGCCATGCGGCCCTTGTAGTGGTTCACCAGGATGGGCTGGACATTGCGCTTGTTGTCGGACCCGGTGGTGCCGTAGCGCACGTGGCCCACGGCGATGGTGCCCGTGCCCAGGGAGCGGAGCCGCTCCGCCGGGAACACCTCGCTGACGAGCCCCACGTCCCGGTAGGCGGTGAACACCCCGTCGTCGTTCACCGCGATGCCTGCGCTCTCCTGGCCCCGGTGCTGGAGGGCATACAGGGCGTAGTAGGCCAGGGAGGCCACATCCGTCGTCTCCGGCGTGTACACGCCGAACACGCCGCACTCCTCGTGGATATGGCGGGCCGGGAGCACGGCGGACAGCTCAGTCTGCGTCATGGGCCAGCAGTCTCTTCATGATCTCGGCGTAGGCGTCCTCCACGCCCCCCAGATCCCGGCGGAAGCGGTCCTTGTCCAGCTTCTCGTGGGTCTTTTCATCCCACAGGCGGCAGGTGTCGGGGCTGATCTCATCCGCCAGGACGATGGTGCCGTCAGACAGCCGGCCGAACTCCAGCTTGAAGTCCACCAGGATCACGCCGCACTCGGACCAGAAGGCCTTGAGGACGTCGTTGACAGCGAAGGCGTACTTCTTGATGGTCTCGATCTCCTCCGCTGTGGCCAGCTTCAGGGCCAGGGCGTGGTAGCTGTTCAGCAGGGGATCCCCCAGCTCGTCGTTCTTGTAGGAGAACTCGATGGTGGGGGCGTCGAACACGATGCCCTCCTCCACGCCGTAGCGCTTGGCGAAGGACCCGGCGGAGAGGTTGCGGATGATGACCTCCAGAGGCACGATGGAGACCTTCTTCACCAGGGTCTCCCGCTCACTCAGCTCCTTCACGAAGTGGGTGGGGATGCCGGCCTTTTCCAGCCGCCGCATCAGGGCATTGGTCATCTGATTGTTGATGACGCCCTTGCCGGCGATGGTGCCCTTTTTCAGGCCGTTGAAGGCGGTGGCGTCATCCTTGTAGTCCACGATGTACAGCTCCGGATCGTCGGTTTTAAAGACCTTCTTGGCCTTGCCCTCGTAGACTTGTTCCAGTTTCTGCATTGGTAAATCCCCCTTGTTGTAATTAGAAATTCGGAATTAGGAGTCAGGAGTTGCGGAGTCCGGCGGAGCCGGACCCATGGAAGGCATTCCGCCTGCGGCGGAAGATGCCATTAGAAAATATAAACACAGCTATCAGCGCAATTAGAAAAAGTGAAAGGAATGGGATGGAAAATCCGGAAGCGGGGGCCGCAGTGTTGCGGCTCCGCGTTCCGGAGAACTTCTATTTGAAGGCCTCGCCCTGGAGCTTGGCGTCCTTGGCGGCGATCTGCTCCGCCATCTTCCGGCGCTCCGCCTCCAGACGGGATGCCAGGGCGTCATCCTCCACCGCCAGGATCTGGGCGGCCAGGACGGCGGCGTTCTTGGCGCCGTTCAGGGCCACCGTGGCCACCGGGATGCCGCTGGGCATCTGGACCGTGGACAGCAGGGCGTCCAGCCCGTCCAGGGCGCCTCCCTTCATGGGGATGCCGATGACGGGCAGGGTGGTGTTGGCGGCGAAGGCCCCCGCCAGATGGGCCGCCATGCCGGCGGCGCAGATCAGCACCCCAAAGCCGTTGGCTCGGGCGGAAACGGCGAACTCCGCCGCCTGTGCCGGGGTCCGGTGGGCGCTGAAAATATGGGCCTCATAGGGGATGTTCAGGGCGTCCAGCTGGGTGCAGGCCCCCTGGACCACAGGCCAGTCTGAGTCGGATCCCATGATGACGGCGACTTTTTTCATGTACAGCACTCCTCTCTCTGCTTACAGCTTTTTCCGCATCACCGTGTGGCGGAAGATGCCATCCACAAAATACTCATTGGAGCAGAACACCGGATGGCCGTCGATGTCGTAGTCCACTTCGTCCATATTCAGCAGCGGCGTGCCCATGGGCACCTGGAAGATCTCCGCCAGGGCGGCGTCCGCCACCGCGGGCCGCACATCCGTCAGATCCAGGTAGGGATAGATGCCGCAGAACCGCTGGAGGAAGTGGAAGATGGGCAGCTTGAAGTCCTGGATGGTGTAGTTCCCCTTAGCCAGGGCCTTCTCCACCACGTCCTCGCAGTAGATGGCGGGCTTGCCGTCAGCGGTGCACAGCCGGGCGATGCGGATGATGGGCGTGCCCTCCGGGATCTGGAGCTGGCCGGCGATCTTGGCGTCCGCCTCTCCATCCGCCACCCGGACAAAGGCCACTGCGGGCTCACAGCCGCTCTGGCGGATCATATCCAGAAACTCCACCTCGATGTCCATGCGGGTCTGGACATTCAGCACGTGGCGGTTGATGATGGTGCCCACTCCGTGGCGGCGGGTGATGAAGCCCTCCCGCTCCAGAGAGGCCAGAATGTCCCGCAGCTGGGTGCGGCTGATGCCCATCTTTTCCGCCAGGACGCTCTCCCGGGGCAGGCGCTCACAGTCTGCATATGCGCCGTCCTTCATGTCGGCAAGCAGCTGGGAGCGGATGGTCTTTGTCTGCATTGGCTGACCGCTCATTCTCACACCTCATTTCACAAATAGGTAGTACCACAAAGAGATCATACCTATTGTACCGAATTTGTCCGCCCGCCGCAACTGGCAGATTTGACAGAATTCCCCGCTCCGCCGCCGGGAGGCCTATCCAGTCTGCTGCCGGACAGGGCGCACGGGGACCGAGCGGGCAGGCCGGCGGTTTTTCGTGGGTTTTCACCGTGGACAACCGTCCGCGGGATGCTATAATGGAGGTATCATGAGACAAAGAGAAGAAGGAGGCTGCCCCATGCACATTGTCGTTCTGGGCCAGGAGGCCCGCTATCAGGCCTACCGGCCCGCCATGCCGTTTCTCGACCGGCAGACGCCGGCCTTTCTGGACAAGGACAGCACAGAGGCGGAGATCGCCGCTGCGTCCCCGGAGGCGGAGGTGCTGTTCGTGGACGCCATCACGCCGGTGACCGCGTCATTGATGGACCGGCTGCCGAAGCTGCGGCTGATCCACTCCGAGGGGGTGGCCTATGACCGCATCGACCTGGACGCGGCCCGGCAGCGGAACATCTACGTCTGCAATAACAAGGGCTGCAACGCCGGCGCCGTGGCGGAGCAGGCCATTTTGCTGATGCTGATGCTCCTGCGCCACGCCCTCCCCGGGGACCGGGCGGTCCGGGCGGGGCGGCAGATGGAGATGAAGGAGCGGTACATGGTGGAGGGGATCACGGAGCTCTCCGCCTGCAAGGTGGGGCTGGTGGGCTTCGGCGACATCGGCCGGGCCACGGCGGAGCGGCTGGCTCCCTTCGGCTGTGAGCTGTACTACTACACCAGGCACCGCCGCGCTCCGGAGGAGGAGCGGAAGTACGGCGTCACCTATCTGCCGCTGGAGGAGCTGGCGGCGGCCTGCGACATCGTCAGCCTTCACTGCGCCGTCACCGACGAGACCCGGAACATGGTGGACGAGGATTTTCTGGCGCGGATGAAGCCCACGGCGTACCTCATCAACACCGCCCGGGGGGACCTGGTGGACAACGAGGCCCTGGCGCGGGCCCTGACGGAGGGCCGCATCGCCGGCGCCGGGCTGGACACCCTGGCCCCGGAGCCGGTGCCCGCCGGCCATCCCCTGACCGTCCTGCCGCCGGAGGTCCAGGACCGGGTGGCCCTGGCGCCCCACCTGGGGGGCATCACCGAGGCCGCCTTCCGCCGGGCCCACGCCCATATGTGGCGCAACGCGGAGCGCCTGGCGGCGGGGGAGCGGCCGGACTGCGTGGTCAACGGCCTGTGAGGCCCGGCGCACCGCAAAAAAATCCCGCCGGGATGAAACAAAACCGGCGGAAAAAACGTCTATATTTTATATAGGAACCATTCTGGAAATCTGGAGGAGTGTGACGCCTGATGAGACATCGCAGCGGTTGGATCGTGTGTCTGTGCCTGTGTGCCTGCCTGCTGCTGGCAGGGACTGCCGGCGCGGCGGACAGCGGCACCGGCCTGGTGAGCCGGGGCGCCTTTGTGGACGCGCTGTACGACGCCCACGTGGCCCACGGCGGGACGCCGGTGGTCAGTGACGGAACCGCTCCCTTCCGGGATGTGGGCTCCTGGTCCCCCTATTTTGAGGCGCTGTGCTGGGGCAAGGCCAGCGGCATCGCCAGCGGCTATTCCGGCGGGACCTTCCGCCCCGCCGAGCCGGTGAGCCGGCAGCAGGCGGCGGTGATGCTGTACCGCTACGCCCGGGTCACGGACCTTGCGGTGGAAGAGGGCAAGGGCCAGAAGCTGTCGGCCTATCAGGACGGGGCTGCCGTGCCGGCCTGGAGCAGGGAGGCGGTGGCCTGGGCCGCGGACCGGGGCCTGTGGTTCTCCGGCGGCGCCGAGACCCTGGCGGCGGGGGAGCCCGTCACCCAGGAGGAGCTGACGGTCCTGCTGGAGCGGCTGTACGCCGGCGGCATGGCCCCCGCGGCGGCGGACAGCCTGACCTCCGCGCCGGAGGGGCTGACCCTGGAGATCGTCAGCTGCTCTCCCACCGGAGCCACGCTGGAGCTGAAAAACGAGACGGAGCAGTGGTTCCGCTATGGCGAGAGCTATGGCCTGTACCGGCAGGTGAACGGCGGCTGGTATGAGATGAACGGAGAGATGGCCGTCACTGCCATTGCCCACAACCTGGGCCCCGGTGAAAGCCAGCAGCTCACCCGCAGCTGGGGCTATCTGGACTGGGCCGGGCTCCTGCCTGCCGCCACCTATGGCATCTCCGTCAGCGGGGAGCTGACAGAGGAGGCCTGGACGCTGGGCGGGGAGTCCGCCGAGGCCACGGTGTTTGCTACCTTTGCCATCCGATAAGAATCAGAAACAGGCGGCCGCCGGAGGTTCCGGCGGCCGCCTGAGTTTTCCTGGGAAGCGCACCCCGGGCCCGGAGTTCCGCGTTCCGAACGCCTAATTGTATGCACACGCGGCCAGGGCGGCCACGGCGCCGTCGGCGCAGGCGGTGGTCAGCTGGCGGACGGCCTTGGCCCGCACGTCCCCGGCCGCGAACACGCCGGGCACCGGGGTGGCGCAGTCCTCCCCGGCGGCGATGAAGCCCGCCCCGTCCACCGGGACCCCCAGGGACCGGGCCAGGCCGCTCTCCGGCAGGTGGCCCACCGCCTGGAACAGGGCGGCGGCCGGCAGGTGGGAGACGTCCCCGGTGGCGGTGCTCCGCACCGTCAGGCCGGTGAGGCGGTCCGTGCCCTCCAGCCCTTCCACCGCCGTGGAGGGCAGCAGGGTCAGGTTGGCCCGGCCCCGGGCCTCCTCCACCAGGATGGGGTCCGCCCGGAAGTCCGCCCGCCGGTGGAGGACGGTCACATGGCGGCAGAGGTCCGCCAGATACAGGGCGTCCTGCAGCGCGGTATTGCCGCCGCCGGCCACGGCCACGTCCAGCCCGGCGTAAAAGGCCCCGTCGCACACGGCGCAGAAGGAGATCCCCGCCAGATGATCCTCCCCGGGCAGGCCCAGGGTCCGGCGGCGCATCCCGGCGGCCAGGATCACCGCCCCGGCCAGATAGGCGCCGTAGTCGGTGACCACCCGCTTGGGGGCCCCGTCCCGGATCTCCAGCACCTCCTCCAGCTCCAGCCGGGCCCCCAGGGCCTCCGCCTGGCTGAACAGCCGGTCGGCGAGCTCCGCGCCGGAGATGGCGGAGAAGCCGGGGAAGTTCTCCACCTTGGGGGCGGAGGCGATCTGCCCGCCGAAGCCCTCCCGCTCCAGCAGCAGCACGGACCTGCCCGCCCGGCGGGCGTAGATGGCGGCGGTGAGCCCGGCCGGGCCGCCGCCCACGATGACGATGTCGAAATAGGGTTCCATGGTGATGACCTCACTTGTATGGGATGAAAAAGGAGGGACGGAAGTCCCTCCTTTTTGGTTGTCGATTCCAGCGCTTACTTGCTCTGGCTGGCGAACTTCTTGATGGTGGAGGCGTTCACCAGCTTCTCCACCTGGTCCCCGTGGCGGACGATCAGGGTGGGGGCCTGCTGGATGCCGTACTGGCTCACCAGGTCCATGTGCTCGCTGACGTCCATCACCTGGTAATGGAGGCCCGCCTTCTCCAGCTCGCTCTTGGCGATCTTGCAGTTGGGGCAGGTCTTGGTGGTGAAGAGGAACAGTCCGTCCTCGCCCCGCTCCGCCGGGGCGGTGGGGGCGGTGCCCGGGGCGGGCTCCGCCGCGGACTCCCGGTCGCAGAGGCGGCGGCCCTCCAGGCGGGAGTTCTCCACCTCGTACTCCTTTCGGTCCTTGAACTCCTGGACCTTGCCGTCGTTCCAGTTCTGCACCGGGCGGTAGTAGCCGGTGATGCGGCTCCAGACCTCGCATTTCTGCCCGCACTCCGGGCAGGTGAAGTGCTCGCCGGAGAGGTAGCCGTGGTCCGGGCAGATGGAGTAGGTGGGGGACATGGTGTAGTAGGGAAGCTTGAAGTTCTCCGCGATCTTCCGCACCAGGTTGGCGGCGGCCTTCCAGTCCGGCAGCTTCTCGCCCAGGAAGGCATGGAACACCGTGCCGGAGGTGTACAGGGTCTGCAGGTCGTCCTGGATGGCCAGGGCCTCGAAGATGTCGTCGGTGTAGCCCACCGGCAGGTGGGAGGAGTTGGTGTAATAGGGCGTGTCCCCGGGCTTCTTGGCGGCGGTGATGATGTCGGGGTACTTGGCCACGTCGTGCTTGGCCAGCCGGTAGGTGGTGGACTCCGCCGGGGTGGCCTCCAGGTTGTACAGGTCCCCGTACTGCTCCTGGTAGTCCTTCAGCCGCTCCCGCATGTGGTTCAGCACGTCTTTCGCGAACTGCTGGGTCTCCGGATGGGTCAGGTCCTTCCGCAGCCACCTGGCGTTCAGGCCCACCTCGTTCATGCCGATGAGGCCGATGGTGGAGAAGTGGTTTTCAAAGGTGCCCAGATAGTATTTGGTGTAGGGGTACAGGCCCGCGTCCATCAGCTTGGTGATAACGGTGCGCTTAACCTTCAGGCTCCGGGCGGCAATGTCCATCATGTGGTCCAGCCGCTCATAGAACTCCTCCGGCGTCTGGCTCAGGTAGGCGATCCGGGGCAGGTTGATGGTCACCACGCCCACAGAGCCGGTGGACTCGCCGGAGCCGAAGTAGCCGCCGGACTTCTTCCGCAGCTCCCGCAGGTCCAGCCGCAGGCGGCAGCACATGCTGCGCACGTCAGAGGGCTCCATGTCGGAGTTGATGTAGTTGGAGAAGTAGGGGGTGCCGTACTTGGCGGTCATCTCGAACAGCAGGCGGTTGTTCTCCGTGTCGGACCAGTCGAAGTCCCGGGTGATGGAGTAGGTGGGGATGGGGTACTGGAAGCCCCGGCCGTCGGCGTCGCCCTCGGTCATGATCTCGATGAACGCCTTGTTCACCATGTCCATTTCCCTCTTGCAGTCGCCGTAGGTGAAGTCCTGCTCCTTGCCGCCCACGATGGCGGGCAGGTTCTCCAGGTCCTTGGGCACGGTCCAGTCCAGGGTGATGTTGGAGAAGGGCGCCTGGGTGCCCCAGCGGGAGGGGGTGTTGACGCCGAACACGAAGGACTGGATGCACTGCTTGACCTCTTTTTGGGTCAGGTTGTCCACCTTCACAAAGGGGGCCAGGTAGGTGTCGAAGGAAGAAAACGCCTGGGCGCCGGCCCACTCGTTCTGCATGATCCCCAGGAAGTTCACCATCTGGTTGCAGAGGGTGGACAGGTGGCTGGCCGGGGAGGAGTTGATCTTCCCGGGGATGCCCAGGCCCTGCTGGATCAGCTGCTTCAGGCTCCAGCCGGCGCAGTAGCCGGTGAGCATGGAGAGATCGTGGAGGTGGATGTCCCCGTCCCGGTGGGCATTGGCGATCTCAGGGTCATAGACCTCGCTGAGCCAGTAGTTGGCGGTGATGGCGCCGGAGTTGGACAGGATCAGGCCGCCCACGGAGTAGGTGACGGTGGAGTTCTCCTTCACCCGCCAGTCGTTGATGTGCAGGTAGTTGTCCACCAGCTCCTTGTAGTCCAGCATGGTGGAGTGGAGGTTGCGGATCTTCTCCCGCTGCTTGCGGTAGAGGATGTAGGCCTTGGCCACGTCCTCGTAGCCGGCCTTGCCCAGCACGCTCTCCACGCTGTCCTGGATGTCCTCCACGGTGACCTTTCCGTCGTGGATCTTGTCCTGGTAATCCGCCGTGACCTTCAGGGCCAGGAGGTCGATGATGTCCGGGTTGTACTCCTTCTGGGTGGCCTCGAAGGCCTTGGTGATGGCGGTGCTGATTTTGGAGATGTCGAAAGAGGCGATCTTCCCATCCCGCTTGACGACCTGATACATGAAACCCCTGCTTTCTCTTGAATATCCATCAGATTTTGACAATCGCGGCGCACAAATAAACCGGGGCAGTGGCGCCCCGTATTTATCATTTTACCACTTCTTGTGGTGGTGTCAATTAGGAGAACCACTATATCTTGTGGAATATTTCTGTAAAAACGCTGAAAATTTTTCCCGGGACTACTCCACGCCCCGCAACTCCACAGCGCCGAAATGGGGCCGCATCCGCTCCGCGAAGGCCCGCAGCTCCTCCAGGGAAAAGCCGTGGTATCCCTGGCCGATGAGATTGCCGGAGTCCACGAAATTCTGGAGAAAGTACTTGGGCGCCCCCTCCAGCCAGGCGGCGATGGCGTCCAGATCCGCCTCGCTGTGGAGCTCCCGCACCAGCGTGGTGCGGAACTCGTGATCCACGGCGCTCCTTTGCAGCAGCCGGACGCTTTCCTCCACCGGGGCCAGATCGAAGTCCGGCACTCCCACGGTCTCACCATACCGCCGGGGGCTGTTCTTCACGTCCATGGCCACATAGTCCGCAAGACCCTGGTCCAGGATGTCCGCCAGGGCCGCCGGGTGACAGCCGTTGGTGTCCAGCTTCACGGCAAAGCCCAGCTCCCGGACCTTCCGCAGAAAATCCGCTGCGTCCGGCTGGAGCAGCGGTTCCCCGCCGGTGAGGACCACCCCGTCCAAAAGCCCCTTCCGGGAGGCCAGAAAGTCCAGCACCTCCTCCTCCGGGATCTCCGGCGTCTCCGCCAGCCGGGTCACCAGCAAGGCGTTGTGGCAGAAGGGACACCGCAGGTCACAGCCGCCGGTGAACACCGTGGCCGCCAGCTTTCCGGGATAGTCCACCATGGCCAGCTTCTGGAGCCCGTGAATGTGCATCTGCGCCGCCTCCTCTGAAACACAAGATATTGTTATTATAGGCTTGTTTTCCCACAAGAACAAGTGGTAGCTGCAACACCTGAAAAAAATTCCCCGGAGGCGCTTCGCCCCCGGGGAAGAAGGAGTGTGTTCAGTTCTGCCGGAACCGGGCGAGGAAGTCCTTCGTCTCCTGCCGCTGGGGATTGCCGAAGACCTCCTCCGGTGTCCCCGCCTCGCAGATGACGCCCTGGTTCATGTACACCACCCGGCTGCTGACATCCCGGGCAAAGGCCATCTCGTGGGTCACCACCAGCATGGTCATGCCGCTGTCTGCCAGGGCCCGCATGACGGAGAGGACCTCGCCCACCATCTCCGGGTCCAGGGCGGAGGTGGGCTCGTCGAACAGCAGTACCTCCGGGTCCATGGCCAGGGCCCGGGCGATGGCCACCCGCTGCTTCTGGCCGCCGGAGATCTGCCGGGGCTTGGCGTGGATGTAGGGGGCCATGCCCACTTTCTCCAGATAGTCCATGGCCCGCTTGCGGGCGGTCTCCTTGTCCTTTTTCAGCACCTTGATCTGGCCCACCATGCAGTTTTCCAGCACGGTCATGTTGTTGAACAGGTTGAAGGACTGGAACACCATGCCCACGTGGGACCGGTACGCCGCCGCGTTGACCTTGGGGCCGGCCACATTCTCCCCGTGGTAGAGGATCTCGCCGCTGGTGGGAGTTTCCAGCAGGTTGATGCACCGCAGCAGGGTGCTCTTGCCGGAGCCGGAGGCGCCGATGATGCTGATGACGTCGCCCTTTTCCACCGTGAAGTCGATGTCCCGCAGCACCAGATTCGTCCCGAAGGACTTGCTCAGGTGGCGGATTTCCAGAATCGTGTTGTCCATATCAGCGCTCTCCTCTCGTGCGGCCGTGCTTCAGACCCTGGCGGGTCCGCTCCCGGCCCTCCTTGCTGCGCTCGTCGAAGGGCGTGCCCCGGTCGGGGTGGCTGTAGGTGCCGGCGGTCATCACCAGGGGGTCCTCCTGCACCAGCTGGTAGCTGTCGGAGCCGTCCATCAGCTTCTCCACCAGCCGCAGGGCGAAGGAGGCGATCAAGGTCATGGTGAGGTAGCCCACCATCTCGATGGCCGCGGAGGGGAAGTACATGTTGTTGACGCCCACGATATAGCGGTGGGCGGCGAAGAACTCCGTGAAGCTGATGATGAACATCACCGAGGTGTCCTTGATGTTGATGATGAAGTTGTTGCCGATCTGGGGGATGATGTTGCGGATGGCCTGGGGCAGGATGACGCTGGTCATGGTCTGCACGTGGGTCATGCCGATGGCCATGGCCCCCTCAGTCTGGCCGGGGTCGATGGAGATGATGCCGCCCCGGACGGACTCCGCCATATAGGCGCCGGTGTTGATGGACACCACGATGATGGAGGCCAGCCAGATGCCGCTGTTGCCGGAGAAGGACACCTGGCCGTCGGTGAAGTAGGGCAGGCCGTAGTAGATGAACACCGCCTGCAGCACCATGGGGGTGCCCCGGAACACCTCCACATAGACCCGGACGACGGCCCGCACCAGCTTCAGTACGAACCGCTTGGGGGCGGAGGCGTTTTTCGAGTAGGGGATCGTGTTGAGAATGCCGCAGACCAGGCCGATGCCACAGCCGATCACTGTGGCCACGACGGCCAGGATAATGGTGTTTTTGATGCCGCTCAGGTACATGGGATAGTACTTGGACCACAGGACCACCACGTCCTGGACCAGCTCCATCAGTTTCTCCATGGGGCATCCGCTCCTTTCATAAAGACACGGGAACCTCCAGCCCCAGCGGGGCCGGAGGCGCGTGTGAGATTTGTGTTCCGCCGGGGGCTCAGACCTCGGGCTGGATGGCGATGGCCTGGTCCATCAGGGCGTTGAAGTCGTCCTCCGTCATGGCGGAGAGGACGGTGTTGATGGCGTCCTTCAGGGCGGTGTTGCCCTTCTGGACGGAGATGCCGATGTTCACGTTCTCGGCCCGCTCCTCCTCGGTGGCGAACTGGAAGTCGCCGTCGGTGCCGGAGAAGTTCAGGATCACCAGGTTGTCGTCCTTGGCCACGGCGCCCATGGCGGTGGGCATATCGGTGCAGATGAAGTCCACAGTGCCGGTCTGCAGCTGCATGATCATGGCAGGCGCGGTCTCGGCGGGGGCCAGCAGATTGGCGTTCTCGATCTGGGGCAGGCAGGACTCGTACCAGATGGTGCCGGACTGGGCGGTGCAGGTGCCGCCGGCCAGGTCGGCGATGGAGGTGGCGTCAGCGTACTTGCTGTCCTTGGTGGTGACGCAGACGATGGTGGCGTAGTAGTAGGGGCCCGCCATGTCCACCTCGGCCATCCGGTCGGCGGTCATGGACTGGCCGGCGATGTTGGCGTCCATGGTGCCGGACTGGACGGCGGGAGTCAGGGAGTCCCAGGCGCTGGAGACGATCTCCAGATCCCAGCCGTAGGCGTCGCAGATCCGCTGGGCGATCATCACGTCATAGCCGTTGGCATAGGCGCCGGGGACGTTGGAGATGGGCACGGCGCCGTTGGAGTCGTCCATCTGGGTCCAGTTGTAGGGGGCGTAGGCGCACTCCATGCCCACGGTGAACACGCCGTCCTCCAGGCCGGGGATGGTGCTGGTGTCCACATCCGTCAGATCCTCCACCGGGGGGACGACGCTCTCAGACCCGGCGGGCTCCTGGGTCTCGGCCCCGGCGCCGGTCTCCGTGTCGTCGGTGTCTCCGGAGCCGCCGCAGGCGGCCAGGGAGGCGGTCATGGCCAGGGCCATCAGCAGGGATAACAGTCTCTTCATGTCTCATCAACCTTTCCAAAATGTTCCGCGGCGTTTTCGGATACCTCTCTCCGCCCGCCGCAGGCGGCAGAGAAGAAAAAATGAACCGCTTTGTCAAGCGGTCCATGGAAAAGACGGAAAGGCGCCCCTTCTGATGAGGGGAAACTCCGAACAGCCATCGATAGCGCTTCACAAAGGTTTGTGACAGTCCGGCAGGTATTCCCTGACGGCCCAGCACCGGAAGGACAGGCATCGTCCCGGCACTTCGGCGGCGGACCCTTTCCCATCCGGCGGCTGCCTGGCCTTGCCGGAGCGGTACTGATGGACGCCGCGCCTCTATCTGAGCGATTCAATTTTGCAAGTATCCTATCACGTTCCCCGGCAGTTGTCAACGGCTGATTCCAAAAATCTGGAAGAATCCCATGAATTTGTGCAGTTTGGCAGGGAAACCGCCGGAGGCCATTGCGCCCCCTGGGGAAAATATGGTATGATGACAGCCACAATGCCCGGCGGCGCGCCGGGAGAGAGGAGCGTGAATCGGATGCAGACGGCAGAGCTAGCGGTGCTGGACTGGATCCAGGCCCACCTGCGGTGCGGCTTTCTGGACGCGGTGCTGCCCTGGATCAGCTGGACCTGCGACCACGGGGAGATCTGGATCCTGCTGGCGGCGGTGCTGCTGCTGTGGAAAAAGCAGCGGTGGACAGGGGTCTCCCTTTCCTTTGCCCTGATTTTGGATCTGGTGTGCTGCAACATGGTCCTGAAGCCCCTGGTGGGGCGGATCCGGCCCTTTGCGGTGAACACGGCGGTGGAGCTGCTGACCGCGCCTCCCACCGACGCCTCCTTCCCCTCGGGCCACACGGCGGCGTCCTTTGCGGCGGTGTTCGCCCTGTGGGCCTCCGGCAGCCCGCTGTGGAAGCCGGCCCTGGCTCTGGCCAGCGTGATCGCCTTCTCCCGGCTGTACCTGTACGTCCACTGGCCCACCGACGTGCTGGGCGGCATCGTGGTGGGAGCCGCCGTGGGCGTGGCGGGAGCCAAGCTGGCAGAGGCTGTGCGGAAGAGAGCGGAGAGAAAAGAGCAGAGATAAAGAATAAAAGATCAGAGATACCCCTTCGCCGGGAAATATCTCTGATCTTTTATCTGTTCACTTTTATTTGACAGGGGGTTCCTCCTTGGTCTGAAGGAATTTTTTGATGGCAAAGATCCCCGCTACGGCGGCCACGCCCAGCAGCGTCTCCACCGCGTCGGTGTGGCTGACGATCATCTGCCGGACGATGGTGAACAGCAGCACGTCCACCACCGCGTCGGCGGTGTGGAGGGCCAGCAGCTTCACGAACTCCACCCCCATCACCAGCAGCAGTGTGCCGGAGAGGAAATCCCCCAGGGCGAAGTCTCCCGGGGAGAGGAGCAGAGTCCGGCCGGTCTCCCAGAAGAGTTCCGCCGCGCCGCAGACGATCACCAGCAGGATGACGGCGGCGATGAGGAGCTCCAGGGCCCTGGCGGCCTTTAACAGCAGGACGTGCGCGGGATGACGATTCATGGGACCTCCTTGGGCCGCGGAGCGGCAGAGTGAAGCGTTGAGATGGGAGTTCAAGTAGGAATGGCCGAAGGGGCCGGCCCGTTGGCCGATGTTGGAACGGCCCCTTCTGCGCCGCAGGGGCGCAATCTGCCGCCCGGCGGGAATGGTGTGTGTTACCCCTCGTCCGTGACGGAGCTGCCGATAGGGGCCCCGGAGGGCAGGAATTTTTCGCCGTCGGACACCGTCAGGTACATAAAGCCTGTGGAACCCGCTGACTGGTACACCAGCGCGCCGTCCTCGACGGTGAAGTGGTTGACGAATTTCCCGTCATCCGTGGTGAGGGTCACGGTGTTTCCGTCCAGTTCCCAGGTGCCGGGCCCAAAATAGCTGCTCAGGAGCCCTTCACACCAGCGCATGCTTCCGTCGCTGTTGAGGGTGATGGTGAAATCACTCCCAAATCCCTCTTTTTCGTAGATGTAGACCTGGTCGGCCAGGTCGTCGGCGGTCACCGCCGCCGGCTGGCTGGAACAGCCTGCCGCCAGGAGCACAAGGAGCAGGAGCAGGACGGAGACCAAACGGCGCTTCATCATGGTGTGACACCCCTTTCCAAAATCCGAGGACAGAGCGTTCTCCCCATCAATCTATCACAGATGACAGCCCATTGCAAGGCAAACCCGCCTTGCGCAAACGCCGGATTTGGGGTATACTATATCTCTATGGAAAAATCAGCCTGCGGGCAGGAGGAACTTCCCATGAAGCTCATGGTCATCGACGGCAACAGCATCCTGAATCGGGCCTACTACGGCATCCGCCCCCTCACCACACGGGACGGGCTTTACACCCATGCCATCTTCGGCTTCCTCACCACCCTCCTCCGGCTGGAGGGGGAGGAGTCGCCGGACGCCCTGTGCGTCACCTTTGACGTCCACGCCCCCACCTTCCGCCATCAGGCGTCGGAGGCCTACAAGGCCACCCGCAAGCCCATGCCGGAGGAGCTGCAGGTCCAGGTGCCGGTGCTGAAAGAGGTGCTGGACGCCCTGAATATCCCCCGCTATGAAAAAGAGGGCTGGGAGGCCGACGACCTCATCGGTACCATCTCCCGCAAGTGCGAGGCGGCGGGCTGGGACTGCGTGGTGGTCACCGGCGATAAGGATAGCCTCCAGCTCATCACCGATCACACCATGGTGAAGCTGGTGTCCACCCGCATGGGGCAGACCACCACCAAGGATATGACGCCGGCGGCCTTCCGGGAGCAGTACGGCTTCGACCCCATCCACATGATCGACCTGAAGGCCCTGATGGGGGACAGCTCTGACAACATCCCCGGTGTCCCCGGCATCGGGGAAAAGACCGCCATGGCATTGATCCAGAAGTACGGGAGTATCGACAGCCTGTACGCCAAAATGCCGGACATCGAGGCCAAGCCCGCCGCCATCCGCAAATTGGCGGAGGGGGAGAAGAGCGCCCGGGAGTCCTACTGGCTGGCCACCATCGTCACCGACGCGCCTCTGGAGTTCCGTCCGGAGGACAACCTGCGGCGCCAGCCCGGCCCGGAGGCCTACCCGCTGTTCTTGAAGCTGGAGTTCACCAAGCTCATCGAGAAGTTCGGCCTGGCCCCGGCGGAGCAGCCGGCGGCGGCGAAGCCCAGCTGCACCATGACCGTGGAGCGGGTGACAGACCCTGCCCAGGCGGAGCGGCTGCTGGACCTGTGGCGGCAGGCGGACCACGTGGCGGTGCTGCCCCTGCCGGACCTGACGGGCCTCTCCGTGGTCTGCTGGACCGGGGCGGACACCGGCGTCACGGCGGAGCTGTTCTTTGACCAGTATCAGGGGGACTGGAACGCCCTGCTGACCGCTCTGTTTTCCGCCAACATCTCCAAGGTCTCTCACAACGTGAAGGACCTGATGCGGACGCTGCTGGAAAACCGCCTGCCCGCCGAGGGCTTTGTATTCGACACGGCCCTGGCCGCCTATCTGCTGGACGCCACGGCGGGGAGCTATGACCTTGCCCGCCTGTTCGTCTCCTATTTCAATGAGGAGCTGCCCAAGCCGGTGTACCTGGAGAAGGACGCCTTCTCTCTGCTGGGAGACGCCGCGACGGCGGAGGCTAGCCTGGACAGCTACGCCGCCGCCATCGACGCGTTGTACGGCGTCCTGGCGGAAAAAATCGCGGAGCGGGGCCAGACGGATCTGCTGCATGAGATCGAAATGCCCCTGTGCCGGGTGCTGGCGGAGATGGAGATCGCCGGCTGCCGGGTGGACGCCAGGGCCCTGGCGGACTTTGGGGACCTGCTGGCCGCCAGAAGCGCCGAGCTGGAGCGGCAGATCTACGATCTGGCGGGGGAGGAATTCAACATCAACTCTCCCAAGCAGCTGGGCGAGATTTTGTTCGGCAAGCTGGGGCTGCCTCACGGCAAAAAGACGAAAACCGGCTGGTCCACCAACGCCGACGTGCTGGAAAAGCTCCGGTATGAGTACCCCATCGTGGGGGCGGTGCTGGAGTACCGCCAGTACGCCAAGCTGAAGTCCACCTATGCCGACGGCCTTTTGAAGGCCATGGACCCGGACGGCCGGGTGCGGACCTCCTTCCAGATGACGGTGACGGCCACGGGCCGCCTGAGTTCCACGGAGCCCAATCTCCAGAACATCCCCACCCGCACGGACCTGGGCAGCGAGATCCGGCGGATGTTCATTCCGGCGGAGGGCTGCGTCCTGGTGGACGCGGACTACTCCCAGATCGAGCTGCGGCTGCTGGCCCACATGGCCGGGGATGAGGCCATGATCGCCGCCTTCCGCTCCGGCGGGGACTTCCACGCGGAGACGGCGGCCAAGGTGTTCCACGTGGCGCCGGACCAGGT